>Ga0153983_1000157_pt1 | contig 16697 bp, 15 predicted proteins | sample TSGA067MetaG_FD_104693 | JGI IMG/M metagenome (GOLD analysis project Ga0153983, IMG submission 104693) | Attine ant fungus gardens microbial communities from Georgia, USA - TSGA067 MetaG | ecosystem: Host-associated > Fungi > Mycelium > Unclassified | place: USA: Georgia, Alexander Wildlife... | reverse complement strand
TGGTCTGTGCACTAGGACAGATCATCACATGCTACTATCTATTGTTCTACATATGGTAGTGCCTTTGTACTTAAAATAGTGATAACTTAACCATATGGAGGCTGTCCTTTGTTCTAAGAAAAGAACAAATGACTATCTATGGGTAATTAATAAAGTCCATGTGCAAACATTGAGGCCTTCATATCTCCACTAATATTAATCACCTCAGTGCCGTTTTAGGCTCATTCTGAGCGGTATGAAGAGGGCTTCTCTGATGCCTAAAAGAGAAGCTTAGATCGTGGCGGTTTCCGAGATATTGGTGATTTAATAAACGGTACCATGGTGGTTACCAGTTGATCTGCCTAATATCTCGACCATTATTGATCGCCTCGAGACGTGACTAGCATCTATCGAAAGGTCTTTTCAAGGGCTTTCCGTAGCCATTGAGACCGTGAGAATCGATGGAGAATTGATGGAGATATGGCTGAATGAAGTTTGTGACAAAAAGGCAAAGGAGAATGGAAATGGACAGAAAAAGAACAAAATGCATTTGAAGAGTTGAAACAAAAGATCACAATGCAACCAGTACTGGTCCTACCCAGAAGAGAAGGAAAATTCAGGGTAGAAGTAGACACATCAGGACACGCAATTGGAGGAGTTCTTTCACAAGAACAAAAAGGCAAATGGAAACCAATCGCTTTCCTATCAAGAACAATGTCACCTGCAGAAAGGAACTATGAGATATATGACAAGGAACTACTGGCAATAGTCAAAGCACTAGACAAATGGCGACAATACCTATTAGATGCGGTCAAGAAATTTGAAGTATGGACAGACCATGAAAACTTAAAGCACTTCAAAAAACCACACAAACTCAATGGTCGACAAGCAAGATGGTATTTAAAACTACAAGACTACGACTTTACCCTATGACATATCCCAAGAAAGACAAATACAAAAGCAGACATATTGTCTAGAAGGGAGAAAGTAAACATGAAAGAAGACAACCAAGATATCCAGATGCTCAAAGAAGAGTTATAAGTACAATGAACAACAAACCAAGATGGAACGCCTATTGTACTACTCAGAAAAGAACATCTATAAATAATAGAAGAAGGAATACAGGAACAAATCAAGAAAATCTAAACAAGGAAACAAGAAGTAACAAAACAGTTGAAGAAAAAGACAGACAATCATAGAAAAAAAACAGAATTGTCTACATAGATGGCAAGATCTATGTCCCAAGAAACAGACAACTTTGAGATGAAATACTCAGTGATAACCACAATCCACCAGATGTCAGACATCCAGGACAACACAGAATGATGGAATTAATCAAGAGAAACTATTAGTAGTTAGGAATACGTAACAATGTATGAAAATACGTCCAAGAATACCAGGAATGTCAACGGAACAAGATGCAACACATGAAGAAAGCAGCATCTTTATACCTCTTACCCACACCAAAAACACTATGGGAGGAAATCAGCATTGACGTCATAGGACCCCTGCCAAGATCAAAAGACAAAGATGCTATTTTGGTAGTTGTGGACCGATTCTCCAAGATGATCAGACCCATGGCTACAACAATTTCAATCTCTTTAAGCAAAATAGCAAGGATATATTGGGACAACATATGGAAAATACATGGCATACCAAAGAAGATCATCAGCAATAGAGAACCCTAATTTGCATCAACATTCATAGGAGAACTGTACAAAGCATTAGGAATCAAGAGAGCAATGTCAATAGCCTGCCATCTACAAATAGATAGTCAAACAGAAAGGATCAATCAAGAAGTTAAAGTGTTCCTAAGACACTATATCAACTATAGACAAGACAATTGGACAAAATGGCTAGCAACAGCAGAATTCCAGTACAATGACAAGGAACATGCAGCAACAGAACACTCTCTATTCTATGTGAACTATGGAAGGCACCTCTGGAAAGGAAACCTAACAGTGGAAACGGAGATACCGAGTTTGGAAAAACTATTAAAGAAGATGGAAACAACAAGAAACAAAGCAAGAACAGCTATAGAAAGGACAAAAGACATGATAAAAAGGCAATATGACAAGAGAAGACAACAAACACAAGATCTCAAAGTAGGAGAACAAGTGTGGCTAGAGGCAAAGAACATTCAAACAAACTGACCCTCAAAGAAGCTGAACCAGAAAAGATATGGACCTTTTACAATCAAAGAGGAAATCGGACAGGGAGCATATAGACTAGAGTTTCCAGAAGGATGGGTCATATACAATATTTTCAATGAAGACCTGTTAACATGTTACAAAAAGGCAGAGTTTGCAAGTCAACACAAGGACCCAGCACCACCACCTGACATTATCAATGAGAAAAAAGAATATAAAGTAGAAGAAATCAGGGGACATTGCAAAAAAGGAAGAGGCACTCAATTTTTAGTGCACTGGAAAGGATATAGAAACAAACATGACCAATAGATAGCAGAAACAAACTTATCACATACAAAAGAAGCAATTCAAGACTATTGGATATAGCTTTTGAGACAAAATCTATAAAAGAGAGAGCTAAAGATTATTTTTTTGACATCTTAAACACATACTAGCAACCAAAAAACACTGCAAACATGTCTTCTTTCACTAACACTGTTACCAATGCTTCTACTACAGCTGCCTCCCTCATTTGGAACCAAGAAACTTATAACAAGATCATATATCATAATAACAGAACCAAAGATTGGGCAAGCAAAATAGATCGTATCATCCAAGCCATCGAAGCTATAGTAGAACTCAAAGAAAAAGCAAAAGAACTAGTCAGAATGGCCAACATTATCAATAATGCCATGGCAGATGTAGAAACAGATACATTACTCACTGGAGAAAGATATCGTACAGATATTGTCACACAGTTCTATGAAGTGGCTGAAACACTGAAGCTCATCTTGCATAATGTCTTACCCTAATGATTCCATAGTATCCAATACAATCTAGTCAACAAACTTACAACATGCCAAGGCCAAGGACACCCAGCAATTGATAACCACATTCAAGGACTACAAGAGTTATTTGCTCATACCAATCAATTTATTTCCCTTCTATGAATCAAACTAACAGTTCCCCCAAAAGAAAATAAAGAAGAAGAAGAAGAAGAAATTATTTTAATACATTCTTCTTTACCACCATTAGACAACAAATCTACAACTGCATCATCAAGTAATGAATCAATAGTCTCAGCATCTGAAAATTCCAATATACAGTTATCAGAGGAAATCAACAACCTCATTACGTGCTTAAAATAATTCAAAGCACTATCCAATGTTACTCATTTCTTACTGCCTGCTGGATATCATACCATTAGCAGAAATAGAGAGAACAGCTTATATTGGAATTAAATTATCAAAGAGCTACTCAGAACAAAACAAAACTCAGAAACAGTACAAAGGGAATTCAAAATACTACTATATGTAGGAGGACTACTACATAAACCATGGTTCATATTAGAAGCAACAGATGAATATCATAACTTGGCAAAACGGCTAAGTTATTATTTATATTTACTTTACTTTACTTTTCTTTTAGACTTACTATATAGGAAGGAGTGTGGGAAAGTGTCATGTCACAAGTGTCACAGTCACATCACATGATGTCACATGATAAGTGTGGGAAAGTAGTGCACAGACCATGTAGTAGTTGTATAAGTAGTATAGAAAATCTAATAGGAACTCTATTGAGTTTTCCTTGTCAACTTGGACTTGAAGAATGATTAAGTTGTCTAGGCTAAGTCGCTACAATGAAGGTTATATTGTGGGACCACAGAAAAAGTCAGTGGCTATTTATGCTATGGGAAAAAAAAGGTTGTAGAAGGTTCATGGGCACATGAACCCTGAGAAGGAGGTATTGTAATGATCGACCTCATTTCTTACAAGTGTTCACTATGATACAACCACATGGACCACTTCTGTGTTTCAGATTACTTCATATATCCAATGGCTCAGTCAGCACCTCACTGGTGGGGCATGTTCTTTACTCAGCAAACCTCATGTTTGCTATATGTTCTCCTCATTACTACCTCATAGTATATAAATATATATATAGTAGATACTCTTCTGTATTTCTTACGCTTTACCAATTGTATCATTCTCTTCCTTCCTTTACTCTCAATTCATCCTTGAGTCTTTACTTGAGTGTTGCAACTTGAGTTACTCCTTAAGGTCGTAACACTTTGAATTTTTCTTGTATAACTCAACTCCCTAGCAATGCACTCTGTCTAAGAACTTCTATAATATTGCTCCTGTAGCTAAGTCACTTGTTCTGTAGTCTCTTTATTTTGACTCAAGACTGAGTCAAAGCAACTTAATCACTGATCTGATCACTCTTAAAAATAGATTTCCACTTTCAAAAACCCAAATAGAGGAAAGAGGCAACTGAGATTGCTTGCTCTCTTTCTACTAAGTAGGAGGGTTTTACAGGTTTAGAGAAATACAAAATAAATATACAAAAAATAGAGAAAATAATAAAACCCAATCATAAATCTATTATTACAATGATCATTCCAGTAGTAATGGGGAATCCCATATCTCCTTGTCTTTTCTCAATTATTTTCTATTCGTTTTGCCAGGTCTGCTCTGCTCTTGCTGTCACAAACTTCATTTGGCCATATCTCCATCAATTTTTTGACGATTCTCATGGTCTCAACGGCTATGGAAAGCCCTTGAAAAAACCTTTCAATTGATACCATTCACATCTTAGGGCAATCAATATTGGCCGAGATATTAGGCAGATCAACAGGTAACCACCATGGTACTGTTTATTAAATCACCAATATCTCAGAAACTGCCATGATCAGTGCTTTGGTTCTAAACTCATCAGAAGCCCTCTTCATACTGCTCAGAATGAGCCTAAAACGACCTCAAGGTGATCAATATCAGTAGAGATATGAAGACCTCAATGTTTGCACATAGACTTCATTAATTACCCATAGATAGTCATCTGTTCTTTTATTAGAACAAAGGACAGCCTCCATATGGTTAAGTTATCATTATTTCTAGCACAAAGGCACTACTATATGTAGAACAATAGGTAGTAGCATGTGATGATCTGTCCTAGTGTACAGACCATCACAATTCTGTATATAAGAACTCCTTGTCTGAGAATTAGACCTTAGACTTAACAACATCTTTTGTCACTGTCTAAACTTCGCATTTTTGAACCTTTCAAGATTCTAAAGCACCAATCAAAAATAAGTAAGTGATTATTTGTGATACTCTCCCTTGTGTCTTTCCTCTATAATATCACTATGTGGCCATGACAGCTGTCACCTTTCTGTCCTCCATACCTCCCAGACATGACTATGTGATCCTACTCCACCTTTATACTCTACTTCTACCCATCGAACCCTGAACCAGCTTTCTTTTACTCCGAATATGGTCTAAAAATATATGATAGTGTATGCAAGTATCAGTAATACAATTATCATCTGGTAGTGCATCTATTTCTTGACTGAGTCTAGTAGTGATGGGATCACTAGTCACTGGTAGACTTTTGATCTGTTGTCTTGGCATCATATTAGTCTAAGTCTGCTCTAGATTGAAATTATCTCATATTCCAAAAATATCTCTGAGCCTCTGATTTTTAGAGCTTCAACATTGATAGTCTGTATCTAAGAAACCTGATGCTAGCTTATCAGTCTTGTCTCCCAAGGTATATGCTATTCTAGCATGTGATAGCTTGGCCACTACCTAATAGAAGTACCCAATCTTGTGTTTAGATTATGTCTAGGGCTTGTAGGAGGTTGCTAGAATGGGTTCCAATAGTGAAATCCAAAGGTATAATATGTATCCTATGTTACATTTCTGTAGAGAATTCTCTAGCAGCATAATAACGTCAAAGGAGAGGTTGGTAGTTTTAGAAATCAAAGAAGGACACTCAGAAAAAATAGAGATTTAGTTACTCAAATAGCTGTTAAGCTCTAGGACAATAGAAAGAAATGATAATGCTTGAGTTCCCTTCTGTGCCCTAGAGTATTTTATTAGAATTACAAAGCAGCAAGACAACAAAAAAAGTGAGACAAAGAAAACCTCCAAATTCCCAAACATAGTAAGGGTGAAATGATGAGGTGGCACTTCTCCTGACCACTTGGTGACTACTTCTCACTTCTCTAACCCTACTCCAGAAATCCTCTCTCATACAATAGATAGTTCTCAAGCCTCTTACTGGGCTGTAGAAAGAGACAGTGATCTTGAGTCATCTTGCTCTTATCAGACCTCTCTTCTACCTCTTTCTCTAACTTCTTTACTCTTCTCACTACATCTTTTATATCATCCCACTTTTCTAAGCTCCAGTTTCCTTCTACTGTGGTTGCAATACAACTCCATGTCAACTCAACTCTCTTGATCTTGATATAATTAGCCATTAGTGATAATATCTTGGATCTGATGGTAACTTTTCTAAATATAGCATTGCCAGCTACTGAGGTATGATGTTACTTTAGTAAAGATTAGTCTTTGAAGTTCATCTCCACCCTTGAGAGCACTCTAGAAGGGAAATCCATTATAAATCCAATACAGGGTACTTAGACAAGTATCTATGAGGTATCTGTAGTAGTAGTCACAGCCACTACTCTACTACTCAAGTGAGGTGCTCGAGTCCATGACTGGGCATCTAGGGAACATTGTTAGGGGGCCAAACTTAATTCTCAAGCTGGTTATTCCTGTTATTAAGGTAAAAATAGTCACTTATTTTGCCTAAATAACTGTCTGGCGTGATACTGTTATGGATTATAGAGCCCTCAATACAATTACCATCAAAAATCACTATCCAATCCCTAGAATAGCAGACTTGATTAAATCACTTAACAAAGCCTTAATCTTTACCAAAAGTGACTTAAGATAGAGATATAATAATGTCTGTATCAAAGAAGAGAATAAATAGAAAACAGCGTTTATCACAAGACGAGGTCTCTTTGAGGCAACTGTTATGTATTTTGGGTTCTTCAATGCACCAGCAACATTCCAAAGTATAATGAACAATATACTTGGAGATTTGATTCACATTAGACTAGTAATAGTGTATTTAGATGACATTCTAATATTTGGGACATGTTTGAAGGAACATAGGCAATTGGTCAAGGAAGTGCTAAAAAGACTCCAATTTAATGATCTTTATGCTAAAGCAGAAAAATGTTTCTTTGAGCAAAGCAGCATCAAATACTTAGGTGTAATAATATTGGAAAATAAAGTACAGATGGATGAAGAGAAACTTTCAGGAGTTCTAGAGTGACCAGTACCAACTAAAGTCAAGCAAGTACAAGCATTCTTAGGCTTTGCAAATTTCTATCGTAGGTTTATTGAGAACTTTGCCAAGATATCAAAACTACTCTCTAACTTGACCAAGAAGGATTGTATCTGGAATTGGGGTGTTGAGCAACAAAATCCTTTTGAGGCACTGAAAAAGGCCTTTATCACGGCTCTAATCCTGAGAATACCAAATGATGAAGATCTCTTTAAGTTATCTACTGATACCAGTGACTTTGCAATAGGAACAGTCTTATCATAAAAAAACATGCAAACTAACCTGTGACACCCAGTAGCTTTCTTCTCCAAATTGTTAGATGTGCATGAAAGGAACTATGAAATCTATGACAAAGAGCTACTTGTGGTAATTTGGGGACTAGAGGAATACAGACATTATCTGGAGGGATATCCACACAAAATTGAGATTTGGTCGGATCATCAAAACTTCACATTTTTCAGAACAGCTCAAAAGCTGACCAGGAGACAAGCAAGATGAGCATTATTCATTTTGACTTTGTACTCTATCATAAACTAGGAAAAACAATGCAGGTAGAAGACCTCTTGTCTAGACAATGTAAGGGGACACCTTTATTTCCACCCCTGAACTGCATAACGACACTCCAGAGCAACCTAAGCTTGTTCAAGTATTACTTTAGTAATACTTAAACACACTAGTATAGCTCCGATTACGCTGATTCTGACATTAAAGGATGTAAACCTAGTATATAATGTAGGACATCCCTTCAGGAGCCTCATTCTAATCTCTGAGGATTCTCCTGGAGGTGAGTTGTATTATAATTACAAACTGTAATATCAGCTGAGGATTCTCCTAGAGTCTTGTGTCCCAGTCACCCTTATAGACAAGTAAATCATAAGATGGAGATAGACCTCAACAATACAAACTAGATATTGCTAAAACCTGAGTTCTTTGCTATCAATATATTAGAGGCTGCTCATAAATTGCCAATTGTCACAGTTGTGCTATGGACCAGTAGTCACATACTGTATGGTTTACCACTACACCAAAAGGGTAATGTTAGCAAGGTTACTTGCTAACGAGAGTCCAGCTATTTATATAGTTCATTTGAACAGATATTTTGTTATATCTTCATAATACTATTTAGTAGTCACTTTTTTGTAACACCAATAAATGACAAGATAATTCTAAAGAAGGTCAAAGCTGCACTCTTATTAGATGAAGTTACAAAAGACTACAAGTTGTTACTCAAGTCAGGTCCTAGAGAATTTGAAAAATTCTTGCAAAACTGAAATTATAAGAATGGACTACTTCTGTACAGAGAGAAGATATATATCTCTCACAGTGTGAACAATACTTTATAACAACAGATTGTTCAGATATACCATGATTTGCCATCTGCTAGATACCTAGGTCAGTGGAAGACCTACAAGTTGGTCTTTAGAAATTACTGATGGTCTGGGATGACTATATTTGTTAAGAAATATGTTACAAGTTGTGATATGTGTCAGCAGATAAAAAATTGCCCACAGCAACCTTTTAGACCACTTGTACCTAACAAAGTATCTAATGGACCTTGGGAAATAATATCAATAGACTTAATCACTCAATTGACAAAGTCAAATGGTTACAATGCTATCTATGTTATTGTCGACAGGCTCACCAAAAGAGCTCACTTCATTCCTATAAATAATCAGTTTTCATCCAAGAATATGGCACAGTTACTTTATGACAAGGTTTATCTATTACATGGACTGCCCCTACAAATCATTTCAAATAGAGAAGTATAATACTTGACCAAGTTATTCCAAGAATAGTGCAAAATTTTAGGAATAGAATCTACTATGTCAACAACATACCATCCACAAACAGATGGACAAACAGAATGTGTAAACCAGGCTTTAGAGAAATATCTTAGGTATTATGTCAATTACAATCTTAGTAATTGGTCAGATCTGCTATTAAGTGCAGAATTTACATACAACAATCAAGTATATGAAGAAATTAAAGAAAGTTTGTTCTACCTTGAATATGGCAGACACCCGAGAGCAAGTTCAATTCTAGTCAAAGAGTCGCCACAAAGAGACTTAAATGACCTAACATATAAATGACAAAAAGCCTTGGAGTAGGTAAAAGTAGCTCTTACTCTTGCAGCAGAAAGAATGAAGTGGTACTATAACAAGTTGGCAACAAAGTACTACTCAATTTGAAGAATTACCAGACTATGGAGTGAGCATTACAACCCTGGTATGAAGAACCATTCAAAATAATAGAAAAGTTGTTCTTGGTTACGTTCTGGCTTAGAATACTACCTTGCTACTAAGCACTGTACCCAGTCTTTCACACAAGCAAGTTAACTCAGTACTCCAAATCTATTATCTATAGCCAGAAAGCCACTCCTCCACTATAAGAGAACAGCTCTATTTCCACTCCTGAACTGTATAATAATACTTCAGAGCAGTCTAAGCCTGTTTAAGTATTACTAAAGTAATACTTGAACACACTAGTATAGCTCCAATCACACTGACCCTGACACCAAAGAATGTAAACTTAGTATATAATGTAGAACATCCCTTTAGGAGCCTCATCCTAATCTCTAAGGATTCTCCTGAAGGTGAGTTGTATCATAATTGCAAACTGTAATATTAACTGAGGATTCTCCTGGAGTCTTGTGCCCCAGTCGCCCTTACACCCACCACCAACCTTGATACAGGGCCAGAAAGAATGGGAGGTAGAAAAAATTCTGGACTCATGACAAAGACATAGAAAGAACAAATACCTTATTAGATAGAAAGAATACACTTAAGGAGATAACACATGGGAACCTAAAGAAAATTTACAAAATGCAGGCAAAAATCTGCAAGAATATCTTCAGAGTATACCACAATTAAGATAACTTCTCAATGGAGCTTGAACCAAGAGAGAAAGTAATGTCACAAACTTTATTCAGCCATATCTCTATCAATTCTTCAATGATTTTCATATTCTCAATGGCTACAAAACAATCTTGAAAAGACCTTTTGATCAATACCAGTCATGTCTCAAGGCAATCAATATTGGCTGAGATATCAGGTAAATCAACTGGTAACCACCATGGTACCATTTATCAAATTGCCAATATTTTGGAAACTACCATGATTGATACTTCAGTTTTAGACTTAGCAAAAGCCCTCTTCATAATGCTTTGAATAAGCCTAGAACAACCTCAAGGCAATTAATATCAGTGGAGATATGAAGGCCTCAATTGTTAGGGCACAGTCACTTAGAGGTGGCTAACCCTAATGCTAGGTAAGAGTCCCGGAAACAAAGGTGATATTCGAGTGAAGCTAGATCTAACTACATAAGTAGTCTTATATACTAAAACCAATGGTCCATGCACACTAACTATTAATACCACTGTCCTAATTATAGATCATCAGGCACATCAAGGTGGACTTAAAAGAAAAGACAAGGAGAGAGTAGGAGAGCATCTCACGAATACTTAGAATAGCCCCTTAGGTGGGAGCCTTACTTCACGATCTAGGTTGTTCCCTAGGATATCCCCTTACATCAATGTTTGTACATGGACTTCATTAATTACCTATAGATAGTCATCTGTCCTTTTCTTAGAACAAAGAACAGCCTTCATAAGGTTAAGTTATCACATTTTCAAGCATAAAGGCACTATTATATGTAGAACAATAGATAGTAGTATATGATGATCTGTTCTAGTGCACAGACCATTACTTTTCTATATTTAAGAACTCATAGTCTGAGAATTAGACCTTAGACTTAACAACTTCTTTTGTCACTGTCTAAACTTTGTATTTTTGAACCATTCAAGTTCTAAAGCACCAATCACAAATAAGTAAATGACCTTTTGTAATAAAGTTCAAAAAGAAAAAGAAAAGAAAAGAAATATAAATAATGACTTTAGCCATTTTGCCAAGTCATAACATGCTTTTATATAGATCTCTTTGCTAAGATCACTATTTAAGAATGCTGCCTTGGTATCTATTTGATGAATGTGCCACTGGTACTTTGTAGCTAGTACAAGAAAAGTCCATATGGTGCTATGTCAAGTCACAGGAGCATAAGTCTCATTATAGTCAACACCTTTCACTTAAGAGAAGTCCTGGACAACCAGCCAAGCCTTGTAGTGTTCAACCTAACTATCAGGGCCTAGTTTGCACTTGAATATTCATTTACAACCAACAACACAATAGTTCTTGGGCTTGCCAACTTCAGTGAATAGTTTCTTTCTTACAAACTCCTCTAGCTTCTCTGTTATCATTTTTCTTCAAAACTTGGCATCTGGGTGAGCAATGGCATCATTATAAGACACAGGATCATGTTCCAGAGACATTTTATGAGCAGTTTCATCACTTATTGGAGTTCCAATGTATTCTAGTAATTTTCTCTCTATCTAAGAGGTCTTCTTATTTGGCATCTTCTCTCTAACCAACTTTGGTGCCAATTTCATGTGTTTTTGCTGCTATACACTGTGTTGATATCTTGCATCATCATCCTGTACAGGTACATAACAATTTCAAAGCAAACAGCAGATTTCTGGGAGTGAAACTAATGGAAAACAAAAAGAATAGAACATAGTTGATTGCATGGACTCTTTAGCCATAGTTGAACTTATTATAATGTGGGGGGTTTTTGAGGTCAACAAAATCAAATCTGAGTATGGCTTATTAATTGGAGTAGTTGCTTGGCCATCACAGTCTGTAAGAGGACTCCTTGCTCCCATTTTTTATTCCCACTCCTAATGCACTAATCTAAATGATCAGAGTGATCCTATGCTAAATTAAACACTACTAGTAGTATTTAATTATTTTAGTTTACTCACTAAACTACTGACCTTGGCTGATAGTACCATATAATATAGAGTATTTCCCCAGGAGCCTCATTCTATTCTCTGAGGATTCTCCTAGAGATCTTGTACTTTAGTTGTCCTAATACAGTCCACAGACTGACTAGAAGTAGAAGAGAAAAGATGCTTAGCTTATGAGTCATTGACTTCGTTTACCATTGCATTGTTGAACTCTTTAGATGTACACACATCATGATTATTCATTGCAACTTGTTTCAAATCAATTGAGTCAGCTTTTGTTGAGTTATTTCCTTTTAACATATCTCTCTTCTCATGTTGTTTATTCTTTACTTCAGTGATTGGATTTTCATCTTCTGGTGCAGGTTCATCACTGGAGGATAAATCTATGATAACTTTAGTATATTCTACTTTATTCCCCTTATCAAAACAGACATTCCAGTGATGGGGATCAAAGAAAATTGATTACAAACAAAGGTAATAACAAATAAAAGAAACAGAATCTCCAAGATGTTTCACAATTGTGCACCAAACAAGTAGACACTAGAGAAATGATCAAATAAAGAAGAGAGCTTTTAGAAAAGGGAAAATGAGAGAAAAACTTGAATAACCAAAAGAAATTGTAATAATGTTTTTAAGAATCTACTTGAGGTCAATCTTACTATAATTGGATCTCTAAGATATGTGTTTGTCTTGCACCATGACACTACTACCCTTACCTAGTCTAGTAGTCTGGCTTGTTGTCAATACAGCAGATCTACCTAGAACTCCCATGCTATTGTGTAGGCTCTTCTTCAGCTGACTGTACAACTGGAAGCCTACTTTAACATGTAGCAATGTCATGCTGGACAGCCATTTAGGCAATAAAAGTGACATTTTTCACCATAATAACAAAAATAACTAGCTTGAGAGATAAGTTTGGCCCCCCAGAGATAATCATTAGATGTCCAGTCATGGACTCAAGTATACCGCTTGAGTAGTAAAGTAGTGGCTGTGGCCACCACTACAGAAACCTCATAGAGATTGTCCAGAGAATTTCATAACAGATCTATAACAGAACTCCCCTCTAGAGTGCTCTCGAGAGCAGAAAGAACATTAGAAGATGTTCTCTAACAGAATGATGTCATATCTCAGCAGCAGTCACTTATTTATAATGTCTAGGTTACCATCAGAGCAGGGCCATCATTGCTGATGGCTAATTATAACAAGAACTAGCAAGACGAGTCCTCTTGAGGACTGTATTGCAAAATTAACAGAAGAAGACTAAAGCTTGAAGATGTGATGAGGTATAGAGGAGTAGTAGAAGGACTAGAGAGGTCAGGAAGAGAGGTCAGATAGAGAGATGAAAGAAGAGGTTTTTGATGAAGATAACGTGCTCGAGAACAAGATAACTCGAGATCGCCACCTTTTTCTATGGCCTATCAAAAGGCTCAAGAGCTATCTATTGTTTAGAGAAGATCCCTAAGAGTAGGATTAAAGGAGTGGGGAGTGGTAGCTAAGTGATTAGAAGGGATGCCATCTCATTATTTCTCTCTTACTATCTTTGGGAATTTGGAAGTTTTCTTTGTTTCTTTTCTTTTGTTGTATCATTGCTTTGTAATCCTAATAAAATACTCTAGGACACAGAAAGGACAAAAAAAGACTTTCTATCCCCATCATCTCTCCCTCTGTTGCTCTAGAGCTAAAAGGCTATTTGAGTGATTTGAGGATTTCTTTTGTGTTTGCTTTATGAAAACTCTATAAAAATTCCCTCAAAAGGAGACTCAAGCTTAACAGACTCAGGCATTTGCTTATGCTAGGAGCTAACCACTTGCTATGTGTTTTTGGAGTAGGCTTCCAGTTGTACAGTCAGCTGAAGTAGAGCCTGTACAATGGCATGGGAGTTCTAGGTAGTACTGCTGTATCAATGGCGAGCTAGGCTACTAGACTAGGTAAGGGCTGTAGTGTCACAGTGCAAGATAAATGTGTTGATGGGGATCAAAGAGAATTGATCACAAAACAAAAGTGATAACAAATGAGAATTTAAAAGATTCCTGAGATGTCTCACAATTGTGCACTAAACAAGTAGGCACTGGGGAGATGATCAAATATAAAAGAGAGCTTAAGAACAGGGGGAATAGAGAGGTATAGCTCAAAAGACTGAAAGAAATAATAATGAAGTGTTTATAAATTCACTCAAGGTAGATCTCACTGTAATAGGCTCTCTAAGACATGCATTTGTCTTGCGTTGTGACACTACTGCCCTTATCTAGTCTAGTAGTCTGGCTTGCTGTCGATACAGCAGACCTATCTAGAACTTCTGTGCCATTATGTGGGCTCTTCTTTAGCTAACCATACAACTGGAAGCCAACTCCAATGACATGTAATGAGCTATGAACTCCTAGCATAAGCAAATGCCCAAGTCTGTTGGGGCTCGAATTCCCATCGAGGGAGTAGTTTTGTGGGTTTTTGAAATTAAAAAGAGAACACTCAAAAAGATAGAGATTCAGTCACTCAAAATAGCCATTAAGCTCTAGAGCAACAGAGGGAGAGATGATGGGGATGTGATGCTTGAGTTCCCCTCTGTGCTCTAGAGTATTTTATTATGATTACAAAGCAAAGAGACAACAAAGAAAGGAAGACAAAGAAAACCTCCAAATTTTCAAACATAGCAAGGCTACAATGATGAGACAACGCCCCTCCTGTAAGAGGACATCTATGGTGATGCTTAGTAAGCTCTGAGGGTCTGAATCTATTAGTAGCCCATTGACAAATTGTATATTGCATTCCCATCATTCCTTAGCTTCTCCTGTTTATGTTATGTAGTATAGTGCCTTCTATCTATTATTAGGACAATTGTGATTACTGATCCATGTGCATGTGACTGCCCATGTGATTGTCTGGTGTAATATATATACTAGCGGTGTTACGCCGCTAGAGAATTTTCTGCAGAAATGTAGTATGGGATACACATTATACCTCTGGATTTCACTATTAGAATTCACTCTAGAGATCTCCTACAAGCCCCAGACATAATCTAGACCCAAGATTGGGTACTTCTCTTAGGTAGTGACCAAGCTACTACATGCTAGAATAGCATATACCTTGGGAGGCAAGACTGATGAGCTAGCATTAGGTTTCTCAGATACAGACTATCAATATTGAAACTCTAGAAATCAGAGGCTCAGAGATATCTTTGGAATGTGAGATAATTTCAATCTAGAGTGGACTTAGACTAATATGACATCAAGATGGCAGATCAAAAGTCTATCAGTGACTAGTGATCCCATCACTGCTGGACTCAGTGAAGAAACGGATGCGCCGCCAGATGACGATCATATTGCTGACGCTTGGACACACTGTCATGTGTTTCTAGACTGTATTCAGAGTAGAAGGAAGCCGGTTTAGGGTTCAGGGAACGATAGGCAGGAGTAAAGTATGGAGGTGGAGCAGAATCACATGATCATGTCCAGGAGGTATGGAGGACAGGAAGATGACAGCTGTCATGGCCATATGGTGGTGTCATAGAGGAGAGACGCGAGAGAGAGTAGTAGAATGGAGAGTTTCCTTTTCTATTTCTTTTTAATTGAGTCTCTAACATTTGTAAGATTCTAATATATTTCTCAGAGTAGAGATTGATGGAAGGGGCCTCCTTGGCCCTTGCCTTCATCTCAGAAGCTCTTAAGGTTGTAAATGTGATTCTCTTGAGTGTGTAAGGAGTGATCTTGGTGAGAGGTTGAGTTGGTGAATGTTTCCTATCATATACTCTATTCTTTCTGGAGCCAAGATGCAGCAGTTGCTTAGACAACCTTCTATGGAGTAGCAGGCCTGAAAAGCCTGGCTAATCATCGACTCAGATCATATCACACCCATAAGGTTTGGTATAGAGGTGTGGATGAGAGCTTGATTAAGTGTGGTAAGGCCCATGAGTAGTTTACTGACTATTCTACTAGTGAGCTTGTTATGGTGTGTAAAGGTGGACACCTTAGGGACACCATGTGAGGCAGATCTAGATTGAACTCATCATCATTTCGACTATTTTTACCTTACAGATAAACTACACTTCACATTTTAATTTCTTTCTGATACCCCCACTTTCTTCTTCTCCCCATGAACCCTTTAGCATGCAATTGGAAACTGTCACCACCCCTTTTTACTTGCTAGTCACAGCTAACTTTCCTTTTACCCCTTTCAGCAGTGTGTTGTAGATCTACTTCACTTGAATCTCAAACTAGCTTCCAGGACTATCTATTAGCTTAAGGGTGATCGTCTCTGAGTAGTTCCCTAACACCTTCTAAACACTAGGTGACCACTCCCTACTCTTCTAGTCCTACTCTGGGAATCCTTCCTTGCACGATGGTCAGGTCTCGAGCCTTTTGCTGGACTATAGACGAAGATGGCGATCTCGAGTCGTCTTTCTCTCGAGCACATTATCTTCTTCTAGCCTTCCTGCTACCTCTCTCCTCAGTTTCTCAGTTTCTCTTTTTACCTCCTCTATGCCTTCTTATTTCTCTGGATTTCAATTTCCCTCTATGTCATATGATGGAAAATACCCATTAAATAATATAATTTCCTTTTTATTTTATATTATTACTAATTTTTCGATCCTAAACTCCTGTTGTCTACTCCTATAGGATCACGATGTAGACTAATTACTTGTACTCCTCCTATTCTGG
>Ga0153983_1000154_pt1 | contig 16765 bp, 17 predicted proteins | sample TSGA067MetaG_FD_104693 | JGI IMG/M metagenome (GOLD analysis project Ga0153983, IMG submission 104693) | Attine ant fungus gardens microbial communities from Georgia, USA - TSGA067 MetaG | ecosystem: Host-associated > Fungi > Mycelium > Unclassified | place: USA: Georgia, Alexander Wildlife... | reverse complement strand
TCCTTTTCTTAGAACAAAGAACAGCCTCCATAAGGTTATGTTATCACTATATTAAGCACAAAGGTACTACCATATGTAGAACAATAGGTAGTAGCATGTGATGATCTGTCCTAGTGCATAGACTATTACTTTCCTGTATATAAGGACTCCTTGTCTGAGGGTTAGACCTCAGACTTAATAACTTCTTTTGTCATTGTCTAAACTTCACTTTTTTGAACTATTCAAGTATCAAATCACCCATCACAAATTAGTAAGTAACCTTTTGTGATAACAAGGAAGAATACTGATTTCTCAGAGTAAGATTTTACAGAGAGAATACAAAAAGAGAGAACTTGCTATTCTCTTCTCTTTCTGGTCTATATTTATCCTAACTAGGTACTATGACAATGTTTGTTGTGAGTTATCTCAACTATGACTAAATATGACATAGACTGGGATCAAACTGGTAAACAATAAACACTTGTAGAATAAATGAGTACAAATAGTAGAATCATGTATATATAGTATAGTAGAATCAAGCAAGGACTCTATTGAGTTCTCTTCTAACCCTGAAGAGCTCCTTGGTCTAAACCCTAGGCTAAGGTCTTAAGTCAGTCGCTGACAAAAGAACTCAATATTTATATCCTAAGCACTGTTTGCCTTGAACCTTGCTTAAACTCTTATCTCATCTTGATTAACCCTTGACCAACAATTATTATGATTATTAGTCATCTTCATATATAGCTGGGCCCTTGGCTTAAAGGGACTTTGTAGTCAGTTAAGAACTATAGATGGAGATACAGTACTATACCTAGGCATTGTGTTCAAGACTTGACCTGATAATTGGATGGTATTTACTCATTTATATCCTTTACTATATAAACCTTGTGTTGGGGTCCATTGTGACTCATACATGCAAAGGAATGATGATTACTCTTTAGAAGGTTATTTAGCTCTAGATATCATAACTTGGCAAAATGGCTAAGTCATTATTTATATTTCCTTTTCTTTTGGACTTACTACATAAGAAGTATAGGAAAGTGTCACATCACAAGTGTCACAGTCACATAAAAATGGGATGTCACATAGTCACATCACATGATCAAGTCACATGAGGAACATGGGAAGATAGTACATAGACTATATAGTAATTGTATAAGTAGTATACAAGAATAAATGAGAACTCCATTGAGTTCTCCTTGTCAACTCAGACTTGGAGTAGATTTAAGTTGTCTTGGCTAAAGTCTTACAGAGATTAGATATGAGGAGGATTAAATAGTGGTCCTTTTAAGTGATCTTATTTAGCCCTTGGTAATCAATATATAAGTAGAGAGATTTATCTTTTTTCTTTACAAAGAGTACTAGTGCCCTATAGGGTGACCTAGATGGTCAAATCAGACTGACCTTGATATTCTCCTCTATGAAGTTTTGTAAAGTGCATAACTCTATAGACAAGAATAAGTAAATAGGACCCACAGGGGAGATTGAGCTATTTTCAATGTGAATAATGAGATCATAGGGGTAATGAGGGACAGTTATTTGGTCTATCATGTACTAAAAATATTAGCAAACTTATGATAATCATTGGGGACCTGGCTCATATCTGTTTCAGTCTCCCCTACTCTCGTCAAATAGTTACAGATGGTGTCTAGGTCTCTAATGGTAAGTTGAAATGCCATTGATCCCTTGGTCCTGTAGATGTAGGCATAAGCCACTATATTAATCAAGAATACCCCAGGTTTCTCTTGGTACAAGTTTGAGTCGACTGGACCCTTGGATTTAGGACTGACAAGTAAATGATTGGAGTTAGATAAGGGCTTAATAGGGGTCTTGTAGGTATATGCATTTAAATTTAACTTATTCAGACTCTAATTGATTGAAGGGTTAACATATTGCAACTAGTCAAGGTCTAGTACTACCTCACAAGAGTCATTACAAAGAATTCTCACATGCACAATGAGCCACAGTTATACTCAGTTGGTAGGTTAATAACCTGAGATACAAGGTTATTTTTATGGTACCATCTATCAGAGACAAGGACAGGAGAGAAATGGAATGAGTTTTTAGGTTATGAGCCAGAACAAACACAGAACTTATGAAGCAATTATACAAGCCTGGATCTACCAAGCTTCTGAAGACCCCAGGAATGCCCAAAGAACACAAGATGACATGTAAGGCCTTGGCAAATCTAGTCTTGGTAGCACTTAGTTTCAGTAGGGGTTCTTAGGGCTTAGAAAAGCAATTGTCCTCCTAGGAACTGGAAAGACTAATGTCTTGTTTTTTGAAGACTCTGGGAGTGGGAAGAAAAAATCAATTAGGGCCCTACAAGCCTTTGTAGTAGGCAAGTTCCTGGCAACTTGTTTGGGGTAGTTCCTAGCCAGGTGACCTGACTGTTTGCAGTGCATGCAAAGGCCCAAGTCTAGACAACATTGGTATTCAGTAGGAGTTAATTGTCTATTTGGTCCTAGGAATAGTGCTAGTAAAGATGATGATTATGTAGGGGCAGAGGCAATAGGAGAGGTTGGCCTGGGTCTGTCTTGTACTAATTACTCAAGTAGTAAGTTTCTATTCATGTAAGAAAGCTAAACTCTAAGCCAGAATTAAGCCAACTGCTCTTTGTTCAGTGATTAACAAAGAGAACTCGATAGAGTTCCTGTTATATTTTTACACTATTTATACATGAAGAGTAACCCTAACCCTCCATTTTGTCCCATGCTTTCCTATGAGTCACTTTCCTCTAGCATGTCTATTGATAAGAAAATAAAGAAAAGAAAATATAAAAGAAAAACAATAATCAGAAAATAAAAGAAAAGAAAAAGAAAAGAAATATAAATATTGACTTAGCTGTTTTGCCAAGTCATGACAATTCACAATTGTTGATTTTGGAGAGTTGGGCCTATTGCTTCTCACAGAGTATAAGACTTTAGCCAAGACAACTTAAATCTACTCCAAGTCTAAGTTAACAAGAAGAACTCGATAGAGTTCTCATTTGATTTTCTATACTACTTATACATTTTACTACAATAGCTGTGCAATGTCCTCCTATGGTCCTCATGTTATTCCTATTATATGTCTACCTCATTACATGTTGTGACTGTGACTTGTGTGACATGACCAATGTGACCAATGTCATGATTTGTGACTTTGTGACTAAGTCACATGATGTCTTCCCATGCTCTATTGTTGTAATAGTAAGCCCAGAATAAAGAAACTAAAAGAAAAAATAGAAATGACTTAGATGTTTTGCCAAGTCATGACACATGGGGGTCCTAAAGGGATCTGGCAAGTCAGAGTCTGTTTTTTCCATCCTAGACATGCCTCCAATAGTTGCTATCAATTCTCATAACTGCTCTTTTCAAACCCTCAAAGATAGACAAATCCTCTCTACTAAATAGGAGCTATTCTGAAAGGTAAGGTATCTTTTACCACTGTTTAGAGGGATCAATCATCCTATCTAATTTGGTTTTGGTACTTTACAAAGTAAATAAAATAGTTTATTGCCTTTTTGTCAGCTAGAAAAGGAATTACAACAATTGTATTCTCATTATTATCTTCTAGAGAATAAGATCCAAAGATATTGGACAGTTTTTGTACAAATGCTAACTAGTCTTCTAGAAAGTCAAGGAACTGTGAGGGGTTGGGTTTGTTAATGTAGGGTTTGAAGTAATTGAGGGCTATGCCTGTTATAAACATTGAGTGAGACTATGGTTATTATTAGCCATGGTCTAATAATGAGTGGTTAGTAGATGAGATGTTGGCAATGCTAGACCAAGCCTCAATTTAGTAGAAGTGAGTGATGTTGGTTAATTGAGTCTTTTCCCTGCACAACCTGAACTCAAATAATGAACAAGCAAAGGAGTAGGAATTCCTAGGGTTTTTGCTTAGAAATAACGGAACTAAAGACTATAGTAAGGCTAGAGGTATTAATACCTGGAGAACTGTACCATTAACTCTGATGGCAACAGACTAGTGTGATCTCTAGTTGTCATGAGGTTGTAATAGTGCCCTCCTCTTATGGTCATGCCCTCATGGCCTTAAGGAGGTCAGATAGTGTGGTTCTAGTTTCTGTGGATACTGTTTATAGAATTCCTGTACCAACTCCAATATATGGTTTAACTCATCAGCCCCTAGCTATGAGAATTCATCATCTTTCTCTTTGTAACTTATCCATTGAACATAGTAAAGAAGAGGAGATTTACACTGGCAATCGAGTTTGGAGTCTAATACTTATGCTATTTCCTATTCAATATTCCTTTCAACTTTAATGGGTGAAGGGGATGGATTGTAATGACCCTTGATGTTGCTAGGTGATGCTGGTTCTAGTTGAGAGATATGGAAGACTAGGTGAATTGACCTAAGGTAGGCTGGTAATTTGACTTGATAAGAGTGGGAACTAGGTTTTCTTATGATTTCAAATGGTCCTAAGAACTTTTTGGATAGTTTTTTGGATGGGCAGGTGGTCCAGATAAACTTAGCTGTAAGACTCTAGCCACGATGACTTAAGTCCACTCCAAGTCAGAGTTGACAAGGAGAACTCAATAAAGTTCCTATTTGATTTTGTATACTACTTATACATTTTACTTTAGTGGCTGTGCAACATCCTCCTGTGGTCCTCATGTTATTCCTGTTATATGTTTACCTTATCACATATTATGACTGTAATGTATAACGTGACAATATGTGACTGATATGACCGATGTCATGCTTTGTGACTATGTGACTGTCATGTGATGCTTTCCCATGCTCTACCTTAGTAATGATCTAACTAAATAAAACAAAACAAAACAAAAAGAAAAATAGAAAATAACTTAGCTGTTTTGCCAAGTCATGATATTAGCTAGTATAAATACAAAGTCTTCTATTTGAATTTTTGGTGCCGGGGATTGTTTTGAGTCTGCTGGACCTTGATAACAGTCCTGAGCTGCCATGATGTTCCTTTTTAGTTTCTTATGAACTACCTCGAGTTTTGCTAAGTAAGGTCTTAAAGTCTCAAATAGGTTTTCTAAGTCAGTTTGGATCTGCAGTTGGAGGTAATAACCCTTGTTTGTGAAGAAGAGTGACTCTTTTGTGGTTGCTGAGGACATATTGTTGTAGGCAAATTCTACCAGAAGGAGTAAGTGGGCCCAGTCCGACTGCTGGTAGTTACAGTAAGTCCTTAGATATTGCTCAAGAGTTTGGTTTGTCCTCTCAGTCTATCCATCTGCCTCAGGGTGGTAGTCTGAGGTGTAGTGTAACTTCATTTGCAATGCTGTTGCTAGTGATTTGAAAAATCTAAAGACAAATTCTAATCCCCTGTTGAAAGTGATATATGAGGGAATCCTGTGTTTAGAGAATATGTGTTGGATGAACAAGTGGGCTAGCCTAGGGGCATCAATTGACCTATAAGCCAGGATAAATATAGCCTGTTTAGTCAACTGGTCAACAATTACAAGGATTTCTGTAAAGCCTTCTGATGGAGGCAGTTGTTTGATGAAGTCCATTGAAATTGAGTCCTATGGTTGCAAGGGAATAGGGAGCTATTTTAGGTAACTATATAGCTAGTGTTGTCTGGAGTTATTCTTCATACAAACACTGCAAGATTTTACATAGTCAACCACAAATTTCCAGAGTTTTGGCCAGAAGTATTTCCTACAAACAAGAGAAAGTATTTTTGACTAGCCAAAGTGACCTGCCAGTATGTGATCATGTTTTGCACATAGTACCTGTAAGCATAGTTCCTATTCTTCTAGCACAAAGATGTGCCCTTCCCAACAAAGAAGACTATTTGCATTGTTACGCCATACAAACATTTAGGCAAAATAAGTGACATTTTACACCTTAATAACGAGAATAACTAGCTCGAGAGACGAGCTCGGCCCCCCAGAGATATTCCCTTAGATGTCCAGTTGTGGACTTGAGCATCTAGCTTGAGTAGCAGAGTAGTGGCTGTGACCACTACTACATATGCCTCATGGACACTTGCCCAGGTGCCCTGTATCGGATTCTCAACGGATTCCCCTTCTAGAAGTGCTCTTGAGGACAGAAGCAAACTTAGATGAGTTAACGCGATCTGAGCGACGTCATACTGCAGCCGCCGATGGTCCTATTTAAAGAAGAGTTATGATCAGATTCAGGCCATCATCGCTGATGGCTAATTATAGCAAGATCAAGAGAGTCATACCATTGTGAGGCCGCCTCGCAGCGGCGGTATAAGGAGACTGGAAGATAGGAAAGTAAGAATGCATAGAAGAGGTAGGAGGAAGAACTGGGAAGCTGAGGAGAAAAGTAGTAGTAAGGTTAGATGAAGGAAGCATGCGTGGGAGCAAGATGGCTCAAGACCGCCGTCTCTGCCCCATCACCATCAAGAGGCTCGAGGTCTAACCATCATGCGAGGACAAGTCTTGAGAAGTAGGACTAGAGAAGTGGGGTGCAGTTAGCCAGTGTTCGGGAAGGGGCGCCATCTCATCATTGTGGCCTTACTATGTTTGGGAACTCAGAGGTTTTCTTTGTCTCACTTTCTTTGTTGTCTCTTTGCTTTGTAATCATAATAAAATACTCTAGGGCACAGAGGGGAAAAACAAGCATCATACTCCCATCACTATCCCTCTCTGTTGCTCTAGGACTCAACGGCTATCTTTGAGTGACTAAGTTTCTAGTTTTTCCCAAGTGTTCTATTTTACTTTCTAAAAACCCACCAAAACTCTCCCTTGATAGGAATTCGAGCCCTAACAGACTTGGGCATTCGCTTATGCTAGGAGTTAATAGCTCGCTATAGGTCATTGGAGTCGGCTTCCAGTTGTACAGTCAGCTGAAGAAGAGTTCACACAACAGTATGGGAGTTCTAGGTAGTTCTGCTGTATTGACGGCGAACCAGACTACTAGACTAGGTAAGGACAGTAGTGTCACAATGCGAGACGAATGTGTGTCTTAGAGATCCTATTCCAGTAAGATCTACCTTGAGTGAATTCTTAAATACTTTGCTACCATTTCTTCTGGTTCTTTTGGATTGTACCCCACCATTTCCCCTATTTCTAAGCTCCCCTTTTTTATTTGATTACCTCCCCAGTGCCTACTTGTTTAGTGCACAACTGTGAAACATCTCGGAGATTATTATATTTCCATTTGTTATCACCCTTGTCTCGAGATCAAATTCCCTTTGATCCCTACCAGCGTTTATAGACTATTGGTTGTCTCCTGAGGAAGTTGGGTTTTCTAGTCATTTTGCAAGTTCTGGATTGATAAGGATGGCCTCTTTAATGCTCCAGTGTAGTACTTTGTGATTGAGGGTCTGGACCGTCTGGGATGGAGTAGTACTCAGGTATGTCACTCTTGCAGATAGAGAAAGTTGTTTTGCTGAGAATTAGGGGGCAGTAATTCTGGGGGTTTGCTTCTAGAAAGTTGTTGTTACTGTTCTTTGGGTAGAGGTCCCACCTACAGATTAGCATATCTGGCTTGGTCCCCAAGCATCCTGGTTGAAATTTAATAACCATGTTAAAGTACAAAAGGAACTCCAACTACCTGGCCTGATGTCTAGAGAGAGACTTTGACTCTTGGAAGTAGGTTAGGTTTTTTAGAACCTCTACTGGAATACTCATCCTTTCAAGGTAATGTCTCTACTTGTGAAAAGCTTCATATATTAATAGCTCCTTGTCATACATGTTATAGTTCATTTTGGCAACACTAAATGTTTAGGAGTGAAAGGCAATCAGATGGATTTTGGTGCCCACTTCTGTGAACAGGATTGTGGCCAAGGTGTAATCAGAGACATCCAACTCTATGAAAATTGGCACATTTGGATCCCAGTAAGTCAGTATTGGTGCTGACATGAACGCTAACTTGAGGATGTTGAAGGCCTGTTGGCAGTCCTCACTTCACAACTAAGGGGTATTCTTTCTAGTGAGTCTTGTCAAAGGTATAACAATTTCAGAGTAATGTTTATAAATCTTCTATAGAAATTTGCAAACCCCAAAAAGGATTGTACATTCTTCAATTGATGTAAGAGGGCCATTCTTGAATGATGTATACCTTCTCCCCATCCATCTACAGACCCTTGGGACTTAGGATAAAACTGAGAAATTCAACCTGCTTCTAGTGGAATTCACATTTGCCAGGGAACATGTATAGTCTATTGGCTTTCAACCATCTCAGAACCTCTTTGATCTGTTTCTTGTGTTCTTTCAGATTTTCAAAATAAATCAAGATATCATTGAGGTAGACGATTATATATATGTCTAGCAGGTCCACAAATAACTTGTTTATGAATCTCTAAAACATCAAGGGCACATTCAAGAGACCAAATGGCATTACCCACCATTCATAGGATTTATAGCAAGTATAGAATGTTATTTTCTACTCATTGCTATCTGTTATTTGTACTAGATGGTAAGCATTTTGCAGATCTATTTTTGTATAGACCCAGGCTCTTTTGGGGGCATCAAGAAGATCAGTGAGCAGTGGGATTAGGTATCTGTCCTTCTGGGTAAGTCAGTTCAGTCCTTGGTAGTCCACACATAACCTTAACAAGCTGTCCTTTTTTTTGACAAACAGAACTAGCACCCCACAAAATGATTGTGATAGTCAAATAAAACCCATATGTAAGTTTTTGTCAATGAACACTCTCAATGTTTGGAGTTCCAGTGTTGACAATGAGTAGTGTTATAACCTTGAGGAGTAACTCAGGTTACAACTTCAAGTAAAGACTTGAGGATGATATAAGAGTTAAGGAAGGAAGGGAATGATACAATTGGTAAAGCATAAGGAATACAGAAGAATATCTACTGTATATATACCTATGTACCATGAGGTGGAAATAAGTAATACATGTGGCAAACATAAGGTCTGCTAAGTAAAGAACATGCCCCACTAGTGAGATGCTAACTAAGCCATTAGATATATGAAGTAATATGAAATAAAGACATGGTCCATATGTAGAACACCTAAAGACAATGAGGATCTGGTCCTTCTGTAATGAACCATGGTTCATGTGGTGGTCCTCCAGCATATAATGGTATCTTGAATCTCTTTATACTGTTTCCAAATTTTGTTTAGATTCAATTAATCCTTTGATAATCCAATTTTAATATCTTGAGCTGTTCTCTCCATTTCTGCTGATAGTACAATATCCAGCAGGTAGTAGAAAACAAGTGACGTTGTTTGGTGCTTTGAATTGTTTTAGGAACATGATAAGATTATTGATTTCTTTGATTATTTGATTGTTGGGGTTTTCTGTTGCTGATAACATGGATTCATCATTTGATGACACAGTTGTAGATTTGTCATCAGGTGGTGGTGGAGAGGGTCATATTAAGATGACTTCTTTTTCTTCTTTATTTTCTTTTGGGGGAACTATTGGTTTGACTTATGAAAGAGAGGTGAATTGATTGGTGTGAGCAAATGACTTTTGTAGTCCTCGAATATGATTATTGATTACTAGATGTCCATGGCCTTGGCATGTCGTTAATTCATTCACTAGGTTACATTGGATACTATAGAATTGTTGGGGTAGAGCATTATATAGAATGAGCCTGAGTGTTTCTGCCACTTCATAAAATTGTGTGGCAATGTCTGTGCAATATTCTTCTTCTGCAAGTAATATTCCTGTTTCTGCATCTGCCATGGTGTTGTTGATAATATCGGCCATCTTGACTAATTCTTCTGCTTTTTCTTTAAGTCCTGCCATAGCTTCAATGGCTTAGATAATATGATCTATTTTGTTTGCCCAATCTTTGGTCTTGTTGTTATGACATATGATCTTGTTATAGGTTTTCTGGTTCCAGGTGAGAGAAGCAGTAGTGGTAGAGGCATTGGTAGCAGTATTGATAAAGGAGGACATATTTAGAAGTATTTCTCGAGTGCTAGTATACATTTGAGATGTTGAGAAAATAACCTTTAGTCCTCTCTTTTATAGGTTTCATCTCAAAAGCTGTGTCCAATAGTCTTGAATTGCCTCTTTTGCATGTTTTAAATTTGCTTCTGCTATCTATTGGTCATGTTCATTTCTATATCCTTTCTAGTACACTAGGAACTAAGTGCCTCTTCCTTTTTTGCAATGTTCCCTGATTTCTTCTACTTCGTATTCTTCTTCCTCATTGATAATGTCAGGTGGTAGTACTGGATCCTTGTGTTAACTTGCAAATTCTGCCTTTTTGCAATGTGTTAACAGGTCTTCATTGAAAACATCATATATAGCCTATTCTTCTAGAAGTTCTAGTCTGTATGCTCCCTGTCCAATTTCCTCTTTGATTGTAAAAGGTCCATATCTTTTCTGGTCTAGCTTTTTTGAGGGTTAGTTTGTTTGAATGTTCTTTGCCTCTAGCCACACTTGTTCTCCTACTTTGAGATCTTGTGCCTGTTGTTTTCTCTTGTCATATTGCCTTTTCATCATGTCTTTTGTCCTTTCCATAGCTGTCCTTGTTTCTTCTCTTGTTATTTCTATCTTCTTTAGTAGTTCTTTCCAACTTGGTATCTCTATTTCTGCTGTTAGATTTCCTTTCTAGAGGTGTCTTCCATAGTTCATATAGAATGGGGTATATTTTGTTGCTGCATGTTCTTTGTCATTATATTGGAATTTTGCAGTTGCTAGCCATTTCGTCCAATCATCTTGTTTGTAGTTGATGTAGTGTTTTAGGAACACTTCGACTTCTTGATTGATTTTTTCTATTTGACCATTGGTTTGAGGATGGTAGGCTGTTAACATTGCTCTTTTGATTCCTAATGCTTTGCACAGTTCTCCCATGAATATTGATGCAAATTAGGGTCCTTTGTCACTGATGATCTTCTTTGGTATGCCATGTAATTTCCATATGTTGTCCCGATATATCCTTGCTACTTTACTTAAGGAGATTGAAGTAGTTGTAGCTATGAGTCTGATCATTTTGGAGAATCAGTTCATGACTACCAAAATAGCGTCTTTGTCTTCTGATCTTGGCAGGGGTCCTATGATGTCAATGTTGATTTTTTTCCCATGGTGTTTTTGGTATAGGTAAGGGATGTAAAGGTGCTACTTTTTTCATGTGTTGCACCTTGTTCTGTTGACATTCCTGGCATCCTTGATCATATTTTTGTACATTATTGTGTATTCCTGACCATCAATAGTTTCTCTTGATTAATTCTATCATTCTGTATTGTCCTGGATATCCAATGTCTGGTAGATTGTGGTTGTCACTGAGTATTTTATCTTGGAGTTATCTGTTTCTTGGGATATAGATCTTACCATCTATGTAGATGATTCCATTTTCTTCCCATGCTTGTCCATCTTTTTTCTCCAATTGTTTTGTTACTTCTTGTTTCCTTGTTTGGATTTTCTTGATTTGTTCTTGTATTCCTTCTTCCATTACTTGTAAATGTTCTTGTCTGAGTAATACGATAGGTGTTCTATCTTGACTTGTTGTTCATTATATCCACAACTCTTCTTTAAGCATCTGGATGTCTTGGTTGTCTTTTTTTATGTCCACTTTCTCCCTTCTAGACAATATGTCTACTTTCATATTTGTTTTTCCTAGGATATGTTGTAGGGTAAAGTCGTAGTCTTGTAATTTGAGATACCATCTTGCTTGTTGACCATTAAGTTTGTGTGGTTCTTTGAAGTATTTTAGGTCTTTGTGGTCTGTCTATACTTCAAATTTCTTGATTGTGTCTAATAGGTATTGTCACTATTTGTCTAGTACTTCAACTATTGCCAGTAGTTCCTTGTCGTATATCTCATAGTTTCTTTCTGTAGGTGACATTGTTCTTGATAAGAAGGTGACTGGTTTCCATTTGCCTTCTTGTTCTTGTGAAAGAACTCCTCCAATTGTGTGTCCTGATATATCTACTTCTACCCTGAATTTTTCTTCTCTTTTGGGTAGGGCTAGTACTGGTTGTGTCATTATCTTTTGTTTCAACTCTTCAAATGTATTTTGTCCTTGATTGTGTGTTAATTTAGCCGTCTGTAGTCTTGTACCAATCATAGTGTTCTATCTTTCTTTGGGATAAAGAAGCATGGTACTGTATATCTTGAATTTGACTCTATAATGAGTCCTGCTTTTAGTTGTTTATCTAGCCATTGACTAAGTGTTTCTTCTTCTTTGAGTGTCATTGGGTAGGCCTTTGCATTGAGTTCCTTTGGTGCTTTTTCTATTAGATTGATTTCATGGTCCCATTCTTGTTGATCAGGTAGTTTTTCAAATTTCTTTTTGTTGAATAAGTATATGAATGATTAGATATATTTTGGAAGATCTTCAGGATTTGTTAGATTGGGTTCTTTGTCTCCTCCCTTTGATTCTTCTTCTTCCTTTGGTAGTAGTCTCCTTGACCATAGGGTGAACCATATAGATTTATGTTCCGTTTTGCAGTGTCCTGGGTATCTTGTAAACCATATGACTCTTTCTTTCCAGTCTACTTCTGGGTTGTGTTCTACTAGCCAACCATGTCCTAGGAATAGATCTGTTTCCTTGATTTCTGATACCACTGCATTGATTTGTTTGATATGTCCATTTGAGTTGATTTCTAAGGGTACAAATTCTTTAATTGTCTTTTCTCTATTTCTTGATCCATCTGAATTATATACATCAAATGGTTTTGGGAGTGATTTGGTGGGTATCTCTTTTTCTTCAACTGTTTTCCTAGCAATAGTAGTATTTGTACATCCAGAGTCAATTAACGGCTTGACCTTAAGTTTTCTTCTGTCTTTTGTTCTGATTGTTGGATGCACTATAAGTTCCCTCAAATGTTCTCTCCATTGTGGAATAACATATTGATTCTTGGTAGAACTATTTACAGTGCTTCGTTGTATTGTGCTTACTCTGAACCTTCAACAAAACTCTTCTGCTCTTTATCATTTGAATCCCCTTATTGTGAATTCCTAGTTTTCATTTATTGAGGTGCTCTATACCCTATGGCGATATGTCCTTCTTTGCCACACTTGAAATATCCTTGTGGTTTCTTCTCCTTCTTTGGTTATCAACAATCTTTTGCCATGTGTCCAAATCTATTACAATTATAACACTTGGCTTTGCATCCTTGTCCATTATTCTATTGTCGTCCTATTTTTATTGGTTTGTCTATTTCTTCATAGGTTATTCCTGAACCTGTCCTATAGTCATAGCAGATATTAGTCCACTCGTATCCTTGTCCAACTGTTGTGATTGCTACCTTCTACTATTTTAGACTCTTTGGGGCTTGAATTGGTGAATATGCCATTATGGCTTTGATAATTTCCCTGTTTACGTTCTTTTTTAGAAAAAATATTACATGCTGATTGTCTGTCTGTGCTTTGCTTGCTAAAGCCATAAATTTGATAAGGAAGTCTGCAATGTGCTTCTTACCTTGCATAAATGTTTCAATGCACCATTTTTCATTGGCTTCTTTCATCTTGTCACTATATACCAGTTGTAATTCTACTTCAAAAGTATCCCAACTTGGTGTATCATTGTCTTGTTCTATCTTATCAAGCTTCTATTATGCAAATGCTCCTACAGTTCCTTCACAGAACCTTTTTAGTATTGTAATGATCTTTTTATTGGTATTTGTGACTTTGTTTGCTCTGAGGTAGAGCTTCATAGCTTTTTACCAATCTTCAAACGTCTTCCTGTTCCCAGTGAACCATCCAGGTTTTGGGACTATTGATTTGTGGTTTATAACCTTTGCTAATACTGGTACCGTCCTAGCCATTGGTGTTGGTGTGCCTACATATGTTCCAGGCATGTTTCTCTTTGGTTGTCCTACTGATGGTGTGTCGTTTAACTTGTTGAGTTTTTTTTCATTGCCTGTTTCGTTGGCCTCTGATTCTGTTTCATCTTGTTCTTTGGACTTTTCTTGGTACTCTGATTGTTCTTTACTGATGTGAACTGAACTGAGTCGTTTTTCAAGGTCTTCTACCTCCTGTGCTCTGATTATACATTCAGTAGCAATCTTTGCAATATACCAATGACTAGTCTGCTAGTTTGCCATCCTCCCAGTTGCAAGGTGAGTTGGTGATGCTTTACCAAATGTTATAACCTTGAGGAGTAACTCAGGTTGCAACTTCAAGTAAAGACTTGAGGATGATATGAGAGTTGAGGAAGAAAGGAAATGATACAATTGGTAAAGTGTAAGGAATATAGAAGAATATCTACTATATATATACCTATTTACCATAAGGTGGAAATGAGTAATACATATGGTGAACATGAGGTCTGCTAAGTAAAGAACATGCCCCACTAGTGAGGTGCTGACTGAGCCATTAGATATATGAAGTAATATGAAACAAAGATGTGGTCTATATATAGAACACCTGGAGGCAATGAGGTTGATCATTACAAGTAGATTGGTCCAAGGGGGGGTATTTTCTTACTCTCTAACTAGATAGACAAGTCATAGGGGTGGTATAGTAGTAGTTACTTGGACCTTTCCTTACTGAATACCTTGGCATACTGATGGTAGTCAACAGGTACCTTACTCAGATCAGGTGAGTCATCCTCTACTTGTCTGGTACAGCTAGTTACCTCCTGTGATACTGATAATTGTAGTTAAAACAGAATGGCTCCTTGCAATTTACAAGCTCTCTGGTATACTGAAGCATTGATAAGGGATATATGGGGTTTGCTCACACTGGTAGAAGGGAGAGTAGGTATTCATACAAATGGTTACTAGGGTTTTGGTGCTATTGACATATTGGCTAGTTTGGGTGTGGGTAGTTTTGGTAGGACTACAACACTGTGTAGCCAATCTATGGTAGGGTTCTATTCTCTGAGCTAGTTATGGCCCAATACCAGTTCATAAGAGCTATCCAAGGGCATTACATAGCATTTGATCATACATGATGACCTGCAAGGTAGTTAAATTGGTAAGGATACTACTTGATTTACATAGCAATTCACAGTGCCATCTATCAAGATGAAAGAGAGTAGGTCAATCTCCTATGTTCTAAGTTTGTTACTAATCACAAATTTTGAGTCCAAAAAACAGTCCAAAGAGCCTAAATCAATGAGTTCTTTAAACACCCCTAGTACTAACAATAAGCAAAGGTCAACAAATAAGGATCTTGTCTTTGAGAATGTTACTATCCCCAACCAAGGCCATGGCTCCTGGGTGATCTTCAAGCAATCAGTTCTCTTGGGAGTAGGACAACTATCTCCTCTTTTTCTCTCTCCTCTGGTATAGTAGCGCTAGGTTCAATGTAAGCTACTCTTGCCCCTAGTATTGCTGGGTTTCTCCTGACTTGCTTGAGGCACAATCTTATCAAGTGACCAGACTGTCCACAATGTAAACAAAGTCCCAGGCTCATTTGGCAGTTGTATTCTACCATTGTTAGACAGCTGTTAGGTTCTAGAATGCTCAAGAACAGGGATGATTCTGGTAATTAGGTAGAGAAAGGAGTATTCCAGGCTCTTTGTCAGCTTGGAGAGGCAGTTTCCAATACCTTTGGTTGCTCAACAGGGTCGTTACAGTAGGTTTTGGTTTTGGGAAGTCTTGGCAAGTGACACTGTAAGGTGCAGGCCATATTGATCTTGTTTTTGTCATCCTGAACCTGTCTCTAGTGATTGTCATCAATTCTCATCACAGCCCTCTTGTATTCTTCAAATAACAATAAATCCTCCTGGCTGTAATATAATTCCTTGCTAATCCTTATGAGTATAGTGTCTTTTACTACTTTGCAAAAGGACCTATCATCCCACCAGATCCAGTTCTGGTACTTGGCAAAACAAATGAAGTAGTCAGTTGCTCTTCCATCATGGGGAAAAGGAATAGCGATAATAGTATCTTTATTGTCATCTTCTAAAGAGTATGACCCAAAGACATTAGATAGCCATTGGACAAAGGCTGGCCAATCTTCCAAGAAGTCCAGAGAGTAGAAGGGATCTAGTTTTATAATGAACAGTTCAAAGTAGTCCAGGGTAATGCCCCTGAGATAAGAAATTACAAAGAAAATTTTCTCTGAGTTCTCAGTAAATTCTCCTTTACTGGTCCTAAAATAAATTTGACATTGAAATAGGAACACTTGAAGCTTGTCTGGTTTACTCCCACTAAACAGATCTGGCTCTCTAATAGTTTGATGTTTTTTCTTTGGTTGGGGTTGGTTGTTTCTAGATAAGACTAACAATGCAATGCAAAGTTCAAGGTTGGAGATCTCCTGGTTAGTGGATATTGGTTCTGATGGGTCTAATGGGAGAGATCCTGAAGCTAAAACTTTGCTCTTGCTTCTCTCATGTCCTGACATCTCTTTGATATCCTCTAGTAGTCCCTAGGAGATGAACTGTTGGCTCCTGGTCTAGATAGCCATAAGAGATCTCTCAACAAATGTGACTGTTCTCTCTTGAAGATTATCTAGGCAGTTGCCTTTGTGCCAGATATGTTATTCTAAATAGGGGTTAGGTGTGGGGTTTCTAGACATCCTAATAGTATGCAAGGAGTAACAGTTTTGTTGTACTATCAAGCCTCAATTTAGTAGAAGTGAGTGATATTGGTTGATTGAGTCTCTTCCCTACACAATCTGAACTCAAATAATAGACAAGCAAAGGAGTAGAAATTCCTAGGGTTTTTGCTTAGAGACAACAAAACTAAAGACTATAGTAAGGCTAGAGATATTAATACCTAGAGAACTATACAGTTAATTTTGATGGCAACAGACTGGTGTGACCTCTAGTTGTTATGGGGTTGTGACAGATAAAAACATCATAATGCAGTAATGTGCTAGATATCTGAGGACTCTAAAGAGACAATGAACTCATGATACAAATAGGACTCTTCGGAAAAGTCTCAGACTATTTCTCTTTCTATTTTCAGACTTGTGCTAAATGGGATAACATCAGACTAATCCATTATTAGATATTAACTCAACTTGTCACCT
>Ga0153983_1000151_pt1 | contig 16833 bp, 16 predicted proteins | sample TSGA067MetaG_FD_104693 | JGI IMG/M metagenome (GOLD analysis project Ga0153983, IMG submission 104693) | Attine ant fungus gardens microbial communities from Georgia, USA - TSGA067 MetaG | ecosystem: Host-associated > Fungi > Mycelium > Unclassified | place: USA: Georgia, Alexander Wildlife... | reverse complement strand
TGTTGTATCACTTTTACTATTGATAATTACATAATTATCTAATAGAGTTGAAATAGAAAATAAATGAATGAAAACACCAATAAAAGAAACAGAAATAGAAGAAGATAACAAAGCATACACTATCTTGTTATTATATAGGTAGTCCAAAGGCTACTCCCATACCTCCCCTTTTCTTTCTAAGAACAACTGTCCTCAGTTGTCCTCAACAATCTCCCCTTTCTACTTTGTGTATATCTTCTAAATTCTTCTGATCCAGGATCCAATTGTTCCCAATATCTATATGAGTGAGGGTAGTATAGGGTAAACCAAAACACTACAAATCTAGGGTACAATTCAATGATGTTGGCTTTGTAAATATTTTCAAAGATCACATGATCTCTTTAACAGCTCCCATCACTTTTCAAGATCCTTCACTGTCCATTGATATTGTCCCCAAGGATCTTGCTGCTCTATCCCAATACTTCGAAGTCCTTTGTCAATATCTATCAAACTGATCATAGATACTGGGGAGGACCTCTCGATTCCACTGTTAGTCCTACTGCAATCCCTATTCCCATTCACTAAATTCAACAGCAACATACTATTTCCCAGCCTCCTAATCCTTGGCTCTTCAACATCTCTCCTTGGCATCATATTCCTAGGTAGCCTCATTGATGATCCAGCGAAATCATCAACACTACCCATCATATCTCCAAGTTCAGCAACAATGACTCCTCCCAATGTATACATTCTGGCATGTTCATGCAGAGGTAACAATCTACTTGTTTCAGGCTACATCCTTCTTTTCTTGTCTTAAAGAGACCTCTTAACATATTGGGGTATTATTGCCTATCTTTTTTGGTGATTTTTTTAAGAATTTCCAATGTCTCCTGCCTTTCTCTAATCTTTAATCATTCTTTGTTCTTCTTCTTCATCCCTTTGTCTTTAGCTCCTTGCTGTCTGACCTCCTCTGTCTCTGTTCTTTCACAGGCAACCTCCTTGTTGCATTGTATACTCTCCTATATATCTAATACCCCCATCTCTTTCTCCTCAACTAGCTGACCCATTACCATTATACTACTACCAACTACTCTGTTTCCTCTGCTCTTTGCCCTTTTTCTTTTGACTTCTTGCTGTCTGGACTCCTCCATTACTCTTCCCAAGATGACATCCTCATTGCATTACATACTCTTCTCCATGTTCAGTACCTCTATTGTCCTCTCCTCAACTAGTCAACTTGCCACTCTTACATTGTAGCTGACTACTTCATCTCTCCTGCTCTCTATCTCTCCCATACTATCCTCCTTTCTAAGATAACATCCTCCTTGTATCACACATCCTCTTCTGTATCTGGTATCCCTATCTCCTTCTTCTCAACTAGCCAATCTACTGTCCCACTCTTTGCCTCTTCTTCACTCTCCTCTAAGATGATATTTTCATCATATTATATGTCCCCTTTTTCATCTATTGCTGTCTTCTCACCCCTACTGATACTGGCAAAGGAAGTCTTTGCTTTTTCATCATAGCCACTCCCACCAGGTTCCTTATAAAATTTAAACCCTTCCCTTTCACTTCTATTTCTCTCTTCTACTGCTAGCATGCTGCTCTTTAGCCTCTTATCCCTCCTTTCCCTTGTTAGTACTACTACTCACTTTCCACCTTTTCCTGGGTCTAAGATCTCTACCTCTATACTGCTATCCTTTCATTTAATCTTTCCTAACTTTACTCCCTTCTGTCATGGTCTCCCTAGTAGTAGCTAATATAGTGCTGACTGCACCACAAATGCATACGCATAAGTCCTTACTCCTTCTACTTTCAATTTCAGATACTCAACATATCCCAGCATCCCTTTCTTTCCCCCATTTGCAGTTTGTATCATTATTTTCCATTCTCTGTTCATCACTAATCCTATTTCATTGCACAGATCCTCTCATATAATCACAATCTCAGACCCTTTGTCCAATAACCCTGTTACAGTTGTGCTATAGACCAGTAGTCATATACTGTATGGTTTACCATTACACCAAAAGGGCAACATTAGCAAGGCTACTTGCTAACAAGGGTCCAGCTATTTATGTAGTTTATGTCATATTCCATAAATATGATAATTATGTAATTTATTTCTCCTAATAATTCTCCTAAAATTAATAATAGTAGGATAGCATAATAGACTACTCTTCTCCTATTCCGGATTTCCTATAAGTACTGTATAGTTACAGTATAATTCCTTAGTCTGTAAATTAACATCATCTGGTTCTAACACTCTTCCTGTCCACTCTGGATTCCTAGTTTACTTCCTTAGGACCTCTTCTCTGATGACTTCCCTCTACTCCAAAATATGTGACCACCTCACAACCAGAGACTAGGGCACAACACATAAGTTGAAGCCAAGGTCATTCATTAAAGTCATACTCTGCTCCATTATTTTGTCTAGTTTGTTGGAGCCTGCCTCCTTAGGTTTTTCACTATTGCTAAGTACTATCTATTCTCTGAAGTTGTGTTATATATCTACCTCAGAGTATAAATCTATTTATAACTCCTCTACTCTGTCATCCACCTCCTGTATTTGACAGTTTATTTAAACAGGTATTTTGTTATACCTCTATAATACTATTTAGTAGTCACTTTTCTGTGACAAACCCCCATTCCTGATATTTTCTCATAACTACAACTTTTATCTCTCAAAGTAGCATCACAAATTCTACCAGTATCTTAGGCACAGTTACTAGGACAGCTCCAACTGTGGGCATCTTATTCTATGTATGTGTCTGGTCTACCATTTTTCGTTGTAGGTCCCCACTGAGTGCCAATAGATCATGAACTTAAATGTTTAGCACTTCAACATCCAAAATCTTCTGCAAAACTTCCTATGGCACCTCTGAATTTGCAATTTGAGGCTCTTATCAATATGCTGGCTGGTGCGCTTCTACTTTCTTCTCCTTCTCTCATTTGCTAACTGTGTCCTCCCTAGCATACTTCTTTCTATTTGTCACCTCTATCACTTCCCTCTTTTTCTCTTGTGCTCATGTCATTACCAAACCTACACTTTCCTTTACTTCCTCCTTCAACTCTGCTATTGCTCTCTATACAAATTTGTCATCCTCCTCTTGTACTACCTCAATGAATGAGCTAAACTTTATAGGCCTTGGGGTTATGCCAGATAGGTATGATGAAGGGTCTCAAATATTTCACTTAGCATCTACTGCTCCCTTGAGTTCTCTTGGATAATGAGCATCAATTGGGGATCTATTCATGTGAATGTAATATCTATTTGCTTGTAGTAGAACCCATTGTGATTGAATATATTCTACTACTATTGGGCAGGTCCTTAGACAACATTCCAGCTTCTTACAGAAATGGCAAGGAAAGTTGTAAGGCATAGGGGCAGAAGACTAGAAGTATCTAGGGTACATGGGTGTCCCAGCAGTGCTTGTCACTGTGATAGTAGAGGCTGCAAAATAAGAGGGTGGGAAAAGATTCTTGGTCATCTCTAGGGCCAGAACAAAAAGCTATGCATAAGCTATTGCATATGCATCATCCCTTATATTCAATTACAGGAGCTTTCTAGTAAGTTCATCTACTTGTTCCAGTTCTTTTCTTCCCTTTTTCCCCTTGTCATCAAATTGTACCTTTCTTGTTCTTACTTCTTTCTTTGTAGACTTTTTCCTCTTTCTTCTTGTATTCTCCTCACTATCTGACTCTAACTTTGTTTCTACTCCAATTACTTCCTCCTCTAACTCATTGTCACTCAAGTCATCTCTTCTCTCTTTCTTCCCCTTTTTTGATATCCTATCCCACCCTCCTCTTGCTACTGTCTTCCTCAATACAAACCATCTTGCCTCTATTGTCTTCTCCATTTCTAGCACCTAGTCACTCTCAAAGTTGGCATCCTATGCCTTGAGGTGGTCACTTATTGTATACTAAAGCTTGAGAGAGAGTCCCTTCCAGAAATATTCATCAGGCTGCTTCTTATTTATGACATCTGCCTCCACTAGGCTGGCAACCATGATCCAGAACTTTTGATAGTAAGCATCTAGGTCTTCTTCATCTTCTACAACTCCTTTTGCTGACTTTTTGACCAACTTGACCAGCTAAGCTACTGTTGGCTTGTCTTCTAAAAGGATCTTTGAGTAAGCCCCTATTATCTTCCTTTTTAGCATTGCATAATTATCCCCATATCCTTCTAGTCTTTTCCAAAACTGCTTTATCTCCTTATCTGCATACTTGACCACTATCTTTGCCTTTTCTCTCATCGTCAACCCAGATTTTTCTGCCAACTCCTCAAACTCTTTCAAGAGTTCCTTCAGCTCCTCTGGGTTCCTCAAGTCAAAGTCTGGGGCTCTTCTTGACCCTAGGGCTGGCATATCCAATACTCCAGTAACCATTGACATTGACATAGTTGAATTTTCAGTAGAATTTAATAGTTCTTTTTGTGCATGTTTCCTTAGATTTTCTTCTTCTATCTGAGATCCCTTAGGCTTATTGCTTTCCTTAGCTGCTTTCTTGGACCTTGTAACTTCTACTAGTCTTTCCTTTGGGTACATTCTTCTTCTTGTCCTTAATATACTGGCACTAAGACTATCTTCTGACTGATTTTTGTTAGGCATTTTGGTAATAGGATTAGAGGATAGACAACTATTCCCTTGTGGTGGGCTCCAATTTGTGGGAAGGTTTACAAGTTCAGAGAGGAGAGTAGTCTTAGGATAGAGTAATTGAAGGTAAAAGGTTCTATTTTATTTTTATTTTTATATCGTATTACTTTTACCATTGATAATTATATAATTATCTAATAGAGTTGAAATAGAAAATAAATAAATGAGAACACCAATAAAAGAAATAGAAATAGAAGGAGATGACAAAGCACATACTATCTTGTTATTATGCAGATAGCCCAAAGGCTACTCCCATAATGTTCCTTTGATGTATGAGAGAATGTGTTTTAGTGCATTCCAATATTGTTTTCCTGGGTTGTGAGTGAATCTTGACAGAATATTAATAGTATATGATAAGTCTAGCCTTATCACAACTTGTAACTACATAATAGTACCTAGTACTTCTTAGTATAGGACTTTAGCTATCTCTTCTACCTCTTTAAATATTGATGAGCAATCTTTAATCAATAGTGAAAGTCCTGTAGGCAGTAGTATTAAAGATGGGGCACAACTATTTATGTTGAAGTGCCCTAGTACTTGTCAGCAGTAGACCTGTTGGGATAGTGTAATGTCATCTGTTCTTTGGTCTCTATTAACTTGAATACTAAGTATTAACTTTGCTTCTCCTAAATCCTTGATCTCATAACTCAATTATAGCTCATCCTTAGCTTGGCATTCTCTTTTGATTATTGATAATACTCCCAGAACACTGTTAGTCCAGGTAGAGGTAAGTGTAAATTTGTCTTCTAATACTCTCAATCTGATCTTTGATCTATAATAGCCATGCTCTTTGAATATCTTGTTCAGATTTTCTACCCAGTTATAGGCCCTCTACATTGTTCTATAAAGAGTTTTCTTCAACTTTCATATATAATCTGATCTCTTTTTCTCAAACCCTTTTGGCTTCTCTATATAAACTTCATGTATGCTATCACTGTTTAGAAAGATGGAAACAAAGTCAACTTACCATAGAGTGAGGTTTCTCATAGCTGTTATAGCACAAACTAATTAAATAGATTCTAGCCTGGCAACTAAAGTATAGATCTCTTTGTAATCCTCTTCAATTACCTGGGTATACCCTTTGCCATAGTATATGTCTTCCATTTTTCTATTGTTCCATCCTTATTCTATTTGATTGCAAAGACCTATTTTGATCCTATTACATTTTTGTTCAAGGGTCTTAGAACAACCTCGAAAACTCCATACTCCTTTAACATGCTATATTCCTTGATCATTGGGTTAAGCTAGAGATCAACACACTTCATGACACCATTGTATATTGTGAATAGCCAATTGTCCAAGTTAGTATTAGTAAAGTTTGCAATTAGTTAATTGAGGTACTCATGCAATTTCTTAAGCTGAGTACTTGGCTTAGGTCCTTAGTGAGTCCTTCTCAAGACTAGTAGTATATCATATAGATCAGCTATAGTGCTTTCTACCTCCTAAGTTGCTTGTGATAGTACTAGTTCTATCTATACTTCATCTATTTGTTATGAGTGCAGTTTTGGCATATCAAGTGGTCATAGTACAATTCCTTGTATAGGTAAAGAATCAGACTAGTGATTATCTTTGAGTTCATTATCCATGATTGCCTCTAGTTAATGGGATAGTTTGGTTGTGAATAGATCATCTCCCTTATCAAATCTGGTAGGTGTAGACTGTATAGCATAGTGTATGGATTCTTTTTTAAAGATAACATCCCTAGATTTAAATATTTCTCCTGTGCTCTAATCTAGTAATTTGTAGGCTTTATGACCATAGTAGCCTATCAGATATACTTTCAGGGATTTTGGGTGCAATTTTGATGTATTTAACTTAGCTAGTACATAAGCATAAGCTATCATGCCAAATGGGCATAGGTGTAAGACATTTTGACATTTTCCATACCATACCTCAGCTAGCACTACTCTGGGTCATCTTGACAATGGTATGAAATTTCTCACATAGACAGTAATCTTCACTACATTGGCCCAGTACTTAAGTAATAATTCTAATTTAGCTATATTAGATCTAGTAATATCCAGTATTGTTTGTATGCTGTGTTCTACAGTGCCATTTTGTTAGTGTGTATATGGTGTTGTAAACTCAAATACTAAATCCTTTCTTTTTATAATATTCCCATGTCTCATTGTACCATTCTTGGCCTATATCAAGACATACTTATTTAAGCTATTTTCTAGTTTGACATTCAGTTTCAGTATGGAAGGTTTTGAAGACCTTTAAGATAGTGTCTACTAACTTAGAGTTTAGAAATGCCACTATTTGAAATAATGAGAACCTATCCATAATCATCATAAAGTACAATACTCTATTATATTGCAAGTGAATTTGCTGTAGAAAATAGCATTTGACATACTTTATACCAACAAATTCCTAATCAGAATTTGCTCTAGAACCCATTATAAGTTCTTAGAACATACCAAAAGGTTATATGAAATAATAAGTAGGTAGAAATAGATCTCAAGCTTAGGAAAAGACCTTAGGAGACAAGTAAGATGAGCTAGTATTGTCATGACTTGGCAAAATGACTAAGTTATTTTCTATTTTCATTTTCAATTTTCTTTTCCTTTTATTTAGTTGAATCACTACTATGAAGGTAAAGTATGGGAAAGAAGTCACATTACTATCACAAAAAAAGGTGTGACATTGGTCACTGTCACAGGTCATAGTCACAACACATGACAGGATAATCACATGACAGATAACATAAGGACTATGAGAGATAAAGTGTATAGCCACAATAGTAGTTGTATATATAGTATAGAAAATTAAATAGGAACTCTATCAAGTTCTCCTTATCAACTCAGACTTGGAGTGGATTTAAGTCGTCTTGGCTAAAGTCTTACAAGTATCAGTTTATAAACAGAGCTATCAGATGACAACATTCTAAATCTACTTTATACTGGATATACCCTAAGAGATAAAAGGCTTGAGCTCTAGAGCTAGTGGTATACTAGGAACAAAATATGCCTCTGATTACAAATAAGCATTGATGGTATCAGATCAGATATATTTAGATAAATAACACCTAGGACATGACTTAGGAAATTTGGATAGTGGTTGGAGCTTATTAATACTTAATAGATAACTAAGGAGTTCTAAATCACAAGCTAACAACAGAAAGAAGAACAACAAAGAGTAAAGAAGATTCTAGAAGGAAATGGCAATAGGGACATATCATTGATAGAAAGGATCTAGGAGAGAGATGCATAAGCTATAGAACTTTGGAGGGACTTAGAGTGAGAAGAAGTCAAGGGAATTCTAAAAGTAGTAATAGTTTTCTTTTTATCTTTTATTTTTTGAGTTTCAGACATTTGTAATAACTTTAATATAGTATCTGGAGAGCAGGGAGATGAAGAGGAGAACCTCTTGGTACTTATCTCTATCATCACTACCTCTGGAATTATAAAATGCAAATCTAATGAGTATAAGAGTTTAGAATTAATAGGATGTCTTGAGAAGAACACAGAATATACCCAGGACTCAATCTAGGGAGAAATAGCAAATGTAACTTGGACAGGCTTTAGAGAGAACAGCAGGCTAGGAATGCTTGGCTAGGTACACACTTGGATTGTATTACACCCATAAGGTTTAGTATTAGGGGTACAGACAAGAGAGCAACTAAGTCTAAAGGGTCTATGAGTGATCAACTAATTGTATTTTCTAGTTAAGTTGGTGCTACAGTATATAAAGGTTGACACCCTAGAGAGGCTATGTGATAACAATCTAGAGAGATCTTACTCTCATTTCACCAAACAACTTATTTTATTTTATCTAAAGCTGCATATAATATCTAATTTCACCTTTTACTTAAAACCTTCACTTTAGTTATCTTCTCTCAAACCTTTAGCATGCAATTGGGAGCTGGTACCACATATTGTTGTTTGTCCCAGTATGCAATTCCCTTTTGTATCCTTTCAGTGCCACCTGTAGATTTTACTCAAGTTAGACCCCATATGTCTAGATGCACTCTCAAGTATCTCCTTCTCTCTTATACCATGGTTATTGAAAGAGTGAGTGCTGTGCTTTCTGAATAGACAATCCTCACATCTTCTTTTTATTATCAGTTCTTCATCTGTATTCAATTTGTCAACCAACTTCTTTGTTATTAACTCCCTGATCAAATTAGCTTCTACATGGCCTAACCAACAATACCATATATCAAAGCTCACAACTGTTCTTTTGGCCTGGGTGGTGAATGTGCTTGTAAGTCCTTTGACAACATATAACTGGCCCAAGCAAGTAGCTGTTATTATGTTAATGTTGTTTCTCACAGTTACAAATACAAACCTATTATTGATAATATGTTTGCTCCCTTTTTGCTGAGCTTTGATACTGAGATCAGGTTTGATCTCAAGTTGGGTGTATGTAGCATGTTGTTTAAGATGATTTTCTTTACTTTTCTATCAATTACTAACTCAAACTTGATACTACCTTTTCTAATGATCTGAAATATTGAATCTTGTCCTGTACCAAGACTAGGAATTGCTTGATTTAATAGAGTATATGTTGTAAACAGAGTTTTATCTATGAAACAGTGGTCACTGGCCCCAAAGTCAAGCAATGTGAGTGCCAAAGATTTATTTTGCTGATTAACATGCATAACAATAGTTTTAGAAAGGTTTTTTTTATCTACTGGCAACTCCATTATGTCCTTACTCCCACCAACTGTGTTATTATAGCTATAAGTAGGATTATTGTTAGAAGTTGTTATATCATTTGGGATTAGAGTAGTGAGTATCTGGAAGTCTATGTCCCCAATTATCATTAATGTATGGGTTTACTAGTCATTAGTATTATTGGTAGATGTGACATTTGCAGTGAATACTGATTTCTATCCCCTTTGCCTCCAGTTAACTGCTAATTCTCTGGTCTCTCCTTGTTTGCCAAATCTAGGAGAAAATTAACCCTCTTTTTCTCTTTCTGGCTAATAGCATATGTCAATAGTATGTCCTCATCTTTTATAGTTAGAGTTTGTACAAACAAGCTAATTTTTGTCTCTTTGAAAGGATTAGTTTATTTGGAGAGCCTTAACTGAATTGGTAGAGCAATGATAACTGATACAAAGCCATTATGTGTTTAGTTGAGCAACTGCCTCAATAGAAGTCATGGTTCTTAAGAGTAATGCAACAATTGGGTCCTAAGACTGAGGTAAGGTAGTAATGATAATAGTTTTCAAATTACTATCTAATATAGTAGCTCCCAGTACATTGGCCTGTGCCTATTTGACCCTCATATTGGCTATAAATATAAGAAAGTCATTATTTTCAGAGAAAGTCATGCTTTGGAGTTCATGCTATATCAGATGCTTCCTCATATCTCTTCTTGTAGGATTTCTAGGTATCTACAGCTGAACTATTCATATTGATTCCTAAACTAATGGAATTCTTTGTGTTGTAGATTAAGAGAGCCATGACCTAGGCATTCTAGACATTCCATTCATTGAGTATTGGGGTAAGTGATTCCCAGTTTGTCTCAATTGTGGTAACTGATGTTAATATTTTATGTAATGATAAAAGTGATATAGGTAATTTTGAGATAGAGGAATTTTTGATTGTTCTATCAAGGCAACTAGTTGCACCTTTCAACTGGATAGCTATGTTGATGTTCTTTCTCTAGGCTACCCAACTGATGCTATTAAACTTATTCTCATCTACATTCAGAGGAGAAGTACTTCCATAAGACATGTTTATTATAAGACTAAAGTTTGCATTGGTCTGGTAATATTATGCTAAAGTAATATTAGAGTGCAGGGCTTATAACCTTTTATTATGTTAATATCTATAATTTACAGTAAGCAAAGATTGTAATACAAGAAATGTTGTTTTATCTCAGATGTTTCAGGGTTGAGTAAACAGCTAAGAAAGGATATTGAAACTAAACTCTATTTAAGTCTACTCTGTACTCTTTGGTGTTAGCTTATGGCCTAGGTAACAGGTATCACCATATCAATGATGAGCTGGTATTAGTGTTGCAGAATGGTAGTATAAGTGAAATAGAAAATTTGTCATAACTTAGCAAAATAGCTAAGTTATTATTTCTTTTTCTTTTTCTGTTGGACTTACTACTCAGGGAAAGTAGTGCACAGACCATATAGTAGTTGTATAAGTAGTGTAGAAAATCTAACAGAAACTCCATTGAGCTCTTCTTATCAACTCAGACTTGCCTTGGCTAAAATCTTACAGGATTCAACAAAATACAGAAGAGATTGGACATGTCTATTATGTTAGTTAATTGCAATACCTTTCTATGATAGTAGTTTGCAGTGTTATATATCAGGTTATTTTTTTTGTTCAAAAATTTATAATACAGTACACAATTGCAATCTGCAGTAGACTATCTATAACAAGTAGCCTATATAGACCTTAAGGACTGTAACTGTCCTATCACTGGTAAGAGATACTATCAGTATCAAAGAAAAAATCTAACCTAAGAGAGGAGAGGAAACTAGATACAAATTGCTTGTAACCAACCTTTGAATAACATGTCCAAGTTAGTAGACCTATTATCACAAATAGTCACTTACTATTTGTAATGGATGCTTTGATACTTGAAAGAGTTCAAAAATGCCAAGTTAGACAGATGACAAAAGATGTTGTTAAGTCTAAGGTCTAATCCTCAGACTAGGAGTTTTTATATACAGAAAAAGGATAGTCTATGTACTAGGATAGGCCATCACATGCTACTACCTATTGTTCTACAAATAGTAGTGCCTTTGTACTCAAAATAGCAATAACTTAACCATATGGAGGCTGTCTATTGTTCTAATTAAAGGCAGATGACTATTTATGGATAATTAATTAATGTTTATGTGCAACTATTGAGGACTTCATATCTCCACTAATATTAATTGCCTTGGGGTTGTTTTAAACTCATTCTGAGCATTTTAAATAGGGCTTCTATTGAGCTTAGAACCAAAGCATTTATCATGGTGGTTTCTAAGATATCAGCAATTTAATAAATGGTACTATAGTAGTTATCTGTTGACCTGCCTGATATCTCAACCAATATTAATTACCTTGAGATGTGACTGATATCAGTCAAAAGGTCTTTTTGAGGGCTTTCTATAGCCATTAAGACCATGAGAATCATTGAAGATTTGATGAAGATATAGTCAAATGAAGTTTGTGACATTACCTCCTCTCTTGGTTCAAGCTCCATTGAGAAATTATCTTGCTTTTGGTATACTCTGAAGATATTCTTATAGCTTTTTGCCTGCATTTTGTAGATTTTCTTTAGGTTCCTATGTATTGTCTCCTTGAGTGCACCCTTTTCATCTAACAAGGTATTCATTCTTCCCATGCCTTTATTGTAAGTCTAGAATTTTTTCTACTTCTTATTCTTTCTGGTCCTGTATCAAGGTTAGTAGTGGGGAAGTGGCTTTTTGACCACCAATGGTGAATTCAGAATACTGGGTTAACTTGCTAGCATGAAAAACTGGATGCAGTGCTTAGTAGCAAAGTAATATCCTAAGCCAGAACATAACCAAGAACAACTTTTCTATTATTTTGAATAGTCCTTTGTACCAGGGTCATAATGCTCACTCTGTAGTCTGGTAATCCTTCAAATTGAGTAGCACTTTGTCACCAACTTTAAATAGGATACTTTGGACTTTCTTGTCACAGTATCATTTCATTCTCTCCACTGCAAGAGTAAGAGCTACTTTTGCCTACTCTAGGGCTTTATGTCTTTTATACATCAGGTCATTCAAGTCCCTTTGCAGTGACTCTTTGACTAAAATTGGGCCTGCTCTCAGGTGTTTACCATATTCAAGATAGAATTTTCTTTGATTCTTTTGTGTGCTTGATTATCATATACAAATTCTGTACTTGATAGTAGGTCTGACCAATTACTAAGGTTCTAATCTACATAGTACCTAAGATATTGCTTTAAAGCCTGGTTAACATATTCTGTTTGTCCATTTGTTTGTAGATGGTATGTTATCAATATAGTAGATTTTATTCCTAAAATTTTGTACTATTCTTGAAATAGCTTGGTGTCAAGGACAGAACAGAGTAGGAGCAGAATGGGTAGGGTTTGACAACAAAATGGAAATAACCTTGGCCTCAGCTCATGTGCTGTGCCTTGATCTGCTGTTGTATGTGTGGTTGCGTATTTCAGAAGGGTGGGATTGTTGCCAGGAGATCAGAAAAGGAGTGATATATAGATTGATAGAAATAGAGGTAGATATTAAAGACATAAATAACTTTAATCTACAGACTAAGGAACTAGGATGTAACTACTGAAGTACTTATACTAAGTCCAGAATAGGAGGAGTACAAGTAACTAGTCTACATCGTGATTCTATAGGAGTAGACAATAGGAGTTTAGAAGCGAAAAATTAGCAATAATATAAAATAAAAAGGAAATTATATTATTAAATGGGTATTTTCTATCATATGACACTTGGCCAAGTATTGTACTTCTCTAGATTTGTAGGGGCAGTTCATATAATAGATAAATCTTGTCATAAAGTAACTACATCATATCCTTGGATGAAAGCTAATTATTAATAGAAATAAAATAAGCTTTTTTGGTAAGCCTATCAACAATTATATAGATAGCATTGTAACTATTTAACTTTGGCAATTGAGTAATTAAGTCTATTGATATTATTTTTTAAGACCTGTTAGGTACCTTGTTAGACACAAGTGGTCCAAAAGGTTGCTGTCAGTGATTTTTCATCTGCTAATACATATTATAACCCATAACATATTTCTTAACAAATGTAGTCATTATAGACCACCAATAATCTTTGAAGACTAACTCATAGGTCTTCCACTGACCTGGGTATCTAACAGATGGCAAATTGTGGTGTATCTAAATAATCTGTTGTCGTAAAGTGTCTTCTATGCTATGAGAGATATAGATTTTTCCTCTGTACAAAAGTAGTCTATTCTCATAGTTCTAGTCTTGCAAGGATTTTTCAAACTCTCTGGAACTAGACTTGAGTAACAACTTATAGTTTTTGGTAACTTTATTTGATAAGAGTGTAGCTTTGACCTCCTTTAGGATTATCTCATCATTTATTGGTGATTCATAAGTAACCTCTAATGTGTTAATAGCAAAGAACTCAGGCTTTAGCAACACTTAGTTCATATTGTTGAGGTCTATCCCTATCTCATGGTCTGCTTATCTGGACAAGGGGTCTTTTGCCTGCACCGTCTTTCCTGGTTTATGATAGAGTACAAAGTCAAAATGAGTCATGAATAATGCCCATCTTACTTGCCTCCTAGTCAGCTTTTGAGCTGTCCTGAAATATATGAGGTTCTAATGATCTGACCAGATCTCAATTTTGTGTGGATGTCTTTCCAAATGATGTCTGTATTCCTCTAGTCCCCAAATTACTGTAAGTAGCTCTTTGTCATAGATTTTATAGTTCCTTTCATGGACATCTAACAACTTGGAAAAGAAGGCCACTAGGTACCACAGGTTGGTTCGCATATCTTTTTGTAATAAGACTGCACCTGTTGCAAAGTCGCTAGCATCGGTGGATAACTTAAAGGGATCTTCATTATTTGGTATTCTTAGGATTGGAGCCATGGTAAAGACCATTTTCAGTGCCTCAAAAGCATTTTGTTGCTCAATGCCCCAATTCCAGATACAATTCTTCTTGGTCAAGTCGTAGAGTGGTTTTGACATCTTGGCAAAGTTCTTAATGAACCTATAATAGAAATTCACAAAGCCTAAGAATGCTTGTACTTGCTTGACTTTTGCCAGTACTGGCCACTCTAGAACTCCTGAAAGTTTCTCTTTATCCATCTGTACTTTATTTTCTGATATTATTATGCCCAAATATTTGATGCTACTTTGTTCAAAGAAAAATTTCTCTGCTTTAGTATAAAGGTCATTAAATTGAAGTCTTTTCAACACTTCTTTGACTAGTTGCCTATGTTTCTTTAAACATGTTCCAAATATTAAAATATCATCTAAATACACCATTACTAATCTAATACAAATCAAATCTCCAAGTATATTGTTCATCATACTTTGGAATGTCACTGGTGCATTGGAGAACCCAAAATACATAACAGTTGCCTCAAAGAGGCCTCGTCCTGTGATAAATGCTGTTTTTCATTCATCTCCTTCTCTAATGCAAACATTATTGTATCCCCACCTCAAATTAATTTTGGTAAAGATTGAGACTTTGCTGAGTGATTCAATCAAGTTGGCTATTCTAGGGATTAGATAGCAATTTTTGACAGTAATTGCATTAAGGGCTCTATAGTCCATAATGGGTTATAAACTTCCATTGTGTTTCTTTACAAAGAAGAATGGAGCTGCTATTGGGCTAGTAAATAGACAGATATAACCTTTTCTGAGTTCTTCATCGATTCACGTGTCAAGAGAGTTTCTTTTTACTAAAGATAGTAGATAGACCTTTGCTGGCTTAGGAAGCTTTATGCCTTCTATGAAGTTAATAGCATGGTCATACAGTTTCTGTAATGGCATTCTTTCTGACTTATATTTTGAAAACACATTTCTATACTCATGTAGCCATTCTGGTACATGAGCTTTCCAGGTCTTTGTATCTTTGCAATCTGAGTCCTTATACTAGTCTCAATTATTGAGTATAGTTGCAATCATCATTGCTTGTTAATGACTGTCTGGGTCAATCATGTCTACCTAGCTAAGAATATGGTTGTCAGGGTCCTCATCTCCTATGTCATCCAATGAGGGGAATCTACTGACATCTATTTTGAGGTGAAGCTCATTAGCTCCTACTTTTATATCTCGTGTTTTATAAACTTTATTAGCACATATATCCAGGTACCTAGTAAACTCCCATTGACCTTTTTGCCAATCGATATTTGGATTATGCTTATACAAGTACGAGTAGCCAATCATCATCTCCTTATTCCCTAGGTTGGTGACAAAAAGATGTTGGATCGTCTTGTGTAATCCAATTTCTACATAAGCTTGGACATATTCAGTTATTTGTCCTGCCTTGTTGGGAGTGCCATTCACATTGATTACACAATATAGATTTGCTAGTTTATATGTTGCCAGGTTATTATTTTCCATGACAACTCTGTCGACAAAGTTTGTGGTAGCTCCCAAATCAACTAAAGCCTTGGTCTGTACTTTTTTGCCATATACCCAAAGTGTAACTAGAATATTTTTAAGAGAGGTAGTCTTGTTGCATGCTACAAGATTCTAGTACTACTTTTGACTTTGCAGGCTAATAAAGGATACACTTTCCTTTGATTGTAGATCACAGACATTATACTCTACAATCTTAAGGTAAATCCAATTTGGGAGTCCTCTTTCCCTTCCTACTTGGGAAAACAGGATCAAAGATTTTCTCAATTGATGTGCTGTTTTACATAGATGGCCTCAGGGGAGGAGTCTGAGTTATCTCTTTTTTCCTCCAATGGTTTTATCAGCCATGTTTTAAACAACTGATTTATCTTGCTTGAACCTGGTGGAGATGGTTTCTAGGAAGAGGTTCTTCTAAGGACAATTGCCCTTATGACCAAGTTTGTTGTAACTATCCAGTGATTTTGTTTAAAGCCTTTTTCAGCACTTTATCTTTTTTTGGCAGTATCACAAGTCCTTCCTTTTTCTGAATCTCATCTATTTTCTACTATATCTAGATCCTTCTTTCTTCTACTTTCTCTTCTTTTTTGCCTCTATACCAAATATTGTGCCCTGGACCTTGTAAGACTTTATATGCTTTTTATTTTTAAGATAGTTGTCCTATGAATTTGTTGTAAGTGATAAGCGCATTTCACCGCTTTATCAGAGATAACTTTTGTTGATGTGAGCTTTTTGAACAAAGTTCTTCTTTTTTGCTAGGTCTTTTGTTGACCCAGAGCACTTGTTAATTCCTTTTTATCTCCCTCCTTGTCATCTCTTTATCTGTATTACTTGGTAAGTTCTTAGGCATGGTCGCCCTAGGAACTAACATCCAACCCTGCACCTTGTCATATATAGCAAAGTATAGCAGCAGTGATATTGGTGTTTGTTGACTTTTTTTGTATTTTACAGTTCTTGAGTATGGTTTTCAAGGGGGTAAAAGAATAAAAACGTTCAATTTTAGCCTCTTAATACCATTGTGTTACACCGAGTACCATCCTAGTCATATTATGTCTATGAGAGTATAGTGTTGAGCTCTAGGAGAGCTTCACAGATTTCTGGTACTCTACTAGCTGGTTTGGAAAAATCTACATTCTTGAGATGTTTACAAGCATCTTTTATT
>Ga0153983_1000149_pt1 | contig 16894 bp, 15 predicted proteins | sample TSGA067MetaG_FD_104693 | JGI IMG/M metagenome (GOLD analysis project Ga0153983, IMG submission 104693) | Attine ant fungus gardens microbial communities from Georgia, USA - TSGA067 MetaG | ecosystem: Host-associated > Fungi > Mycelium > Unclassified | place: USA: Georgia, Alexander Wildlife... | reverse complement strand
TAGAATTAGAACTACCTAAATCTATTAAAATACACCCTGTAGTGAACATAAGTAGAGTATGACTCTATAAACTACAGATAAAGGGGCAGAAGAAGATACTGCCAAAACCAGTCATTATTGAAGAGGAGGAGGAATTTGAGATAGAGAAAATCCTAAACAAAAGGATGATAAGGGAGAAGGAAAATTTTTTGGTGAGATGGAAAGGATATATGGCAAAAGAAGACACCTGGGAGAATAGGGAAAATCTAGAAAACATGAAAGAGTTGGTAGAAGAGTTTGAAAGAGAGTACGGGAAAGAGGCTGAAGAACTTAGGTGACAAGAGTAGGAAGAAGAAGAAAAGGAATTTAGTCATGAATTACCTAAGGAGTTTATGGCAAAATTACTATATGGGTGGGGAAGAAAAAGAAGAGGGAGAAAAGATAGGATGAAAATTGGAGTCAATGGAAAAATTTCTTGGAATAAGGAAACTTGAAGAGAGGGCTATGTTATAAGAGCCCCAAGAAGGAAATAGTTTTCTATGTATTTGAACATTTGATTTATAATATTAAGATGTACAATGGGGTCAAGATATAAATAGCATGGAAACTTAAGTAATTAGATCATATGATCCAAGTCATGTAACTTTAGAGTACAGCCACTTATAAAGTAGTATAAGTAGTAGCTCAATCCAATAAAGAACTCTATTAAGTTCTTCTTGAATATTCACCTAGGGTAATCACTAAGGACATTCACTGTCTATTGATAACAAGAAGTTAAAAAATTCCCTACTAGTAAGAAATGTGAATGAAACAGTGAATGTAAGGGGAGTAATAACGTACCAAGTAAAGTACAATATGTTCTTCAAAGGACATGTAGAAAGAGCAAGGATGAACATTTGTAATCTGGGGAAAACAGAGATGATACTAGGGATGCCATGGCTAGCAGCCCACAACCCAGAGGTAGATTGGAAGAAAGGGGAAGTGAAAATAATGTGGTGTCCACCTATATGTGGAAAAGAAAGACAAGAGGTAAAAAAGAAGGTAGTAAAGAGAACAGGGGAAAATGAAAATGAAAAGGTACTAAGGACACTAGTGTCATGACTTGGCAAAACAGCTAAGTCATTATTTATATTTCTTTTCTTTTCTTTTCTTTTCCTTTTCTTTTATCTTAAACTTACTACACAGAAGGAAGTGTAGGAAAGTGTTATGTCACAAGTGTCACACACTCACAGTCACATGACAGGAAGTCACAGCATCACATCACATGATGTCACATGATAGGTGTAGGAAAGAAGTGCACAGACCATGTAGTAGTTGTATAAGTAGTATAAAGAATCTAATGGGAGCTCTATTGAGTTCTCTTTGTCAATCACTGAACAAAGAGCAGTTGGTTTTATTCCAGCTTAGAGTTTAGCTTTCTTACAACTAGTGCCTAAGAAATTTTGGAAATAGAAGAAAGTATTTGAAAAAAAAAAGTCAGAAAGGATGCCAGTACAAAAGGCCTGGGACTATGTAATAGAATTAAAGGAAGGGTTTATGCTGTTAGAGAACTACTCAGAGGCGATCACCCTTAAGCTAATGGATAGTCCCAGAAGCTAGTTTGAGATTTAAGTGGGGATATATCTACACACACTTGCTAGTATATATACTACACTAGATAGTCAGGCACACAGCACCATAGTAACTGACCTATAATCACAGAATATCCTAGAACAACTAATAATAGGCATTGCACTGCATGACCCAGACAGGAGAAGTCAGAAACAATGGGAGTGCGATATATGATCTGTCACTGGGCCATTAATAGAACAGACCCTCAGAACTTACTAAGCACAACCCTAGATGTCCCCTTACATACACCAAAGAAGAGAAAGGTGTATTCACTGTCCAGAGAAGAGAGAGAGGAAGTGCAAGCGTTTGTAGAGGATCAGCTAAAAAAAAGGTATATTCGACCTTCCAAATCATCCCAAACTTCACCAGTACATTTTGTGGCAAAAAAGAACAGAAAATGAAGGATAGTACAGGATTATCGACATATAAACCAGTAGATGATAAAAAATAGGTACCCCCTCCCTCTTATAGCAGATATATTAGATGGAGTAGGAAAGAGAAAAGTATTTACGAAGCTAGATCTAAGATGAAGATATAATAATGTTAGGATCAAAGAAGGAGATGAATAGAAGGCAGTGTTTACAACGTACATTGGAGTTTATGAATCTACTGTTATATACTTTGGGTTAACTAACTCTCCTGCTACTTTTCAAACAATGATGAATGACCTGTTCTGGGATCTCATAAACCAAAGAGATATCACAACCTTTATTGACAACATCTTGGTAGCTACAAATACAGAAGAAGGACATGATGAGCTGGTGAAAAAAGTATTAAGGAGATTGGAGGAGAACAACCTATTTGTAAAACCAGAAAAGTGTAGATGGAAAGTAAGAAAGATAGAATTTCTGGGAGTAGTAATCAGTCCAAAGAGAGTAGAAATGCAGAAAGAAAAGGTAAAAGGAGTGTTAAGCTGGCTAGTACCTAAAAATATCAAGGAGGTGCAAAAATTCTTGGGCCTAGCCAACTATTACAGAAAGTTTATAAAGGACTTTACCAAAATAGCTGTGCTGCTACACATGCTAGTTAGAAAGGAGCAGAAGTAAAAGTAGGAAAAGGAGCAGGAGAAAGCATTTGGAAGACTTAAAGCAGTGTTTACTATAAAACCAGTCTTAGCCATTCCAGACATAAATAGGGAGATGAAAATAGAAGCAGATGCCTCAGATTATGCAACTGGGGGGGTGTTGTTGACAAAGTATGAGGATGGGATATAGAAGCCAGTGACTTTCATCTCTAAGTCATTAAACGCTACAGAACAAAACTACAAAATACACAACAAAGAGATGTTGGCAGTCATTAGGTATCTAGAAGCATAGAGGCACTACTTGAAAGGGGCCAAACTTGAATTTGAAATCTGAACAGACCATAAAAACCTCCAGTACTTTATAACAAGCCAAAAATTAAACTGTAGACAAGCAAAATGGGCCCTATACCTATCATGATTTAATTTTGTATTAAAACACACTCTAGGAAAAAGCATAGGAAAGGCAGATAGATTAAGTAGAAGACCAGACTGGCAGGAAGGAGTGGAGAGGGATAACAAAGATCAGAAGTTGATAAAGCCAGAATGGGTCAAAGGAGTAGGAATGTTAGTAAAAGAAGAAAATCTGAAAGAAAGGATTAAAAAGGCACAAGAAGGGGACAAAAAAATAGTAAAAGCAGTAGAGGAATTGAAGAAGGTAGGAATAAAAATGTTGAGAGATAAAGAATGGGAAATAGAGGATGGAATGATAATAAAGGAAAAAAGAATATATGTACCAAAGAGAAAACTCAGGGGAGAGGTAATACAATTACATTATGATACCCCAGTAGGAGGGCATAAAGGGAGATGGAAGATGACAGAACTGGTCACCAGGAATTACTAGTGGCCAGGAGTAACAAAAGAAGTAGGAAGATATGTGAATGGATGTGATGTGTACTAAAGGTACAAGAATCGAAATGAAGCACCAGTAAGAAAGCTTATGTCCAATGCAATCCCAGAAAAACTATAGAGCCATATCTTGGCAGACTTCATCATCAAACTGCCACTAGTCCAGGGATACAATGCTATCCTAGTAGTATACGATTGCTTTAGTAAAATGGCACATTTCATAGTAATAACTAAGAAAACATCAGCAGAGAGACTTGCAAAACTGTTCCGAGATCATGTATAGAAGTTGCATGGACTTCCAGAAAGCATCATATCAGATAGGGGAGTACAGTTTGCAGTGGGAATAATAAGGGAGTTGAATAACTTATTTGGAATTCAGACAAAACTCTTGATGGTCTATTACTCTTAAATAGATAGGCAAACAAAAAGGATCAACCAGGAGTTGGAGCAGTACTTAAGGGTCTTTATCGACTATAGACAAGAACAGTGGCTAGATTGGTTGGGAACAGTGGAAGTTGCATATAATAATAAAGTTCACATAGCAACAAAAATATTGCCATTCAAAGAAATTATGGTTAGGACCTAAGGATGGAGTTTGAAGGAAAGAGAAAAGGGAAGTATGAAGCAGCAGGAAAACTCATAGAAAGGATAAAGAAAATTCAGAAGGAGATAAAGGCAGCACTAGGGAAAACACAGGAGGAAATGAAGAAGTTTGCAAATAAACAATGAGGAAAGGGAGAAGAATACAAAGTAGGTGTCACAAAAAAATGACTACTAAATAGTATCATGGAGGTATAACAAAATACCTGTTCAAATGAACTACATAAATAGCTAGACCCTCATTAGCAAGTAGCCTTGCTAACGTCGCCCTTTTGGTGTAGTGGTAAACCATACAGTATGTGACTACTGGTCCATAGCACAACTGTGACAGTAGAGGACTTAATACTGCTAAGTACAAAGGACTTGAAATGGCAAATGAAAGGGAGGATATCAGAGAAGTTAACAAAGCATTTTGTGGGTCCTTACAAAGTCAAGGGAATTGTCTCTAGTAATGCAATAGAATTAAAACTACCTAAATCTATTAAAATACACTCTGTAGTTAATATAAGTAGAGTACGACTTTATAAACTGCAAGTAGAAGGGCAGAAGAAAATACTGCCAAAACCAGTCATTATTGAAGGAGTGGAGGAATTTGAAGTAGAGAAAATCTTAAACAAAAGAGTAGTACAAGGGAAAGAAAAGTTCTTAGTAAGATGAAAGGGCTATATAGTGGATACTTAGGAGAGTAGAAAAAACTTAGAGAATGTAAAAGAGTTGGTAGAAGAGTTTGAGAGGGAGTATAGGGAAGAGGCCGAAGAACTAAGGTGACAGAAGCAGAAAGAAGAAAAGAAGGAATTTAGTCGAGAACTACTAAGAGAGTTTATGGCAAAATTACTATACAGTTGGGAGAAAAAGAAGTATGAGAGAGAAAGAGAAAAGAGATAGAACAAGAATTAGAGTCGATGGAAAAATTCCTCAGAATGAGGAAACTTGAAGAGAGGACCATATTATGAGAGCCCTAAAAAGAAATTAACTTTCTGTACATTTGAATATCTGATCTATAATCTCAAGTCATACAATGGGATTGAGATATAAATAGTGTGGGAACTTAGATAATCAGATCATATGACCAGGTCAGGTAATCATAGAATATTCTAGAAGGACATGTGATCATAGACTAGTAGTTGTACAGCTACTATAAAATAGTATAAGTAGTAGTCCAATCCAACAAAGAGCTCTATTGAGTTTTTCCTGAACATCCATCTAGAATGATCACTAAGAACTATCATAGTCCTTTGATAACAGTAGTACTTTTCAAGATTGTCCTAAGATAAGGAAGAGTACTGATTCCTTAGAGTAAGATTTTAGAGAGGGAATACAGAAAGAGAAAACTTATTGTTCCCTTCTCTTTCTGGTCTGTATTTATCCTAACTAGTAATATGACAATGTTACAATATGGTAATACTACTTGTAACTAAAGAGTGACTAGTTAAGTGACAGTCCAGTAAGAGAAGCAATAAGAATAATAAGTTAAGTTAGTGTCTATAAATAGGCTACTCCAATGTTGTTCTATTTAGCACAAGTCCTAAAGATAGAAAGGAAATAGTCTGAGATTTCTCCAAAGAGTCTCATTTATATCAAGAGTCTAATGTCCATTTGGAATCTCCTAATGTTTAATGCATTACTGCATTGTAACATTCTTCATTAGTGTCATTATCTCATCTACTAACCACTCATTATCAGACCATGGCTAGTAATAGCTGTAGTTTCACTCAATATTCATAACATAATCCCTTTTGTTTGATTTGATGTCCTTATTGAATTCAATATCCAATGGGTTTTTCAAGGATGTTAGACCAGGTGACATTGTTGATGTTGTCATAGTAATCTCTGTCATCATCTTCCCAGTTTCGTTGTATGATTTGTTGAGGTCATCTCATAAGAAGATGTTAAAGGATGGGTCTCTAAGAGTTGGAGGTTGAGAGGAATGTAATGGTTTGACTAGTTGGGAGTCTATTTCTGAAGAGGACTTGTTTACTGTGTCTTCAAGGAGTAGGACGACATTGATTCTTTAGGGTTTTAGTGAGAAAATGTTCCAGAAGTCATTGTCTAGTTGAAATGAGACCAATAATGAAAGTGGAAAGTGGTTTAGTGTGGAACAGGTTTGGATAATTGATTCTGGCTTGCTTGGCTTGTTATTTGGCCACAGCAAATTATGATTGAGGTCATCATGGTTAGAGAAGGCAGAATATTTTGTAGTGATTAGGGTTTCTTTGATTATATTTTTTGCAGACATAACCAGTGCATTGGTTGAGAAAATGGTCATATCATAAAAGACTACTTACTGATTGTGATTTGGTTGATGATAAACTCAAAAGATGCTTATAAGCAAAGTTTAGACAGTAACAAGAGATGTTGTTAAGTCTGAGATCTAATCCTTAGACTATAAGTCCTTATATACATAATTATAATGGTCTGTGTACTAGAACAGATTATCACATGCTACTACCTATTGTTCTACATATAGTAGTGCCTTTGTACTATAAATAGTAATAACTTAACCATATGAAGGCTGTTCTTTGTTCTAAGAAAAGAACAGATGACTATCTATAGGTAATTAATAAAGTCCATGTGCAAACATTGAGACCTTCATATCTCCACAAATATTAATTGCCTTGGTGCCATTTTAGGCTCATTCTAAGTGGTATAAAGAGGGCTTCTTTGATGTCTAAAATCAAAGCATTGATCATAGTGGTTTTTGAGATATTGGCAATTTAATAAATAGTATCATAGTAGTTATCTGTTAATCTGTCTGATATCTCAGCTATCATTGATTGCCTTGAAACATGACTCATATCGATTGAAAGGTCTTTTCAAGGGCTTTTGGGTGCTGTTAAGGCCATGAGAATTGTTGAATAATTGATGGAGATATAGCCAAATGAAGTTTGTGACAGGTCATGTTAACTATAGACAAAGCATTGTATGCTGTCTGTAATGAAAGGGGGTGCATCCCTAGAGTCTCATAGTTCTGAATTTCCACAAGAATCATCTAGATTTTGTCTAGTTCCTTTTGAGATATTGCCAGTTTCCAGTCATCCAGTAATTTCATTATTACTAGAGTTGGTTTCTTGTATGTTGTCAGAAGTGTCCCCAGAGTCAGATCTAGTTGATAAGCTAGGGTCCTGATTGCTTGTGTTTAGTGAGTATTGTACTCTTCTTGCAGCGGTGTATAAGAGGTGTTGATAGATTATAGGAAGTGAAAACTTATTAAGATTCTTGAGATTATTTTGGAGTTAAAGAAATTGTTGATCTACTGTAAGAAAGCTAAACTCCAAGCCAGAATAAAGCCAACTACTCTTTGTTCAGCAATTGACAAAGAGAACTCAATAGAGTCTCTGTTAGATTTGCTATATTATATATACAATTACTATCATGGCTATGCATCTTGTTGTCTTTCACAGTCCTCATGTTTATCAGCTGACTTCTTTGTCACATGCTATGACTGTGACTCATGACCATTCTGTGACCTCAGTCACACCTTTGTGACTCTGTGACTGTCACATGATATTTCCCATGCTCTACCTTATAATAATCTAAAAGAAAAGAAAAGAAAAAGAAAAGAAATATAAATATTAACTTAGCTGTTTTGCCAAGTCATGACATCTACTATGTATTGGAGATGTAGATAAAAAGCCCAGTTTTCTCTGAATAGGTCAAAATTGGCAATAGCTACTGAATTCCTGATGAGAGTGGTCTATAGCTGGACCAAAAATGGTCAAATAGCATGAATTATTGTATAGAGAAAGTTTCATCAATAGCAATGAGTTGTTTGGCATTAGTGAGGTTTGTTTCTGGTTCCCAAGTGTGTTCTGTTTCAGGGTATCCTTTCCAGTGAACTAGAAATTCTTTTACCTTATTTTTATTTCTGGCATCAATTATGTCTTTGACTTTTCATTCTTCTTCTTCTGCAATGATTCTTGGAGAGGGTCTTTCTAAGAATCTGCCATATTGGGTGTTCTTTTGTGTTGGCCAGAGAAGGTAAACATAGAAAATAGAGTACATCTTCTAGTGTGGTAGTAATTTTAGCTAGTAGTTGACAGATCCAGTTCTTTCCAAAATTTCAAAAAGGCCTATATGTTTTGGTACAAGCTTCTTTGGGATTCTTTTGATTTAGATATGTTGAAAGTCTAGTCAGACTTGTGTCCCTACTTTGAGATCAGGAAGTTTGCTTTTGATTCCCTGGTTGATGAAATTTTTGGCAACTTCATATGCTTGTTTGGCATTTGTCTGGATATTCTCTATATGGTTAATTCTGTTATCAGCTGTGATAGATGAGGTTTCTAGGGTGTTGATGTGGGTTTTTGTAGGATGTCTAAACATGAGTTTGAATGGGGTGTGTGATTGTCCTCTATAGAGTCTGGAGTTGTATGAATATTCAGCCATAAACAGCTTGTCAGCACAATAGATGGCAAGATAAAGTTCAATTTCCTAATTGAATCTTTTTGTGGTGCTGTCAGTTTGAGGGTGAAAAGCAGTGAATATAGCTTATTTAATTTCTAGTCTCTGTAAGAAGACCTTTATTGACTTGGCAATAAATCAAGGGTCTTGATCAGAAATAACCTTGTTGGAAATACCAAATCTTTGGAAAAGGTTGTCTATTAGAAGAGTTATGATTCCTTTCAAGGTTACTCCTTTTGTTGTTGGTACTAGTATTATTCCCTTTGTTAGGCTGTGGTTCACCATAGACAAAATAGAATTAAATTCCTTTGACTTGGATAAGTTGGTGATAAGATCTATGTTATGAAAGCTCTCAAAAGGAAATAACTTTCTATACTTTTGAACAGTTAATCCACAACCTCAAGATATATAATAGGATAAAACTATAAATAGCATAGGAAACTTAAGTAAACCATATCACATGATTAGATCAGGTGATTATAGAATATTCTAGAAGGATATATGACTGTGAGACTTTAGTACACAGACTATGTAAAAGTAGTATAAGTAGTGTATAGAATACAATGGAGAACTCTATTGAATTCTTCCTAAATATCTATCTAGAGTGAACTCTAAGTTTTTATGACTCTATGTTAACAATCTATAGCAACTTGAGTGAATGGTCAGTTAGATTGTGGTACAGGATTTCTTGGAGTGGTGGCTTTAGAAGGTGTTTGTTAAGGCATAGTCACTCAAAGGCAGCTAACCCTAATGCTAGGTAAGAGTTCCAGAAGCAAAGATAATATTCGAGTAAAGCTAAATCTAACTACACAAGCAGTCTTATATACTAAAACCAATGGTCTGTGCACTGTAGTCACGTGAGCACTAACTATTAATACCACTGTCCTATTTATAGATCAACAGACACATCAAGGCAGACTTAAGAGAGAAGGCAAGGAGAGTGTAGAAGAGCATCTCACAAGTACTTAGAATAGCCTCTTAGGTGGGAGCCTTACTCACGATCTAGGCTATTCCCTAGGATATCCCCTTACAGTGTCAATTGATCTTGTATCTTTGGCAGTTTTTATAGCCTTTGACATAGTTAGTGATGAATTGTTTGAGTTCAGATCATAAGTGATGTTCTAACACTTTTCTGAGTGTCTTCTTGATACCAGGGTGTCTAGCTGTTAGTGAGTCATAGTATTGCTTGAGTATGTTTTGTTTTTCTTCCAATATCAGCTTATTAGATAGTTCTTCTGCTAGAAATGTTGATTTGTTGAAAAGATTGTCTAATATCACTTGTTTTGGTTTATCTTTATCCTTGTGTTATGACTTAGCAAAATGGCTAAGTCATCATTTATTTTTCTTTTTCTTTTTCTTTTCTTTTGGACTTACTATACAGAAGAAAGTACAAGAAAGTATCACATTACAAGTATTACAGTTATATGATAGGAAGTTACAGAGTGATGTCATATAATGTCACATAATAGGTCACATGATGAGTGTGGGAAAACAGTGCACAGACCATATAGTAGTTGTATAAGTAGTATAGAAAATCTAATAAAAACTCTATTGAGTTCTCCTTGTCAACTTAAACTTGGAGGATAATTAAGTCGTCTCAAGCTAAGTTGCTATATCTTATCCTCAATGAATTTTTGAGAGAGAGCATCTGCAGCAGTGTTTTTGTTGCCAGCAATGTACTTGATTTTGATCTTATAAGTACTAAGTGTTGTTAACTATTTTGTTATTTGTCATGACAGTTTAGCTGGATTAGTCTAATAAATAATGTTGTTGTGATTGGTCCAGATAATTATTTCCTCTGGTGCTCTATCAATATAGTGTCTCTATTCTTGGATAGCTCAAATGATAGTGAGAAATTCCTGTTCCAAGGTATAGTATCGTTTTTCTACTGATGATAGTGGTTTTGAGTAGAAGAAGTAAGGGTGTTGTATTCTATTGTTGTCTCTTTGAGTGAGTACTGCTCCTGCTGTATGATTTGAAGCATTGGTGAATATTTCAAAAGGTTTTGTTGGATTAGGAAAAGTTACAGAATCCAAGAAAATTTCTCATCTTCTTGACTATTGAAGGTGCAGGCTAGTCAGATATGCCTTTGAGTTTAATTAGATCCATCTGGACTTGATCAGGAGAGATAATATATCCAAGGTAAGAGAGTCATTGTTTGGCAAATTGGCACTTCTTGGGTTTGAGATATAAGTCATGTTCTTGAAGTATTTTCAATACCTCTTTTGTTGTCTTGTATAATTGTTTCTTTGTTGGAGCATAGATGAGAATGTTGTTTATATAAACCAGTATGAGGTTTTTGGTGATGAGTGGTACAAATATTATGTTTATCATTATTTGAAATATTGCAGAACTATTGCATATTCTGAAGAACATGACAGTGAATTTGAATAGTTTTTGGTTGGTTCTAAATGCTCCTTTCTATTGATCTTGCTTTCAAATACAAATGTTGTTGTATCCAAGTTATACATCTATTGCAATGAAGTATTTTGATTCTTGTAGTTTGTCAAGAATCATTTGGATGCCAGGGATAGGGTAGATATTCTTGATCATATGTTTATTGAGATAATGATAGTCTTGACATGGTCATAGTTTTCTATTTTTTTTGGCCACAAAGAAGAAGGGTGAGGTTATTGGCGATTTTGAATACTTAATATATTCTTTTCATAGATTTTTTTCAACAAATTTCTCCTCTTCTTTAATTTCTGCAAAGAAAAGCTTGTAAGGCTTGAAAGCTTTAGGTTCAAATATTGGTTTCATTTTGATTTTGTAGTCCTAGGGTCTTGCTGGTAAGAATCATTCACTTTTCTTCTAGTCAAATAGTGATAGGTATTTATGATATTTGTTACAACCTTAAAGAGTAACTCAGGTTGCAATACTTTAAGTAAAGACTTGAAGATGAAATGAGAGTTGAGGAAGGAAGGAAATGATACAATTGGTAAAGTGTAGGGAATACAGAAGAGTATCTACTGTATATATATCTATATACCATGAAAAGTATGTGAGGAATACATATGACAGACATGAGGTCTACTGAGTAAAGAACATGCCCCACCAGTGAGGCACTGACTGAGCTATTAGATATATGAAGTAATATAAAACAAAGAAGCAGTCCATGTGTAGAATACCTGGAGACAATAAGGTTGATCATTATAATATTCTTCTAGAACTATTTGTTTAGTAGTTTGGTTATCTTTTTGCTTATTTTTCTATGCTAGTACCTGTAAAGCAGAGATTTTAGAATTTAGTTCATAAATCTTATAGTTTATCAACTATGAATTTTCTTGCTGAGAATCCAATAGTTTACTATAATTTTTTGTTAGTTCAGTATTTTTCCATTTAATCATATCTTTTTTCCAATCAATAATTGGATTATATTTCTTAAGCTATGGTATTCCAAGTATAATTCATAGTTTTCCTAAATCTACAACCACTAGTTTGAGCTTGAGTTTGTGATAGTCAATAATTGCATCTAGTTTCACATAGTCAGTTATTTTTTTGTTTTTGTTTATTTTCCATCATATAGGGACTTAGTTGTGACAACTTAATCTTACTTCTTATTTAAGTTAACAAGGAGAACTCAATAGAGTTTCCATTATTTTCTATACTGTCATAATGGTGACACCATGATACACATGCATGGCTTAGTCACCTGACTATCAGCCACCCCAGAATCTTCCAAATTATTTAAATAATCCTATTTATTGTAATTTACCTTAGTTTCGTTCTCCCTTGGAAAAACTCCACTCTGCTTGATACTCTTACTTTTTCCTCTCAAATATAATCCTACTGGAATCCAAAAGGGGCAAGTGTAGAGGTGGGCACAACTTGTTGTTGAGACCAAGCCCTCTTAGAGTAAATTTTCCTCCCAGAGTCATTCCTGACATATATACTACTTATACATAGTCTGTGTACTACTTTCCCACACCCATCATGTGATGTGACCATGCAACTTTCTCATCATGTGACTGTGACCAAGTAACATTTGTGATATAATACTTTTCCATACTCCTTCCTATGTAGTAAAGAAAAAAGAAAAAAAAAAAGAAAAAAAAGAAATATAAATAATAACTTAGCTATTTTGACAAGTTATGACACATCACTGTTCTGTAAGGCCAATGGGTTTTTTTAGCTTTTTCTTTATAAGGTTCCAGTTCTTGATAAGGTTCTTGTCAATTAGGTTAAGTTCTGCTCCTGAATCTATTAGTGATAATATGTTTATAGTTTTTCTTTCTAAAAGTACTTACATAAAGGAATAAAGGGTGTTAGATCAACATAGTTTTAACTATATTTCTACAATGTCTTTTATGTGTAGTCCATTTACTTGCTTATCATTGTCCTTTGTGTTAGAAGTTTTAAGTAAGTTAGGCATAGTTCCTAGTTGCTCTGGGAAAAATTCTTCTCTTCTTCATCAGAGTTGAAGTCAGTCATTGGTTCTTTTGGGATGCTTTCTATGAGATCTCTTTTTTGTTTAGTTTTCTTGATGATGAGATTCTTCTTAGCTTTGTAGGTCTTGCTATGGAGTAAAGCTTTGAAGTTGGGTTTCCTTAGGCATGGTGCAGTAAAGTGTTCTGGTGTTCCATAACTAAAGTATTTCTCTTTCTTGAGTGACTTCTTCTGATCTTTGGTAAGAATATTTTTGAGAGTTTGATATACTAGCTTCTGGATATGTTGGTTGGTGGTTTCTTGTTTATCATCAGAGTCTTCTTCATCCTGGAGAGTATTCTTATAGTTCTCCAGTATAGTCTGTATATTATCAATGTCCATAGCATTTGGGTCTTTATAGTCACTGTGAGATTGAAGCCAGTTTAGATTTATGTAGTATTTTTCTTTGGCCAGAATTCTATAAGGGTGTTTTATCCATTTTCCACCTAGATAGATTCTTTTTATGCAAATGATTTTTTCTTCTTGTTTTGTTGCTTTAATCTATGCTTAGAGATTGTTATCAGATCCTTGTCAAATGGCTTGTATAATAATATTAGAATCCAAATCTTGTCAGAATAGGTAAATGAGTTGCGAAACATCTGTAAGTCCTACATGGGTAGCAAATAATCTAAACTCAAAAATATATTTGTCCACTGCTCTTGATAGTTGTTTGAAAGCATACAACTGCTACAGGGTGTCTCCTTTTATATCAAATGGTTGAAAAGCTGAGTTAAGGGCTGCAAGAAAGTTTTCCATGGTTCTAAGATGGATACCTTGTTCTGAGACTGCATAGGTTACCATGAATTCCATTCTCTAGACTAGAGCTTTTTTGTTTATATAGTAGAGCATAAACGTGATTGTGGTATGTTTGTCTGGGAAGTTGCTGTTGTAGGTGAGCATGTAAAGCAAACAGTCTTCTTTCTATTTCTGGTAGTTTCTTGGGTCTCTGTCAAATTTATCAGGTTGAGTATACTTTGGTCAATACTCTTAATAGATTATTATTGAGGAGTTTGTTGCTGAAATATTAGGTAAATCTATTGGAGGTTTCCCAAAAACATTCTAGAACAAGTTGCCAGAGTTCTTTGATGATGATCCAAAAGTTCTGTGTCCAAGAATTCTTGCTGGGTTTGTGAAAGTTAAGAAAAGTGTTTGTTAACTTGTGTTACAAACTTCATTCGGCCATATCTCTATCAATTCTTTGATGATTCTCACAGTCTCAATGGCTACAGAAAGCCCTTAAGCAGACCTTTTGATCAATACTAGTCATGTCTCAAAGCAATCAATAATGGCCAAGATATTAGGCAGATCAACTAGTAACCACCATAGCACCATTTATTAAATCACCAATATCTTGGAAACTGCCATGATCTAAGCTTCGGTTCTAGGCTCATCAGAAGCCCTCTTTATACTGCTCAGAATGAGCCTAGAACGACCTCAAGGTGATCAATATCAGTGGAGATATGAAGGCCTCAATGTTTGCACATGGACTTTATTAATTACCCATAAATAGTCATCTGTTCTTTTCTTAGAACAAAGGACAGCCTCCATATGGTTAAGTTATCACTATTTCTAGCACAAAGGCACTACCATATGTAGAACAATAGATAGTAGTATGTGATGCTCTGTCCTAGTGCACAGACCATCACTTTTCTGTATATAAGGACTCAGAGTCTGAGGATTAAACCTCAGACTTAACAATATCTTTTGTCACTTGTCTAACTTCACATTTTTGAACTCTTTAAAGTATCAAAGCACCTATCACAAATAGTAAGTGACCATTTGTGATAACTTGAAGAGGTTGTGTTTGTTAGTTGGAACATTTCAGAGTGAAGGTATTACTCAAAGGTCTATTGTTGTGTTTCAGATTGTTTGATAAGAGGCTCAATGTCTGATTCTAAGTCTGTTAAAGAAATTCTAGGTCCAAGTTAAGAGAAGGAAGATTATTGGGAGGTATTTCATTTGATGAAGATAGTTAGATGTTGTTTGCTATGTTGTCTTGAGATGACAGTGGGTTGTTTTGACATATGCTGGGGTAGTGATCCAAAATGGCCTGAACAAGTTGTTCTCTTATTCCTTTACTAATAGGTTTAGTGAATATCGAATCTCAAAAGTATTTGATGAGGACTTCTTTTGAGAAAGTGGTATTCTTTGTTTCAGTTATAAGGTTACTATCCTTAGTGGTCTATGTATGACCTGGTAATGTCAAAGTTGTAGATATCCTATTCACAATTACAATGTTGTTCTGGCTACAGCACAAAGCAATGAGAGCTCAAGGGTTTCATATAGTACAGTGCAAAGCAGTAAGAGCTGGTAGGGTATTGATAATATAGCATGAAGCAATAAGAGTCGACAACTACAACTTTAGTAAATGATGTTACTTGTGATAAAGAAAAAAGTTTTCTTTTAATTGTTAAGACTCTAAACCTCACAGTTGAATATATGTTTTAACTTGAAGCTTATATCTAATACTTGATATCTTCACACTCTTCGTTAGAGGGTCTGGTTAAGGTTTTCAGTGAAGTTATATCAGAGAAGAAATGTCAACAAGACTTTGAGTAGTACTCTTCAAGATTGTCCTAAGATAAGAAAGAGTACTGATTTCTTATTTATCCTAACTAGTAATATGAGAATGTTACAATATGGTAACACTACTTATAACTAGAGAATGACTAGTTAAGTGATAGTCCAGTAACAAAAGCAATAAGGATAACAAGTTGAGTCAGTGTTTATAAATAGGTTAGTCCAATGTTGTCCTATTTAGCACAAGTCCTAAAGATAGAAAGGAAATAGTCTGAGATTTCTCCAAAGAGTCCTGTTTATATCAAGAGTCTAATGTCCATTTGGAATCTCCTAATGTTCAATGTATTACTGCATTGTAATATTCTTATCCATTAGTGCTATTATCTCATCTACTAACCACTCATTATCAGACCATGGCTGGTAATAGCTGTAGTTTCACTCAATATTCATAACAAGGTGAGTCTTGTAGTAGTGATCAAGTAATTCTCTGAGAAAGTAGCATAGTTATCTTAGGAGGTCTGTAGAGCTGTCTCAATCTATAGTAGTAGTCTGAGGGTATCACAGAAAAGTGACTACTAAATAGTGTCATAGAGGTATAATGTAAGAAAGCTAAACTCCAAGCTAGAATAAAGCCAACTGCTCTTTGTTCAGCGATTGACAAAGAGAACTTGATAGAGTTCCTATTAGGTTTTTCTATACTACTTATACAACTATTACATGGTCTGTGCACTACTTTCCCAAACTTATCATGTGACCCATCATGTGACATCATGTGATGTGATGTGACTTGTGACACTTGTAACATGATACTTTCTTACACTCTCTTCTGTGTAGTAAGTCCAAGATAAAAGAAAAGAAAAGAAAAGAAAAGAAAATATAAATAATAACTTAGTTGTTTTGCCAAGTCATGACATATAACAAAAAATACCTGTTCAATAAACTATATAAATAGCTGAACTTTCATTAGTAAGTAGCCTTGCTAACATTGCCCTTTTGGTATAGTAGTAAACTATACACTATGTGATTACTAGTTCTTAATGCAACTGTGACAGAGGGGATATTATCTTAGCCCCTCTATGCATGTCCTAGTATACTGATTGTTATGAGGAGCCCAAAGAGGAAGAAACTTCCCATGCTTTAAGCAATTAATTCATAACCTCAAGTTATACAGTAGGATTAAACTATAAATAGCATAGGAAACTCAAGAACCATATCACAGGTGATTGTAGAATATTCCAGATGTGACTGTGGAACTTTAGTGCATAGACTATGTAAAAGTAGTATAAGTAGGATATAGAATACAATAGGGAACTCTATTGAGTTCTTCCTAAACATCTACCTAGGGTGAACTCTAAGTCTTTACAGCTTTATGTTAACACTGATCCATAATCTAACAGTTATCTAATATTATTACAACATTGCTGTCTGATGAAGTGGTCTAGTAGCAAAGATATAGTTTGGTTCATCATGAGGCTGTGGTGATGTAAATGT
>Ga0153983_1000147_pt1 | contig 16941 bp, 16 predicted proteins | sample TSGA067MetaG_FD_104693 | JGI IMG/M metagenome (GOLD analysis project Ga0153983, IMG submission 104693) | Attine ant fungus gardens microbial communities from Georgia, USA - TSGA067 MetaG | ecosystem: Host-associated > Fungi > Mycelium > Unclassified | place: USA: Georgia, Alexander Wildlife... | reverse complement strand
GATAATACCCTGTGTCGGCCCGTACAGATATCCAATCAGGGATACGGCAAACATACTCAGCAATGTTACAGAACCGCCCTGGGGCATTTTAAAAACAGTAATAAAGCTTAAAATGGTTCCAATGCTTATGGCCATTGCTGAAACAGCCATTGCCATAGTTGCCTTTCGGCCTGACAGTTTACTTTCCGAACGGTTTTTTAAATATCCTGTACCGGCTAAAAGCATCAGTAAAATGAGCACTGCGATGAAAGTAATACCAAAAGTGGATTCAAAAAATTGTTGTAACATAAAAAACCTCCTGTTTAGATTGCGCCTGATCGTATAAGCGGTAAAATTTTACAGAGGTCCTCGATTAAGAATACAGTATTTGGATAAGTTCGCTTCCCTACGCCGGTATCATCCGGATCAGGTGCAAAGGGTCTGTTTCTCAGTCTCGGGGACACCCCTAGCGTCTATGCTCTCATTATAATCTGAGGAACTCTGTCTGTCAAGTTCATGGATTATTTATTCTTTTTTCATTTATGGGTCATTGACAGTGGCAGGCAAAAAGTATAACATGATTCTTAGTAAAAGATAACAATGTTAATAATTAACATTGTTATCTTGGAAGAAATGAGAGGGATATATGTGGAGAAAGATGAATTAAGGGAAGAGTTTATCCGGACAATCCAGCGGTTTATGAAAACAAGCATGAAACAATTATTTGGTGAGATCACAAGAGAAGAATTTTTTATGCTGGAAATGGTAGGGAAACATGCCAGAGAAAACGAGAAAGGTATTTATGTGTCGGAGCTGGCAAAACAGCTAAATGTTTCTTCCCCGGCAGTATCAAGGATGCTGCGGTATCTGGAACTGAAAAAACTGATTTACCGTCAGACGGATGCGGCCGACAGGAGAAATACATGTGTATTTTTAACCGCGGAGGGAATCAAAGCACAGGATGGTACAAGAAAAATCCTGGAAACTTTTTCAGATAAAATCATAGCAGGCATGGGTATGGAAGATATGTCTGCATTACTCGCATTGTGTAACAAACTGGCAAACGCTTTTGAAGCAGAACTGAAAAAGCAATGAAAATTATGAGGTGATGAAAATGAGAGAAAAATTAAGCAGATTTATGCAAGGGCGTTACGGGGTGGATGAACTTTCAAGAGCAATCGTTATTGTGGGAGTGATTGCCATCCTGCTGGCTACATTTTTAAGAGTCAGTATCCTGTCCCTGGTTGGCTGGGCGGCAATTATCATTGTATATATGCGGATGTTTTCCAGAAATCATTCCAAATGTTATGCACAGAATCAAAAATATCTGCAGTTTGTCAGCCGCATCAAAGGGTTTTTCAGAAGAGAAAAAAGTCATATGGAACAGCGGAAGACGCATCACATTTACACATGTCCTTCCTGCAAACAGAAAATCCGGGTTCCGAAGGGGAGAGGGAAGATTGAAGTGAAATGCCCAAAATGTCAGGCAAAATTTGTAAAAAGGAGTTAGTATGTTCGGATACATTATAGTAAACAAAGCTGACATGAAATTCAAAGAATTTGATATTTATCATTCTTATTATTGCGGTCTGTGCAGAAAACTAAAAGAAAAACATGGAAAAGCCGGGCAGATGACATTAGGCTATGATATGACATTTTTAATCCTGCTGCTGACCGGGCTTTATGAACCGCAGACTTCTCTGGGGAGCGGTAAATGCATTGCCCATCCTTTTGAAAAGCATGTCTGGAGAATTAACGAATTTACGGATTATGCGGCAGATATGAATATTCTTCTTGCCTATTATAAATGCAAGGATGACTGGGCAGATGAAAAAAAGTATTTAAAATTGGCATATGGGAAGCTTTTGGCTCCTAAATATAAAAAAATGCGGCCTGCATATGCGGATAAAATCGATAAAGTAGTTGGCTTACTTCAGAAAATCACTGCAGGAGAGCAGGAACAGGAACGGGATATTGACCTTATGGCCGGCCGTTTTGGTGAACTTCTGGGAGAAATTTTTGTTATTCGTCAGGATGAATGGGCCGAGAGTATGTATAAAATAGGCTTTTATCTGGGGAAATTTATTTATTTGATGGATGCTTATGAAGATATTGAAGATGATTTAAAGCACCAAACCTACAATCCGTTACTGCCTCTTTATCAGACGGAAAAGTTTGAAGAGCAGTGCCACCAGATATTGACCATGATGATGGCGGAATGCTCCAGAGAATTTGAAAAACTTCCAATATTGGAAAATATCGAAATCCTACGTAATATCTTATATTCCGGTGTCTGGTGCAAATTTGAACTTGTCACGAAGAAAAGAAAGGAAAAGCAGGAGAATACAGATGGGTGATCCATATCAACTATTAGGTGTTTCAAGGAATGCCAGCGATGAAGAAATCAAAAAAGCTTACCGGGCACTCAGCCGCAAATATCATCCGGATGCCAATCTGGACAATAAGGAAGCGGCAGAGGCCAAATTCAAACAGGTGCAGCAGGCCTATCAGCAAATCATGAAAGAGCGGACAGAAGGTTATTCGTCTGGACAGGAGTCTTATCAGAATCCTTATGGGAGCGCCGGAAGAACTTATGAAGAACGGGATTTCGGTGATTTTGGCGGTTTCGGCGGTTTTGGTGGATTTGGCGGTTTTGGAGAGTATCAAAAACGGCAGGGACCCAGTCCGGGAAACGAAGAATCCTCGCATCTGAAAGCTGCGGCAAATTATATTCAAAATGGATATTATCAGGAGGCCTTTAATGTTCTGCAGGGAATGACGGAAAAAACTGCCAGATGGTATTATTACAGTGCTTATGCAAACTCCGGACTGGGCAATAATGTTGTAGCGCTGTCGCATGCAAGACAAGCCGCTTCAATGGAACCGCAAAATGTCGAGTATCAGCAGCTGGTCAGACAAATGGAAGGCGGGGGCACCTGGTATCAGGAAAAACAGAGTCCGTACGGAAGACCGGATATGGGCGGCGGCGGATATTGTATGCAGCTGTGCATTGCTAACCTGATCTGCAATCTGTGCTGCGGCGGAGGAGGTATGTGCTGCGGCGGACCGGGGTATTGATATACGAGTACACTAGAGTAAAAGAGAAAGGGCAAATATATGGGTAAAATTATTGGAATTGATTTGGGGACAACGAATAGCTGTGTGGCGGTGATGGAAGGAGGAAAAGCTGTCGTTATTGCAAATGCGGAAGGCTTCAGAACTACGCCGTCTGTTGTCGCATTTTCAAAAACAGGAGAAAGGCTGATTGGGGAAACTGCGAAGCGGCAGGCAGTTACCAATGCAGACCAAACGATTTCTTCTATTAAGAGACAGATGGGAACGGATTATAAAGTTACGATTGACCGGAAGAAATACTCCCCGCAGGAGATTTCCGCAATGATACTGCAAAAACTAAGAACAGATGCGGAAAGCTATCTGGGAGAAAAGATAACGGAAGCGGTTATTACTGTTCCGGCCTATTTCAATGATGCGGCAAGACAGGCAACCAAAGATGCAGGAAAAATTGCCGGTCTTGACGTAAAAAGAATTATCAATGAACCAACGGCCGCAGCCCTGGCTTATGGTCTGGATAACGAAGGCGCTCAAAAAATCATGGTGTATGATCTGGGAGGAGGAACCTTTGATGTATCCATTATTGAAATCGGCGGCGGTGTGATAGAAGTTTTAGCGACCTCAGGCGATAATCACCTGGGAGGAGATGACTTTGATGAACGAATTACAGAGTATTTGATCAAGGAATTCAAACGAACCGAAAGAATTGATTTGTCAAAGGATAAGATGGCTTTGCAGAGAATTCGGGAAGAGGCGGAGAAAGCAAAGATAGAACTTTCTGCTTCTGCCATGATCAATATCAATTTACCCTTTATTGCATCGACAAAAGACGGTGCCAAGCATCTGGATATCAGTTTGACCAGAGCAAAGTTTGATGAACTTACCTTTGATCTTGTCGAGCGTACGGCTATGCCTGTCCAAAACGCTTTAAAGGATGCGGGATTATCCAGTGCAGAGCTTCACAAAGTACTGCTGGTTGGAGGTTCCACCCGCATCTTGTCAGTGCAGGATAAGGTGCGCAAGTTAACCGGGAAAGAGCTGAATAAAAGCTTAAATCCGGATGAATGTGTTGCCTTAGGGGCAGCCATACAAGGAGGAAAGCTGGCAGGCGAAGAGGGATTGAACCAGGTACTGTTAATGGATGTTACTCCGCTGTCGCTTTCAATTGAGACTATGGGAGGCATATCCACAAAGTTAATTGAAAAGAACTCCACGATACCGACACGTTACAGTCAGGTATTTACAACGGCGGCAAATTTTCAGACCTCGGTGGATATCAAAGTTTTGCAGGGTGAGCGTCATTTTGCCAGAGACAATAAATTGATTGGAAATTTCAGGTTAAAAGGTATCAAACGGGCTGTCAGAGGAGTGCCGCAGATAGAGGTGACCTTTGATATCGACGTAGACGGTATTTTAAATGTATCGGCAAAAGACCTGGGTACAGGAAAAGAACAGCATATTACCATAACGGCCAGTTCCAATCTGTCAGATGCGGATATCGAGAAAGCAATCAAAGATGCGGCAGAATATGAGGCGCAGGACAGAGAAAGAAAAGAAGCCGTGGATGTGAGAAATGAAGCAGAAGCATTGATTTATAAAGTGGAACAGGCATTGGCAGGTGCCGGCAAAAAAATAGAAAAGGAAGAAAAATCCCGGATTAAAGAAAGCGTATCAAAACTGAAAAAGCTGGTGAGAAAAACAAAGCCTGAAAAAATAACAGAAGCAGAAGCAAAGGAAATGAAAACGGTAAAAGAGGAGCTGGAAAATTCTGCCCAGAACTTATTTCAGATTGCGGATGAATCATGAGTAATGCGGCGGGAAACTGTATATAATATAGGAAAAACGAGGTAGATGGCAATGAAAAATATACTGTTAATCGCCACCGGAGGTACGATTGCATCTGAAAAAACAGGTGCAGGCTTGTCGCCTTCCATTTCTTCGGAAGAACTGATTCGTTTTGTTCCTGCTTCCAGAGAGTTTTGCAATGTAGAGGGGATCGAGCTTCTTAGTCTGGACAGTACCAATATTAAACCGGAACATTGGCAGCAGATCACCAAAACTATTGAGGAAAACTATGAAGATTATGATGGATTCGTCATATCCCATGGAACAGATACTATGGCCTATACATCTGCAGCCCTTTCCTACCTGATTCAGCATTCCTATAAACCTATTGTCATTACCGGTTCCCAGAAACCAATCAATTCAGATGTCTCAGACGCCAAAATCAATCTGCTGGACAGCCTGATCTTTGCTAGCTGTGATAAAGCCCATGGGGTAAATGTAGTATTCGGCGGAAAGGTGATTGCCGGAACCCGGGCTAAGAAAGAGCGGACAAAGAGTTATGAGGCTTTTTCCAGCATTAATTTCCCATATCTTGCTATTATTCAGGATCAAAAGGTAATCTTTTACCTGGATGATAAGCCGCAGGATAAGACATCACCGGTATTTTTTCAAGCGCTGCATCCGGACATATTTTTGTTAAAATTAACACCTGTTACAAAAGCTTCTGTGATACATGATTTGCAGAAAGATTATGACGCTTTGATTATCGAATCTTTTGGAACCGGCGGGCTTCCCAGAGAAGATATTTCTGCCTGCGATTTTCATAAAGCTGTTGAAGAATGGATACAGCAAGGAAAAATTGTCGTTATGGCTACGCAGGTGTCAAGAGAAGGCAGCGATATGGCTGTTTACGAAGTGGGAAAAACCATGAAGCACAAATTTGGATTAATGGAAACCTATGATATGACCCTGGAAGCTTGTCTGACGAAACTTATGTGGATTCTGGCGCAGATAAAAGAGCCTGAAAAAATACGCAGCCTGTTTTATAAAAGTATTAATCGGGATATTTTGTTCCATATATCAGATGAAAATGCATAGATTATTTATTGGCAAAACAAGTAATCTGTGCATTTTTTTGGAATAAATATTTCCGGAATTACCATAACTTACTCAATACATGATAATCAAATATAAGAAACATACAAAATTTGGAATAAAAAATTGTTGAATTTTATGTATTGTGTTTACAAGAAACTTAATATATAATTGTCTTATGTTAAAAAAATAAAAATTTCCAGATGAGATATTTATGAGCAAAGCGTGTGCGTGAACAATTGTTTCGCCGTACACTGCAGGAACCCCCCAATGATGTGGATGGGTAAAGGGGCTATGAGCACGCAAGTGTTTATATAAAATCAAGAAGAAAAGGGAGGAAACAAAATGAAGTTTCGAAAAACATTAGGCTTATTGTTAGCCGGCGCAATGACACTAGGTACATTAGTTGGATGTGGTGGTGATACTGCATCATCCGATGACACGACAGCATCCAATGACACAACAGAAAGCAGTGATACAACGGAAAGCAGCGGCAGCAATGACGGGATGAAGGTTACCTTAATTATGGCTCAGCGTGATGAATGGTTAAGCGAGATGGAAGCCGGCGCTCTTGATGCCGCAAGTGAAGTAGGCATCAATCTGACTACACAGGATGCGCAAAGTGATACCAGCAAGATGCTGCAGTATATTGAAACAGCAAAAAATGACGGACAGGAAGCGATCATTATCAACATGGTTGATCCGGAAACAGCAGCGCAGTGTGTCGAAGCAGCAGGAGATATGAAGGTTGTATTTGTAAACCGTTATCCGTCAGATCCAAAGGTGCTGAATGAAAACGTAGTATATGTAGGTTCTGATGAGAATACATCCGGTAAATATCAGGGCGAGTGGCTGGCAGAACACTTCAAAGAAGAAGGCAAAACAGAGATCAAATACATTTTGCTAAATGGTATTATTGGGCAGACATCCACAACACTTCGTACGGAATCCGTATTGAAGGCATTGGAAGACAATGGGATTACGGCAACAGAAGCAACGGCACCATTGGCGGCAAATTATGACCGCGCAGAGGCACAGGATATGATTGCTCCATTGTTAAATACTAAAGAGTACGACTGTATCATTTCTAACAATGATGGCATGGCACTGGGAGCAATTGAAGCAATGCAGGCAGAAGGAGTTGATCCTACGAAGATTCCGGTTGTTGGAATCGATGCATCTGTTGACGGACGCCAGGCAATCAAAGACGGCACACTGGCTATGTCCGTATTTCAGGATCCAGTGGGACAAGGAAAAGGAAGTTTGTTAGCAGCAAAGAATTTACTGGAAGGCAATGCTATCAATGATGGTTCTGATTATGAATTAGATGAAACAGGCAATATTATGTGGGTTCCGTTTGAGCCTGTAACTCCTGAAAATGTAGATGAATATGACGCTAGATAACAAGAAGTAGGATTTGCCATAAGTGCCGGTTTTAGGCCGGCACTTATGCTTAAAAAAATAAAGATTGGGGTGAAACGGTTGAGTGAGAAATATGTACTGGAAATGCACGATATCGTAAAGGAATTCCCGGGTGTCAAGGCTTTAAAAGGCGTAAAGCTGCAGGTGCGTCCGGGAACGGTTCATACGCTGATGGGAGAAAACGGAGCCGGTAAATCGACACTGATGAAGTGTCTGATCGGCATCCAGCCAGTAACCTCCGGAAGGATCGTTTACAAAGGGCAGGAAGTGAGCTACAAGAATACGCAGGAGGCGATAGACGCCGGAATCTCTATGATCCACCAGGAGCTGTCACCGGTCTATGAACGTTCCGTTTGTGACAACGTATGGCTGGGCCGGGAGCCGAAAAAAGGACTGATAGTGGATCATAAAAAGATGTATGACGACTGCGTGGCGTTGTTTCAGAAGATGGGCCTGGATCTGGATCCGAATGAAAAGATGAAGAACCTGACGGTTGCCAAGATGCAGATGGTGGAGATTGTTAAAGCAGTATCCTATGACTCCTCCATCGTGATTATGGATGAGCCGACCTCTGCATTGACGGATGCGGAAGTAGAGGATCTGTTTAAAATTATTGCAGACTTAAAAGCCAAGGGAGTGGCCATCGTCTACATTTCCCACAAGATGGATGAAATCTTCCGGATCAGCGATGACATCTCGGTCTACCGGGATGGTGAATACATAGCGACGGATGCGGTAGAGAACCTGACCCAGGACAAGGTAATCCAGCTGATGGTTGGCCGGGAGATCACCGATATGTTCCCGAAAGCGGAGTGCAAAATCGGGGACGTGGTGTTAAAGGTGGAAAATCTCTCTTCCGGTCGGGCAGTAAAAAATGTGTCCTTTGAACTGCGAAAAGGGGAAATCCTTGGATTTGCCGGACTGGTAGGTGCCGGGCGGACGGAGACGATGGAGACGATTTTTGGAATGCGGCATAAGACCGGCGGGAAGGTTTACAAGGACGGGAAGGAAATCACTGTCAACAGTCCGGAGGATGCCATCAACCATAAGATCAGTCTGCTGACCGAGGATCGAAGAGGAAACGGAATCGTTGGGCTTCTGGATATTGAGGATAACACGGTACTGGCCCACTTAAAGGCATATGGTATGCCGCTGAATCATAAGCAGATGAAGACAGATACTCAGAAGTATATTGACCAGATCCGCGTGAAGACGCCGAGCATGGCAACGCCGATTGCGAATTTATCCGGCGGAAACCAGCAGAAAGTGCTGATCGGGAGATGGCTTTTAACAGACCCGGATGTGCTGATCGTGGATGAACCTACGAGAGGAATCGACGTCGGAGCGAAAGCGGAAATCCATGAGCAGATTTCAGAACTGGCAAAGCAGGGAAAGGCGATTATCGTGGTCTCCTCGGAAATGCCGGAGGTTATGGGAGTGTCGGACCGGATCGTGATCATGCATGAAGGATCTGTAACCGGGATCATCAACCGGGACGAGATGTCCCAGGAACTGATTATGAGATATGCAACGAAGCAGGTAGATGCTTCGGCAGAAGCGGAATAAGGGAGGGAACAAAAGTGAATGCAAAACAAAAAAAGATGTTGTCAGATAACGCAATCTGGCTGATATTGGTAGTTCTTATCATCGTCATGACGATAGCGAACGGGAACTTTTTTACGGTAGCAAACCTGCGGACTTTATTGACAGGGGAATCCATTAAAGGAATCATGGCATTTGGTGTAGCCTTTGCTATTCTGACAAAGGGGATCGACTTATCCATGGGAGCAGTAGCAGCCCTTGTAGCCTGTGTATCAGGAGCGTTGGTGCAGCCGGCGGATCTGGCAACTAAAGTATTGGGCATTGGACCGATTCCAAGTGTAGTGGCTATCCTGATCGGGATTGTCATGGGCGCAGCAATTGGTGCAATTATCGGCTGGCTGATTGCCTATACGAAGATTCCGGCCTTTATTGCAACATTAGGTGCACAGTTAATCTGCCGTGCGTTGGCAAAGATGTTCACCGCTCGTCCGGTGTCAAACTTATCTGATGGATACCGTTTCCTTGGAAGCGGAACGATTTTAGGCATCCCGATGATCGTCATCGTGTTCCTGATTCTTCTGGCATTGACAGCATTTATCTTAACCCAAACCCGTTTTGGAAAGAGCCTGTATGCGATTGGCGGAAATGCACAGGCAGCCCGCGTGGCAGGTATCAATGTGGAATTGAATCTGGTAAAAGTTCATATCTGGTGTTCGATAATGGCAGCAATTGGCGGTATCCTCCTGGCGGGTCGTGCGGGATCAGCGGATCCGGCAAACTCCGGTCTGAACTATGAACTGGACGGAATCGCAGCAGCAACGGTCGGCGGTACCTCCCACTCCGGTGGTATCTGTAGAATCAGCGGTGTACTATGTGGTATCTTAATTCTTGGTGTTGTAAACAATGGTCTGGTACTGATGGGTGTGGATGATAACATGACGAACGTTATCAAAGGTCTTATCATTATCGGAGCGGTTGTTATGGATATGAGAAAGAATGTAAAGAAGGTATAAGCGCAAAGAAAGTGTAAACTGCAAAGAAAGACAGGACATTTTAAAAATGCCCGTCTTTCTTTATGTACAGATTTGTGAAAATAAATTGATTTCATGTATTGTATTTGTAAGGGATTTCATATATAATTATGATAATATGTGCACGCGCACACTATTAACCTAAAAATGCCACGAAGTGCGAGGAGGAAAAAAGATGACTTCGAGAGAACGAGTAAAGGCAGCATTTGCCCACAAGGAAGCGGATAAAGTACCCGTTGATTTTGGTGGATTTTGCTGTTCCATGATCAATGCAGTTGTTGTAAAAAATCTACGTGAGTACTATGGTCTGCCATATGAACCGCCGAAAATTGCGGATATGTCTACCATGACAGCATTTGTTGAAAAAGATCTAAAAGATGTTATGGGATGTGATGTGCAGTCGTTAAATCCATATGCAGATACATACGGACATATTAATAAAGACTGGAAAGAATGGAATTACCGTGGAGAGACTGTCTTAATTCCCGGAAACTGCAATATCACGGATGATGGCAAGGGAGGGTACTATGTATATCCGGAAGGTGATACAAGTGTAGAACCAAGCGGTCATATGCCGGCGGACAGTTTTTATTTTGACAATATTACACGTTCCCCCGAATTTGATGAAGATAACGCCGATCCTATGGATCAGGCGGAAGACTGTCAGATCGTATCTGATGAAATGCTTGCTTATCATAAAGAAGAGCTGGAGCGCTACCGGGGAGATAACCGTGCAATACAGGTATCACCGGGATATTTTGGACTGGGAGATGCCAACAATATACCGGGACCGAATGTAAAGCATCCCAAAGGAATACGAAGTATTTCCGACTGGTATATGGCTCCGTTATTATATCCGGAGTATGTAGAGGAAGTATTTGAAATAGAAGTGGAGCGCGCAATTGCTACCTTTAAGAAATACTATGAAACGTTTGGAAATGATATTGATGTAATATATTTATGCGGTACAGACTTTGGTACACAGCGTGGACCAATGATGTCTCCGGAGACATTCAAAGAGATGTATATGCCATATTATAAAAGAATGAATGATTGGATTCACCAAAATACAGAGTGGAAGACATTAAAGCATTGCTGTGGCGGAATATTCCCTATCCTTCCATACTTTATTGAATCTGGTTTTGATGCAATTAATCCGGTACAATGCTCGGCAGACGGCATGGATCCGCAAAAATTAAAAGAAACGTTTGGAAAAGATATCTTATTCTGGGGAGGCGGCGTGGATACTCAGCAGGTGCTGCCATTTGGAAAGCCGGAAGAAGTGCGTACACAGGTATTGGAAAGACTGGAGATTTTCTCTAAGGATGGCGGATATATTTTCAATACTATTCATAATATTCAGGCAAATACACCAATTCCAAATATTGCAGCTATGGTGGATGCGATCAAAGAATTCAACGGAGAGAAGTAATTCAAATTCGGGACGCAGCACTTTAGAAAAGTAGAAAAGGGGACGTAGCACTTCTATGAAGTGCTACGTCCCCTTTTCTACTTTTCTAAAGTGCTGCGTCCCGAATTTGGCGATTTTCCATATAATTTTTTGTAGGCTCTGGAAAAGGTGGAATAGTCTTTAAAGCCACAGTCGAAGCATACGGAGGTAAGGGGAACTCCTTCCGCAATCAATTCTCTGGCCATGGATAAGCGCTTATAGGTAATATATTTTCCGATGGTATATCCGGTTTCCTCTTTAAATATACGCATCATATGATAACGGCTCAGATAAAATTCCTGTGCGATATGCTCGATCGTCAAGTCAGAGGTTAAATGCAGGTTAATATATCGAAGGATATCTACTACTTTCTGGTTACAAACAGCACTGTCGATATATTCCAGATGATTGGATAGGGCAGCCCGATTTAATTGAATCATAAATTCCAGAAACAGCACCTGCCGGTACAAAGTATTGGCATAGGCAGTATCGGTAAAGGAATGTTCTAATTCTTTGGCAGTCCGAAGCAGTACGCTCTTACTAAGCGGCAGGATACGCAGCACATTGGACTGTTCTTCTTTTGCTTTATGAAAGCAATAGCTCAAATCATAGGTATCCGTCCGGTAAGCATCTATAAATCCGGGCGAGATATAGACAATGATCCGCTCGTAAAGCACGCTGGAATCAATCACCGGCTTGTGAATATCATTCCGGTTTACAAATACAATGTCATAAGGGGCAAGTTCATAGGTCTTTCCTTCCACCATGTAATGAACATTTCCTTTGAGAAATAGAATAATTTTATGAAAATCATGATAATGGAAACCGATCTCCTCTTCAGGGGCGCCCACCAGATGGAAGAGTTTGAATTCACTGTTTAAATATCCTTTTTTCCTGTATGTATGCATAAACATTCCCCCCGTTTTTTGATGCAGTGATATTCATTTTGTCCTTACTTATAGTATATAGCATTATTTGCAATATAGAAAGCACCATTTGAATATTCTAAAAAAATAATGCTTAGTATTATATAGTAAGAGATTACAGGGAGGTATATGAAGTATGGCAGTTACCTTTAAAAAATATCATGGATTGGGAAATGATTACCTGGTATATGATACAATTAAGAATGATTATGAAATTACACCGGAAAAGGCAAGATTAATATGCAATCGAAATTTTGGAGTTGGTTCGGATGGAATTTTAGCAGGTCCTATTTTCGAGGAAGATGGAATTCATGTAAAGATATTAAATCCGGATGGAAGTGAAGCAGAAAAAAGCGGGAATGGTATGCGCATTTTTGCCCGATATCTAAAGGATAATGACTATATACAGAAAAAGCAGTTTACGCTGCAGACGTCCGGAGGGCCTCTAAAAGTAACCTATTTGAATGAAAGCGGCAGCCGTCTTAGGATATCCATGGGCAAATTGTCTTTTAATAGTGAGGAAATTCCGGTGACAGGGGAAAAGAGAAGGGTGATAAATGAAGATATGGTATTTGGCGGGAAAACATATCAGGTCACTTGTGCTACAATCGGTAATCCTCATTGTGTGATTCCGATGGAAGATATATCAAAGGAAAAGGTCTGTGAAATCGGCCGCTATACGGAACATGCGGATTGTTTTCCAAATAGAATCAATACTGAGATTATGAAGATTATGGATGAATACAATATTCAAATTGAATGTTATGAAAGAGGTGCAGGATATACACTGGCATCGGGAACCAGCAGCTGTGCGGCGGCAGGTGCCGCTTATCAATTGGGACTTACCGGAAACAAAGTTACGGTGCATATGCCGGGAGGAGAATTGCAGGTGGAGATCGAGGATGATGGAGAAGTATTGATGACAGGAGATGTAGGATATATAGGAACTATTACCTTAGGGTACGAATTTCTTGCAAAGCTGCGCGTTTTCAGATAAAATGATAAATTATAAATGAGAATGAGAAAGAGAAGGATTAATATGCAGATAAGAAAAGAAGTATTAAGAATTTTGGAGAGGAACAGCCGTCTGACACCGGGAGAAATCGCAGTGATGATTGGAGAGGACGAAGAGAAGATTAAAAAAGTCATTGAACAATTAGAGCAGGAACAGGTGATATGCGGCTATCACACGCTGATTAATTGGGATAAGGAAGAAGCGGAAATGGTGACTGCATTGGTGGAACTTAAAGTAACACCTCAAAGCGGAGACGGTTACAATAAGATAGCAGAGGCTATTTATCAATATCCGCAAGTGGAAACTCTCAATCTGATGTCAGGAGCTTATGATTTTCTGGTGCGGTTAAGAGGGAAGACAATTAAGGATATTTCTCTGTTTGTATCGGAGAACCTGGCCTCTATGGAAGAGGTACAAAGTACGGCAACCTACTTTATTCTTACGAAATATAAAGAGCAAGGTGTAACTATGATAAAGAAAAAGCAGGATGAAAGAATGGTGATTACCCCATGAAAAGCTATGTAACGGACAAAGTAAAACAAATCAAGCCATCCGGAATCCGGAAATTTTTTGACATAGTAAATGATATGCCGGATATCATTTCCCTTGGAGTGGGGGAACCGGATTTTGATACGCCCTGGCATATCCGAGAGGAAGGAATCCGTTCGCTAAAGGCCGGGAAGACGTTTTATACCTCGAATGCCGGTCTGATGGAGCTTAGGAAGGAAATTGCTATATTTAATGAGCGGAAATATGGAATATCCTACGATCCGGTTCATGAAATACTTGTTACAGTAGGTGGAAGTGAAGCGATTGATATCGCACTTCGAGCCCTGGTAGAACCGGGAGATGAAGTCATTATTCCGGAACCGGCATTTGTTTCTTATGTACCATGTGTACAATTGGCAGGAGGGGAGCCGGTGATTATCCCGTTAAAAGAAGAAAATCAGTTTCGTCTGAAACCGGAGGAATTAAAACAGGCCTTATCTCCGAAAACGAAAGTAATCTTGCTTTCTTATCCGAATAATCCTACCGGTGCTGTTATGGAGAAGGAAGATTTGGAAGCAATCACAGATATCTTAATTGAACGGGACATTGTCGTGATTTCCGATGAGATTTACAGTGAACTTACTTATAAAAGCCCTCATGTAAGTATCGCTTCACTTCCCGGTATGCGTGAAAGAACCATTGTTATTAATGGATTTTCAAAGGCTTATGCGATGACGGGCTGGAGATTGGGATACGCATTGGCATCTGCTGAAATTATGGAGCAGATGATAAAGCTGCATCAGTTTGCCCTTATGTGTTCTCCGACGAGCAGTCAGTATGCTGCCATCCGGGCGTTAAAATATGGAGATGAGGATGTGGAACTGATGCGCAGTGCGTATGATCAGCGCAGGAGATTTTTACTGCATGAATTGGGGAAAATGGGGATTCCCTGCTTTGAGCCTTACGGAGCCTTTTATATATTTCCCAATATTTCTCAGTTTCACATGAGTTCTGAAGAATTTGCTACGGAATTAATTCACAGGCAGAAAGTAGCAGTGGTTCCCGGTGATGCATTTGGTGACTGTGGGGAAGGGTTTGTACGAATTTCTTATGCGTATTCCATTGAGGAATTAAAAGTTGCATTAGAACGCATCGAACGATTCATCAGGGAATTGCGCTAATCAGTAGATTGTGATATAGTAATGAGCCATGGAGGGATAAATAAAATGAAAAAGGTTGTAAAATTTGGCGGAAGTTCTTTGGCCAGTGCGGAGCAATTTCAGAAAGTCCGGGATATTATTCAGCAGGATGAGACAAGAAGATATGTAGTGCCATCCGCACCGGGGAAAAGGTTTTCAACAGATGTTAAGGTGACAGATATGCTGTATCAATGCTACGATGCATTGATCAATGGAAAAAAAGAGGCAAAGAAGCTTTTAGAGAGTATTAACGAGCGGTATGAAGAGATTATTCATGGTCTGGGGCTTGATCTATCCTTGGAGCAGGAATTCAAAGAGATAGAAGAAGCATTTAAGAATCAGGCAGGCAGCGACTATGCCGCTTCCCGGGGTGAATATTTAAATGGAAAGATTATGGCGGTTTACCTTGGCTATGAATTTGTAGATGCGGCAGAAATTATTTGTTTTGATGAAGATGGAAGCTTTGACGCAGAGAAGACAAATCAGGTCGTATCAGATAAATTAAATACGATTGAACGTGCCGTAATCCCCGGATTTTACGGAGCGAAGCCGGATGGTAGGATCCAGACATTTTCCAGGGGCGGCTCTGATGTGACAGGCTCTATTATATCTAAGGGGATTCGGGCAGATGTATACGAAAACTGGACTGATGTATCCGGATTTCTAGTGTCAGATCCCAGGATTATTAAAAATCCTAAGGTGATTGAAACAATTACATACCGAGAGCTGCGGGAATTATCCTATATGGGGGCCAGTGTCCTGCATGAAGATGCGATTTTTCCTGTCCGTAATGAAGGGATTCCGATCAATATAAGAAATACCAATGCGCCGGATGAACCGGGAACTTTTATTGTAGAGAGTACCTGCCGGCAGCCCCGGTATACGATTACCGGAATTGCCGGTAAAAAAGGATTTTGTTCGATTTATATTGAAAAAGCTATGATGAATTCGGAGATCGGATTCGGCAGGAAGGTATTAGAGGTATTTGAAAATCAAGGGATTTCTTTCGAGCATGTGCCGTCAGGAATTGATACGATGACCGTTTTTGTCCATCAGGATGAGTTTGAGGAAAAAGAGCAGCAGGTCATCGCAGGAATTCACCGGGCTGTCAATCCGGATATTATAGAAATGGAATCCGATCTGGATTTGATTGCGGTTGTGGGTCGTGGTATGCGGGCAACCCGGGGCACAGCGGGAAGGATATTTTCCGCACTGGCTCATGCAGATGTGAATGTTAAAATGATTGATCAGGGATCCAGTGAGTTAAATATCATTATTGGAGTAAAGGATACGGATTTTGAAAGAGCAATTCAGGCTATTTACGATATATTTGTAAATACGCAGATTTAATACAACGTTCCCAAAATATTTGTGTGTATTTTGGGAACGTTGTATTCATATAGTGGTTATCGGTTTCTCCATGATCACATCATCCATGACATAGCCATGACCGATATCGGCAACTTGTGTTCGGACAGTGACAAAACCCATGTGTTCATAGGCAGCAATGGAATTATAATTATTTTTATTACAGGTAAGCCATATCTTAGACAGATTCCGGTTTCTGCACAGAGAAACATAGAAATCTATGACGGCAGAGCTGATTCCTTTTCCACGACAATTCTCTTTGATGTAAATCTTACTCAGAAAAAGTCTGCCGTCTTCTTCGTGAACACCAGAATATCCCACCGGGGTATTGTCATAATCCATGAGAAAGTATTTATACCCTTCCTGAATCTGTTTCTTAATAGCCGAATAGGATTGAAACTTATCCAGCATATAAGTTACTTGTGCAGGTCCGATAATTGGCGTAAAATGCTGGTTCCAGATTTCTTTTGCCAATGTGACAACAATATCAATCTTGTCATCAGAATCCACCGATACAATTCTAAGTTTATCCATAGATAAATCCTCCTAAAATTGGGACGTACCCCTT
>Ga0153983_1000146_pt1 | contig 16951 bp, 17 predicted proteins | sample TSGA067MetaG_FD_104693 | JGI IMG/M metagenome (GOLD analysis project Ga0153983, IMG submission 104693) | Attine ant fungus gardens microbial communities from Georgia, USA - TSGA067 MetaG | ecosystem: Host-associated > Fungi > Mycelium > Unclassified | place: USA: Georgia, Alexander Wildlife... | reverse complement strand
TTTGCGGTCAGACATGCTAACCGCTTCACCGAGCCCTCTCAAAGCAAAATTTGCGTCAAAAGCGGGACGCAAATTTGAGGTCTCGGATCCGCAGCATGTAATTTCCGCAAAATCAGAACTACACCCTGCCCTGACGGCACGATATCCCACCGAAGCCGCTCTCAGACTTATCGATACTCCGTTTTCGAGGTGCTAGTTTGTGTTAATAATTGGAAAGGTGATTAGATATGGAATACAGAAAAGTATTAGAAGCAAGGCAAAGTGTTCGTAAATATAAAAATGCCGATGTCCCCAAAGAGGATATTCTGAAAATGCTGGATGCAGCCCGGCTGGCGCCCTCAGGTAAGAATATGCAGAACTGGCATTTTGTTACGATAAAGAATAAAGAGCTGATCGCAAAGATTGCGAAGGTGATAGAAGATAAGAATGAAGAAATTGTGCAGAAGATGGGCGAAATTGATGAAAAGAAAGCACTGCGTTTTCAAAAATTCTGTCAGGTGTTTACATTGTTTTTCAAGGATGCTCCGGTACTGGTAGTTGCTTATGCAACCAATTATTATCCTTCCGGCTATTTTGAACTGTCGATGATTGAAGAAGATAAATTTGCTGCCCGTTTATTAGATGAGCCAAATCCGGGAATGCAAAGCATTGGTGCCGCAATAGAAAATCTGATATTAGAAGCAGTGAATCTGGGATATGGAAGCTGCTGGCTGACGAGTGCTAATTATGCCGCAAAAGAAATTACTGAACTGCTGAAAACGGAGATCGGTTTTGAAAAAGAAAATTATTTTATGGCGGCAATGATATCAATCGGAGTACCGGCAGAAGGTACACATAAAAGCCCGTCCAGAAAAGAACTGGACCAAATATATACATATGTTGAGTAACAGAAATTCATTCTATAAAAATAAATCTGACAACAAGGAGGACAAACATAATGAAAGTCGCTGTTATTGGTTCCGGCATTATGGGACTTGGAATTGCACAGGTTTTTGCCGTGCAGGATGGTTATGATGTAACAATATGCATTGAGCAGGGGAAAAACACGGAACAGGAAAAGGAAAGATTTGCAGAACAACTGCAAAGATTAGCAGCAAAGGGGAAAATTACAAAACAATATTGTGATGCGGTGATAGATCAAGTAACTGTGGGGACTATAGAACTTGCAGCAGATGCCGGGCTGGTGGTGGAGTCTGTATTTGAGAAATTTGAAGTAAAATCTCTTGTTTTAAAACAATTAGATCAAATCTGTCCTGAAGATACAATTATCGTAACCAATACTTCATCAATCGCTATTTCAAAGCTTGAAAAAAGTATGGAGCGGCCTCTCCTGGGGATGCATTTTTTTAATCCGGCGGTTGTTATGCAGCTGATCGAAGTGGTCACAGGAGAAAGGGCAGATCAGGAACTGATTCAAAAGGTGATTGAGATTACGAAGGATATTGGAAAGGTTCCGGTGGAGGTGAGAGACGAACCGGGTTTTGTAGTAAACCGTATTTTAATCCCAATGATTAATGAGGCAATCGGAGTATTAGCTAAAGGGACTGCCAGCGCAGAAGGAATAGATCTGGCGATGCAGTATGGTGCGAATCAGCCAATGGGACCGTTGGCTCTGGGTGATCTGGTGGGACTGGATGTTTGTCTGGGTATCATGAAAGTGATTTATGGAGAAACCGGAGATGAAAAGTATAAACCTCAGCCATTGCTTGAGGAAATGGTGAAAAAGAATATGTTGGGAAAGAAGACCGGAAAAGGATTCTATGAGTATGAATAAGGATGAGCTTTTGCAAAAAATTGAAAAAACAGCGGATGAGTATGTACGGCCGAACCTTCTAATGCATGGCGGAAATATGCAGATTACAGATTTTAAGGACGGAATTGTTTCGATAAAACTTATCGGTCAATGCAGCGGCTGCCCCTCTGCAAAATATACGTTGGAAGAGACGATAAAAGCAGAACTGACAGGTCGGATTGCGGAAGTAGAGGACGTGCAGCTTAAAGAAGAAGTCAGTCAGGAATTAATTGATTTTGCCAGGGAATTGATGAAAAAAAGTGACATAAAGGATAAAAAATGAAGGTCGGAATTAAGTACTGCGGCGGCTGTAATCCCAGATATGATCGTGTATCCGAAGTGGAAAAGCTAAAGAAAAAATTTCCTGGTATAGCCATAACATATGCGAAGGAAGAAGAGGTTTATGATTGGGTAATTCTGGTTTGCGGATGCAGTGCAGCCTGTTTAAAAGAGAAAAAATTTGATGCCCGTAATGGATATCTGACAGTCTGCGAAAAAGGAGATTTTGATAAAATACATAACATATTGGCTGACGAAGGGAATGATACGGATGGGAGGAAACTATAGTGAAGTTTATTTCGTGGAATGTAAATGGTCTGCGGGCCTGTGTGCAAAAAGGGTTTTTGGATTTTTTCAATAAGATTGATGCGGATTTTTTCTGCGTACAGGAGACAAAGCTGCAGGAAGGACAGATAGATCTTGTGCTTGACGGATATACCCAATATTGGAATTACGCAGTGAAAAAAGGATATTCAGGGACTGCGATCCTCACCAAACATAAGCCCCTGGCAGAGTTCTATGGTTTGGGAAAAGAAGAGCACGATCAGGAAGGTCGTGTAATTACCCTGGAGTATGCGGAGTTTTATCTTGTTACCGTATATACGCCAAATTCGCAGAATGAATTGGCAAGATTGGATTACCGTATGCACTGGGAAAATGATTTCAGGAATTATATGATATCCTTAGATAAGAAGAAGCCGGTTATCATCTGCGGGGATCTGAATGTAGCCCATCAAGAAATTGATCTGAAAAATCCGAAAACTAACCGTCGAAATGCCGGATTTACAGATGAAGAACGGGAAAAATTTCAGGATTTTCTAAACGCAGGATTTACGGACAGCTTCCGGTATTTCTATCCGGAGCAAACAGGAATCTATTCCTGGTGGTCCTACCGTTTTAAGGCCAGAGAGAAAAATGCGGGGTGGAGAATTGATTATTTCTGTGTCTCCGAAAGACTCAATGATCAATTAGAGTCCGCAGCGATACATACGGAGGTATTTGGGTCGGATCATTGTCCGGTAGAAGTGGATATTGCCATGTAGGCTGTTGTTTCTGCTGTTGTTGCGTAGGCCTATCCTTTTCGGATGCTCTGGTCAGCAAGACCTAAGGTTTTATTAGACATATATAATACAGATTTAGATCTGTAATGTTAATTATATGATAAAAATGACATAAGTAAATTTGGAGGTGTTAATGAAATGAAATTTAAAAATGGAAAGAAAAGATTGGGATTGAAACGAGGGATGCCGCTTCTTTTGGGTTTGCTGCTTATATTTGGGGCGCTTGATCCTCAGGCTATTTCTGCATCTGCAGAGGAAAACACGCTGGAGATGACGGAGGCTGTTGACCAACTAACGAAGACACCTGACACAACCTCGGAAGATGCCAAACAGGCTGATGAGGCTGAGGACGATAATATGGATGGCACAACACCTGATTACACTCTGATACAGCCACTTGCTGAAGAAGGCACTGATGTTTCAGATAAGATATATTTTAGCGATGGAGAATTGTCCAATGAGAGCGAAGTAATTGATCATGGCGGGGATCTTGAAGTTGGATACTGGGAGACTTATACATTCAGGATTAATTGGATCGCTGATACCGCAACGGTGTTTGCTTCGGGTGACTATTTTACATTTGAAGTTCCAAAGATATTTGCACCACAGAATCCGATTACAATTACAGGTTTATCTGGTGAAGACTGGGGTACGATTACCTTTGCAGATATAGGCAATGGTATATATCGGGCAACGGCTGTTTTTAACGATAGCGTTAGCGATCTTGCTCACCTCTCTGGCTATCTTGAACTTAATGCGACATATAAGGAGACTAAAGATGGGGAACCTATAGAGTGGATATTTACATTTGTCTATAGCGATGAGATTGATGATAAATATAAATATGAAGGGGAGACCGGCATACCACCACAAGAGATAAAAGACAAAACAACGGATATATTCAAAGCAGGAGACTTTAACGATGATGATTGCCTATACAATTGGAGAGTAATTATCAATGAAAGTAACACCGACTGGGGTGGCGATTTTGTAAAACTCACTGATACATTGGGTGTTGGACATGAAATGGCTCCACTCACAAGCGGAACAATATCAGAACCGGGTTATTTTGGAAATGATGCTGATCCGGCGGATTCAAACGTGTATTTCGGGATATATGTAGTCGATTGGAATACGATGCGAGATGACTTTAATACTAAATGGGGAGCAAATGGCGAATATACTCTGCTTTACAAAGAAACAGGAGACAGCCAGTACTTGCCTCAGGTTAAGGCCGATGAACCTGTATATGAGTTTTATCAGGATGAAGATGGTAACATCATCGATATTCCGTCCGGTATGGTTACAAATTTCATGATGTACGAGATGTTTGGAACATGGATAGATGGAACTGGTTATAAGTATCTGCATCTTTATGATGAGAGTACAGATGGTGCCATTGAAACTAAATTGACAAGCGATGGATTTGAGATATATTTTCCCAACGACTCGTACACCGATGAAAGCATATTTATTTCTTACAATACCAAATTAACAGCAAAAACCAGTATAGATAGACTCGAAAACACTGTGGTTGTAGAGGGTGAAAAAACAATAGAATATACCGCATCTGTAAGCGAGACGAGCGGAAAGGCCGGTATAAAAGGAGAAAAAGGGCATCTTTTATTAGTTAAGGCAGATACCAATGAGAATGCGAGTTTGGCGGGTGCCGTATTTGAATTTAACGGTAATGGTATTACTGTCCCCATGACTGCAACTACGAACAGCAGCGGGGTGATTGATTTTGACTTTACGTACATACCATCGTATGAAGGAACATATATACTGAAAGAGATAACACCTCCCGATGGCTATAGTACAGCATTTGAAGATATTACAATCGAATTAAACAGTGATGGGGAAATTATAGCAGTTAATGGAGAGGATGTATCCGACCTCACTAATGGGGTATTGGAAATAGGCCGTGTTGATCCGTCAGGTCTTGTGCTGGTGGTGTATAACAACAGGATTCCGCCGAGTATAGAACTAAGTGCAGAGAAAGAGCTGCAAAATGCGACGCTGAATGACGGAGACTTTACCTTTACATTAACAGAAGTAAATGGGAGTTATACAGACTCAAAAACCAACGTTGGTAAAGGAGTGACCTTTGATAGCATAACTTATCCGGAAGTGGAAGCAACCTATACATATATAATATCTGAGGAGTCAGGAACTATAAGTAACATCGACTATGACCCCAGCATATATACTGTAACAGTCAAGGTGGAAAAACAAGATAACGGTGTGTTTAAAGCTGTCATAGAAAGTATAACGAAGAAGGATTCAGATGGCAATGTTTCAACGGAGAGTGATATCAAATTTGTCAATGTCTATACTTCGAATGAATCAGAAATCAGCACCAATGCCAAGGATAAGGAAAGTATCAACGATGCAAAGCAGAGTGAAAAATATTTAGAGACATCTAAAGCGTCTAAAGCAGTAAGTACAGGAGATAACAATTCAATATTACTCATTTGTATTGCAATGTTAGCAAGCGCAGGAATCTTTATCTGGTACTTTAACCAAAGAGCAAGTCAAAGTAATTAAGGAATAATATTTTTACTGATTTTAAGGGGCTATCGGGAAATAGGATAGTCCCTTAATTTTACGCTAACAGTTTTACTTATTTTTAAACTGGAACTTCTGTCCTTTAACTTTATTCAAAAAGAATTCCATAGCTCCCTTTTGATCGGATGTCCGGAAACAGTCGCTGAATAATTCTACTTCAATCTCAATGGCCTGATCGATAGGTACCTGAATTCCTTCATTTACAGCCTTTTTGCACATACGAACAGCAAAAGGGCTGCTGACAGCGATTTTACCGGCCATTTTCATAGCCGCATCCATTAGTTCAGATCTGGGATATACTTCATTTACTAAACCGATTCTATATGCTTCTGCGGCATCAATACGTGCTGCAGTATAGAGCATCTGCTTAGCGATGCCGGTACCGACAATTCTTGCCAGTCTTTGTGTTCCTCCGGAACCCGGAGTGATCCCCAATGTTACTTCTACTAAACCAATCACTGCTTCTTCGGCAGCAAGACGGATATCACAGCTTAATGCAAGCTCGCAGCCCCCGCCCAATGCATAGCCGTTAATTGCTGCAATGACAGGGAGTGGGAATGTTTCCAGCTTCGTCAGGGCAGCATGGCTTGCAATGCTGAAGTCCTTCGCTTCCTGCTTATTCATGGATACCATTTCTTTGATATCGGCTCCGGCAACAAAGGACTTTTCCCCTGATCCGGTGAGAACCAGGCATCTGATCTTTTCTTGATCGACGTTTTCCAGAACATCGGATAAATCTTTATATACTTGCGAATTTAGTGCATTTAGCTCTTTTGGTCTATTGATAGTGATAATACCAACCTGACCGGATTCTTCATACAGTACAAAACTCATAGACAGCCTCCTTTTATTCTCTGTGTTTTACAATGGCAGTTACTCCCATCCCACCGCCGACACATAGTGTGGCAAGTCCGTATGCGGATTTTCTTCTCTGCATTTCATATAATAAAGTTACCAGGATCCGACAGCCGGAAGCACCTACAGGATGCCCCAGGGAAATAGCTCCGCCATTTACATTTAATTGTTCATTTTTGATACCAAGATCTTTTCCAACCGCAACAGCCTGTGCAGCAAAGGCTTCATTCGCTTCTATCAGATCCATATCAGCGATGGTAAGTCCGGCTTGCGCAAGTGCCTTTTTAGAGGAAGCAACGGGACCGATCCCCATGATTTCAGGCGGGACTCCTGCAGAAGCGCCGGTCACCCATTCAGCCATGGGGGTTACTCCTAATTCCTTTGCTTTTTCTTCACTCATAACAACTATAGCAGCAGCACCATCATTAATCGTAGAAGAGTTGGCAGCGGTTACGATACCATCTTTTTTAAATGCCGGACGAAGAGTGGAAATACTTTTTGCAGTTACACCCGGACGAATTCCTTCATCTTCTGCAAAAAGAACTTGTTCTCTTTTGATCTTTATCGGAACGGGAACAATCTCATCCTTAAATTTGCCTTCTTTTTGTGCCTGCTCCGCTTTGTTCTGACTCGATGCAGCAAATGTATCTAATTCTTCTCTGGTAAGCTTCCATTGTTCACAAATGTTTTCAGCCGTGATGCCCATGTGGTAGTCATTAAATACATCCCACAAAGCATCATTCACCATAGTATCGACTAAGGCGCCATTTCCCATGCGGTATCCGAACCTGGCTTTCGGCATTGCATATGCAGCAGCCGACATGGTTTCCATTCCGCCGACTACAAATACGTCTCCCTGGTCGGACTGAATCAGTCCGGCTGCCATATTTACAGCTTTTAATGAAGATCCGCAGACGTTATTGATGGTCAGTGCCGGTACCTCTACGGGAAGCCCGGCCCGGATGGCAGCCTGTCTGGATACATTTTGACCTTCGGCAGCCTGCAATACACAGCCAAGCATGACCTCGTCTATATCCTCCGGCTTGATCCCGGAGCGTTTTATGGCTTCTTTTACCACAACTGCTCCTAAATCTCCAACCGGAACATTACTTAGTGCGCCTCCAAATTTACCGATAGCAGTACGGCAGGCACCTGCAAGTACTATTTTTTTCATAGCAAGTCTCCTTTATTGATAACTGCAGTTATATTTTTCTTCAAAAGCTGCAATCAATCCGGGTCTGAAATCCGGATGGGCAATTGAAATCAATGCTTTTGCTCTGTTTTTTAAAGTTTTTCCTTTTAGACGTGCAATTCCGTATTCCGTTACTATGTAGTCCACATCGGTTCTTCCGGTAGTCACGGCAGCACCTTCATCCAAAAGAGGAACAATTCTGGAAACTTTTCCTTTGGCAGCAGTGGAAGGCATCGCTATAATTGCTTTTCCGCCTTTACTCATAGTGGCAGATCTGACAAAATCTACTTGTCCGCCCACGCCGCTTATCTGTACGGGACCAATACTTTCAGAGCATACCTGTCCCATGAAATCCACTTGCACACAGGCATTGATAGCAATTAAATTGTCATTTTGTGAAGCGATAAGGGGATGGTTCACATAATCTGCGGGCATCATGACAATATTCGGATTTTCATCAGCATAATCATACAGCCGTTTGGTACCCATCAGGAATGCAACGATACATTTACCTGGATTTAAAGATTTTCGTTTGTTTGTAATCACACCTGCTTCCATAAGGTCTACCGCACCATCGGAAATCATTTCCGAGTGAATGCCCAAATCTTTTTTATCAGACAAAGATTTCAGAACCGCATCAGGTATAGCGCCAATACCCAACTGGAGTGTATCGCCGTCTTTGATAAGACTGGCACAGTTTTGACCAATAGCCTTTTCTACTTCGCCAATGTGGGGTAGTGGGATTTCATGTATTGGAGAGCTGTGTTCTACAAAGCAGTCAATTTTGGAAACATGGATAAAGCCTTCCCCCATGGTTCTTGGCATCTGATCATTTACTTCTGCGATGACTACAGAGGCTTTTTCAACTGCCGCTTTTGTATAATCCACAGAAATCCCAAGGCTTACATAGCCGTGTTTATCCGGAGGGGAAACCTGAACCATAGTCACATCAAGGGGAATCAGCTCATCAAACATAGAAGGTACTTCATGCAGGAAGCAGGGAGTAAAGTCACCGCGGTTCTCCTTCACTGCATTTTTTGTAATTCCTCCGAGAAACATGGCATTTAAGCGGATATGCTTCTCTACTCCGGGCTGCATATATTTGTCATCACCTAATGGAACAAGCTGAACTAATTCAATATTTTCATAATTTTCTTTATGATCCACCAGCGTATTCAGTAAATACATCGGTACTCCGGCAGCATGACCAAGAGCCACCCGGTCTCCGGATTTGATCAGCTTGATCGCTTCTGCTGCTGGCTTTTTTCGTGTGTTGTAAATTTCTTTCCAGGACATGGTGCTTCCCTCCCTTATAGTTGCTTATTCTTTGATTTTTGCAATTTTCTTAGCTAATTCTTTTTTCATTTCGATATTTCCCTGACGGGCAATCATGATTCTTTGTGCCTGAGGGCTTCCGGCTCCATGCATAGATTCCGTACGGTAGCCCACGGCTGCTGACCCGAGGCACAGGTTCTCAATTAACCGCATAACGCGTAATCTGTTTTCCGTTGTTACTCCGGGTGTTGACTGGAGGTATTTATCTACGTATTTTCCTATTTCGGGATCTTTTAAATCGGCTTCTGAAGGAGCAGTTACAAAGATGCCGCCGGCAATATCCTCTGCCAGTCTTGCAATTTCATATGGAAAACGAGTAACATTTTGTTTACATACATTCGCAGTCAGCAGATCGATTATGTAATTGCCGGAGGCTGTTTTTGATCCCTCTGCTGAACAGGCAATACCACAGCAATACAGAGTTTCATTTAAATGGGTCATTTCAATTAATTTATCTTTTATATGAGATGCCTTTGCAGCGCCATTGTACTGTGCTGCAAGTGCGGCGGCGCCGATCAATACATCGCCTACACCTACTTTACATCCGCCATAGCTTTGTCTGTGATATCCGGCAAATCTTTCAACCAGCATTCCGGCAAAGTCAGTTTCTCCATTCATGAAAATACGGTCATTGGGAATAAATACGTCATTAAATACAACTAAAGCTTCCATTCCGCCGTACTCACTGTTTCCGACGTCAATCTGGCTTCCTTCTAATTTTCTTGTATCGCAGGACTGACGTCCGATAATCATTAGAATTCCTTCAGCATCAGTTTTTACGGCAAAGGATACAGCGTAATCTTTATCATCTGGTCCCATAGCAATCGTAGGCATAACGATTACTTCATGAGAGTTGACGATACCTGTCTGATGAGCCTTTGCGCCCCGGACAACGATACCGTCGGGACGGCGTTCCACAATATGTAAATACATATCCGGATCTTCCTGCAGGTGAGGAGGTTTGCTGCGGTCGCCCTTGGGATCTGTCATAGCTCCATCTACAGTATAGTCATTTTCCTGTACATACTCAATAAATTTGCAGAAATTCTTGTGATATTCGGTTCCGTATTTTTCGTCTATTTCATAAGTGGTACTAAATACTGAATTGAAAGCATCCATTCCGACGCAGCGTTGGAAACAGGCTGCCGTCTGCTGTCCCAGCATACGCTGCATTTTGACTTTTTTAATCAGATCATCCGTGCCCTGATGAATATGGGTAAAGCGGTTGATTTTTTTTCCTGTAAATGATGATGTGGCTGTCATTAAGTCTTCATATTCCGGCATCTGAGCATAATCATAAGTAGCCTTAACGGAATTAAGGGAAGGCCGCAGGATAGGATGATCTACCACGTCTTCAATTTTTTTGCCAAACATATAAACCTGTAGATTCAGATTCCGCATGCTTTCCACATATTGTTCGCCTGTCATTAATGCCATAACAAACACCTGACCTTTCTGTATATTGGGTGAAAGCGTGCCAGGGACATCTGTTCCTGACACGCTGTTAAAGTTACTCTGCTTCTTTGATTTTCTTAAGTGCATCCGTAAGTTTGGGGATAATTGCATTTAAGTCCCCAACAACACCTAAATCAGCGATATCGAAGATGGGTGCGGATTCATTCTTGTTGATTGCTACAATCAGCTCAGAAGTTTCCATACCGACTGCATGCTGAATAGCTCCGGAAATACCTGTTGCGATGTAAAGATCAGGATGTACGGTTTTCCCAGTCTGTCCGACCTGACGGTCACGGTCGATCCAGCCTGCATCTACGCATGCTCTGGAAGAAGAAATCTCTCCGTCAAGAACGTCAGCCAATTTTTTTAAAGGTTCAAAGCCTTCCGGTCCACCAATACCGCGTCCGCCGGAGACAAGGATTTTTGCTTCCGTAATATCCGTAGCTTTTTTCTTATCCTTCTCAATAGAAACAATCTTAATATTTTCATCTTCCGGTTTGAAATCTACGTTAAAGATTTCAACTGTCCCGGTTTTTGATGGATCCTTTTCCAGTGCCTGCATAACTCCCGGTCTGACGGTAGCCATCTGCGGACGGAAATTCGGGCAAATAATGGTTGCCATGATATTACCGCCGAATGCCGGACGTGTCATTAACAGTCCTTTTGTTTCAGAGTCGATATCCAGCTTCGTACAGTCTGCGGTTAAACCGGTATGTACCCTTGCCGATACTCTGGGAGCGATATCTCTTCCGATAGAAGTTGCTCCATATAAAAGAATTTCCGGCTGTTTTGCCGTTACCACTTCGTATAATGCCTTTGCATAAGGTTCTGTTAAATACTCCTTCAGCATCGGATCATCAACTGCGATTACCTGATCTGCTCCATGTTGAAATAATTCTGCTGCGGCATCTTTGATTCCGCTTCCAAGTACTACGGCAACTACTTCCTGCTGTAAATCTGCGGCTAATTCGTTTGCCTTGCCAAGAAGTTCGTAGCCTACTTTTTGAAGCTTTCCATCTCTTTGTTCAATAAATACATATATATTCTGACTCATATCGATTACCTCACCTCCACTAAATGATGTATTTTTCCTTTAACTTCTTGACAATGATAGTAACAGCTTCATCTGCGCTCACGTCTTTGTATACAGTTCCTGCCGGTTTCACCGGTTTTGTAAAGGATTTAAACACTTTTGTGGGAGATCCTTTTAAACCTAAGTTGGCAGGATCTACATAGTCCTTAATGTCCTCATAAGTTAAAACCTTCACTTCTTTTTCACGATAAGCATCGAAAATTCCGCCGACACTCATGTATCTGGGTTCGATTTCCTCGCCGAGAGTTGTAATCAGAATCGGAAGTTTGGCTTCCAGCATATGATGACGGTCTTCAAAATTTCTGCGGACGATCAAGGTATCCTCATCTTTAATATCAACACTTGCCACGTAACTGATCTGGGGGATTCCAAGATGTTCTGCAATCTGTGGTCCAACCTGTGCTGTGTCACCGTCAATCGCCTGTCTTCCTGCTATGATCAAATCATAAGGAAGCGTTTTCAGTGCTGCCGCTACTGCGGAAGATGTTGCCCACGTATCAGAACCTGCGAATTCCCGGCCGGATAACAGGACTGCTTCATCTGCACCCATTGCCAGTGTTTCTCTAAGAGCTACATCTGCCTGAGGAGGTCCCATGGTAACAACTGTTACTTTTGCTCCTGTTTTGTCTTTTAGCTGTAAGGCAACTTCCAGACCTGCCTTGTCATCCGGATTAATGATGCTTGGTACACCTTCACGGATTAATGTTCCGGTTTCCGGATTTAATTTTACTTCTGTAGTATCCGGAACCTGTTTGATACACACTAATATATTCTTCATTGCTCGTTCTCCTCTACATTTATTACCGTAACAGGGAACCTGAGATTACCATTCTTTGTACCTCAGAAGTTCCTTCATAGATCTGTGTTATTTTTGCGTCTCTCATCATTCTTTCAACCGGATAATCTCTTGTATATCCATAACCGCCGTGTAATTGTACTGCTTTAGTTGTTACTTCCATAGCATTTTCGGAAGCAAATAATTTAGCCAGGGCAGCATCTGTAGTAAAGGGTAGTTTGCTTTGCTTTTTCCAGGCTGCTTTGTATACCAAATATTTTGCTGCTTCCATCTTTGCATGCATATCGGCTAACTGGAATTGTGTATTCTGAAATTTAGCAATTGATCTTCCAAACTGCTTTCTTTCCTTTACATATTGCACGGTTGTTTCAATAGCGCCTTCGCCTAACCCTAAAGCCTGTGCTGCAACACCGATTCGGCCTCCGTCCAGAGTTTTCATAGCAACTTTAAAGCCCTGACCTTCTTTGCCTAAAAGGTTTTCTTTTGGAACGATACAATTTTCCATAATTAACTCGCAGGTAGAAGAGCCCCTGATACCCATTTTCTTTTCGTGAGCACCAACAGAAAATCCAGGGAATGTCCTTTCTACAATAAATGCGGAAATCCCTTTTGTCCCTTTGGACTTATCGGTCATAGCCATGATAATGAATAAGTCAGCATGCCCTGCATTCGTAATAAAGATTTTGTTTCCGTTTAAAACGTAATGATCGCCCTCTAAAACAGCGGTTGTCTGCTGCTGAGATGCATCGGTACCTGCGTTTGGCTCTGTTAGACCGAATGCTCCCAGCATTTCGCCTTTTGCGAGAGGAGGCAGATATTTTTGCTTTTGTTCTTCCGTACCGTTTTCATAAATAGGTGATGCACATAATGAAGTATGTGTAGCAACGATAATACCTGTTGTTCCGCATACTTTTGACAGTTCTTCCACACACATGATATATGTGAGAACATCTGCACCCTGTCCGCCGTATTCCTTAGGAAAAGGAATACCTAACATTCCATACTTTTTCAGTTTTTCCACGGTTTCAACCGGGAATCTTTCTTCTTCATCCACATCCTGAGCCAAAGGCTTTACTTCGTTTTCAGCAAATTTTCTGTATAGCTCCTGAGCTAGAAGATGTTCTTTTGATAAGCTAAAATCCATTGAGTTACCTCCCATTGATAAATTGATAAAATGTATTAACTATAATCTGCTTCTGTACAAGTCTTTGATTTCGTCGATTGTTACAGAAACATAATTATTTTTCAATAGCCGCTGCTGGTTAGCGATAGTTGCTTCTGCCCATACTTCCACGTCTGCTTCGGTTGCTCCGTATTCACTCATACGTTTTTTGGGCAATATATCATTTAAAAGAGCATCTAAAAGGACAATTCCATTTGTTTCGGTTTCAGCCTTTTTATATCCGTTCTTTTTTAAAATTGAGTAGATCAGTTCGCCAAGTCCTTTGATTTTGCCGTCCGGATTCTTCTTCTGATAGAAATCTAAAATATCGGTAAAGAACTCATAATTGGCTTCTCCGTGCGGTACATGATATTTTCCGCCGAGAGAGAAGCTCAGTGCATGTACTAATGCGCACCCGCCGTTACTGAATGCAATACCGGCATAATTGCTTGCTCTTTGATACATTTCCGAATCTTCTTTTCGGGCATCTTGGCCGTTTGCGGCAATTTTACAGTATCCTTTTAAAATATCCGTAATTGCTTCTAATGAAAACAGTTCACTATAGCTGGAAGCATTTGGTGACAGATAAGATTCTACTGCATGGATCAAAGCATCAATGGAGCTGGATGCAAACACATAATATGGAAGCTGATCCAAAAACTCTGGGATTAAAACTGCGTAATCTGCGAATAAAGTAGGAGATACCAGACCAAGCTTGGTTCCCATTCTTGTTCTGTTTGCAACTGCAATATTTGTTACTTCGCTTCCTGTTCCGCAGGTAGTGGGAACAGCTATGTACTCCCTTGCACTGTCTAACTGTGCTACACTATTAACCATCTTGTCATACATTTGGTCAATATTTTCACAATTAGCAACTCTTAAAAATTTGGAAATATCAAGAATCGTTCCTCCACCGACAGCGATGATCCTTTTATAGTCTGCTTCATTTGCAACAGTAAGGATTTCATCTACCATAACATCAGTGGGTTCTCCGTCTCCGTATTTTTCCTGGAAGACATATTTACAATCGAGATTCAGTTTCTTCATGTAAAGGTCGTAAATACACTCGTTTGTGAGAATCAAATCGCCTTTTCCGACAGTGAATTCTTTTGCAAAATCACCAAAGGTGGAAAAGCTGTGAATCTCAGGGGCTACAAAAAATTCTCTCATTTTGAAGACTTCCTTTCTTATTGAGTTTTTTATTTTTTCTTTCATTTATTTAAACAAAAGAACAAAATCAGGTAAATACAAATACTCAAGAATTACTCAAAATATGTATAACTAATTCCAATATATACCCAAAAATAATTACTAATTCAGCGGTAAAGGGTATATGTTGAATATATCATATTGTGAAAAATGTGTCAATATAATATTTCAGTTATTTTGGAGAATTAGCAGCGACAGATTTGGATATCCTAAAGTATCATTTCGAAAAAAGGAATAATTGAAAGGAAATCATATGAGCTATTGTACAGTGTGCGGAACAAAATTAGTACTACGGGAATGTAAGGAGGAAGGGCTGATTCCTTACTGTGAAACATGCAAAGCATTTCGGTATCCAACGTTTAATGTAGCAATTATTGCAGTTGTAATGGATCCCGAAATGAAAAAAACTTTATTAATTCAGCAATATGGAAAAAGAGATAATATTCTGGTCGCTGGTTATGTAAATAAAGGTGAGAGTGCGGAAGATGCGTTAAAAAGAGAGATTAAAGAGGAGCTGGGAAGAGAGGTTCTGTCCTTTGTCTATCTAAAAAGTGAATACTTTAAAAAAACCAATTCTTTAATGTGCGGATATATATGCAAAGTTGACAGTGATGATCTAAGTCATATAAATCATGAAGTAGACCGGGCGGCCTGGTTTTCACGGGAACAGGCACTGGAAAAAATCAAAGATGACAGCCTGGCAGAAAAAATGCTGAGAATGGCACTTAAACAAGCAGCGCTCTATAAAAATCATTCGTTTCTTCGGATATTCATCATATTAAACATGTCAGGCACTGCACTTAATACGGGGAAAAGCAGGAGAGCGATGATGGTTCCGCCAATGCCCTGAATGAAATTTGCAGGCATACTGCCGATGGCGGCTGCCCATCCAAACACAATTGCTTCATAAAGTCCATACCCCGCAACAACAAGAACTATATCAATTAGCCCTCCGATCAGAACTCCTATAGAGCGCAGATATTTCTTTTTCTTTACGATTCGAAATGCGTGTCCGGCAAAGAAAGCCACTAAGCCCTTAACAATAAATGTAATGGGAACATAGATAAAGTATCCCCCCAGCAAATCGGACATAGCAGAACCGATTCCACCGGCGAAAGCACCATACACCGGTCCTAATAAAATACCTGACAGTATAACGATGGCATCGCCAGGATGAATATATCCGCTTGTTCCCGGGGTGGGGATTCGGATAATCATGGTGCCTACACAACTTAAAGCTGCAAATAAAGCGGTCATGATCAGTTTTTTTGTATTAAGTTTCATAATTCTGTATCCTCCTGTTTTTTGGTTATGAAATACTGTTTCAGCGGAAGGTTAAGGAATGATCCGTCATATGGTCTATAATAGCCAGGGATTCTACCTGTATACCCATGTCACGAATTTTCTGGCCGCCATTTTGAAATCCTTTTTCGATTACGATGCCGGCACCAGCAATGGTTGCACCGGCACTTTTTACAATTTCAATTAAGCCAAGCAAAGCGCAGCCATTTGCCAAAAAATCATCAATAATAAGAACGTGGTCATCAGCCTGCAGAAATCGTTTGGCCAAAATGACATCATATATTTTGTTATGAGTAAAGGATTCTACTTTTGTAGTATACATATCACCATCCAGATTTATGCTCTGTGCCTTTTTGGCAAAGATGACAGGAACGTTAAAATACTGGGCGGTAATACAGGCAATTCCGATGCCGGAAGCTTCGATAGTTAAAATTTTAGTGATCGGTTCATTAGAGAATCGTGCTTTAAATTCCCTGCCAAGTTCATTAATAAAGGGGATGTCCATCTGATGGTTTAAAAAGCTGTCGACTTTTAATATGTTTCCCGATTTGACTGTACCATCCTTTTGGATACGTTCTTTTAATAGCTGCATGTTATATCCTCCTGAAATTGATTATATTTATAATACGACATAATTTTCTATCTGGCAATTTATTTCAAAAAAAATTGAAAAATGTGTTATACTATCTCTAATCATTTAAAAAAGGAGGACGAACCATGAAACAATACGAAGCAGTATGGGAGATTTTCAATCTATGTTCGGGCAATCAGATGCGGGATGTCCTTATAGAAGAGATCGATTCTGATGACTTAGAGGAATATGTTAAGAATAAATTCAGAGGAGAAGAAGTT
>Ga0153983_1000142_pt1 | contig 17160 bp, 21 predicted proteins | sample TSGA067MetaG_FD_104693 | JGI IMG/M metagenome (GOLD analysis project Ga0153983, IMG submission 104693) | Attine ant fungus gardens microbial communities from Georgia, USA - TSGA067 MetaG | ecosystem: Host-associated > Fungi > Mycelium > Unclassified | place: USA: Georgia, Alexander Wildlife... | reverse complement strand
AAGTGTCATGAAAAAGGTCATTGAACGTATGAATTCTAGTGTCATTGCAGAACAACTTGCACAACAAGCTGCTGGTGGCAAATCTGGATCCGGCGTTATGGGAACATTGAAAGAAGGGAAGAAGAAGTGGTTATTCGGTGGTAGTTCCAAGTCAGGTGGTGGGGCGAAGAAGGATAAAGGTGGTACCGCTAATGGTGCGGGAGTGGAAGAAGACCAGGTCGAAGGAATGCGCGTGGACTTTTATCTTGTTGTTTTTCTGAAGTTTATTGCTTCCATCGTACCGACGATCGAAGTTGATTCAACGACCTCGTTCTGATTGTTTTCCGTTCTGATCCTTTCCTCTGATACACTACATGGTATACCCGTTGTACTTAGATTGTGACTCCGCTTGGTGTTTTGAATCCATGCCTGTATTGTAGATAACTGCTTTGAAGTAATACAATCACTGGGACACAACAACTGCAGTGTATTGTGCTGGGCTGAGTTTGTGCCTCACAGAGTAATGTGATCCCATGAGATACAGTCAACTCTGTAATAACCCATAGCAGCTGGGAGTAAAATAATATATGTTGGAAATGCAAACATGACAGCAGCATGGAATGGACTTTGAATTTTTCATTCTTACATCGTTATTTCTATCATCATTCCATTTCACCTAAGAATTGTGGCTGTAACAAGAGCCTTTCTTATTGTTTCTTCTTACATACTTATACTTCGAGTCTCCAGTATGTACCCTCAGTTCTCGCGCAGCTTCGAGTGACTGAGTTACTTATATTCTTTCAGTATTCTTTCATATAGGCTACAATACAGCAGTGAGTGTCTGAGATGCACATAGAGAACTTGTCATATACTGGACTATGGTATATTTATTTATTTTCTAATTATGATTTCTCCTCTCCATCTACTCCTATGTAGTGTTGGAGCATGAGACTCAAATGCAGAAAGCCACACAGTGGCAGATGCAATTAGATTGAACATTTGAACCTGATTCTAGGTGATTCAAATAATAACCTAATATCTTTTGATATAGTTAATACTATATTAACAAATAATAGCATATTGTCTTCACCTTTAAGTAGTGATTTAATAATAAATGATTTCCAACAGAAAGAATCTTTAGGTTATAGTTTGTGTGGACTAAATCACAAGGGTTTCACCTTTATTGTTCTGCTAAGACATGGTTTATTATTTGAGACACAACACACTAAGAATAGTACACATATGGTATACACAATTATGTATTGAATAGTTGAGTAGTCTAGCTATTCCCTCAGTTTATCACCTATTAAGGTATTATCTGAGTCTTTAGGTTATGGGCCCATGCCCTTAAACATTTACACAAGAATACACTACACATTGAATAGGAAGAAAATGTACAAGGTGTTATGCTACTCAGTTGCAATGACTTAGAGAACAGACTCTTTGAGGGTTACAAAGAGAACTCAATAAAGCTTGATTAATTGTTTAAACTCAAACTTGGAGAGTGATTGAGTCATCTCAGCACCTGCTCCTCTTGTCAACCTCGTTGTGAATATCTGTCAATCATGCTTCTTTCACTCTTACCACCAATATTGTTGGTAGCACCTGAGTGTAGTATAGCAAATTTCACTTTTATCCTTGTTATAAATAGCTCTCCAAACAAACATGAGTCTTGAAATAACCACTGCTAGGCCAGAGGACAATGCCCTCAATATACAACATAGACATCCCTTATTGAGAACAAATGCTGGAGGCCTGTGTACCTCCATCTCCTCCATGGATAATTCCTCCCCTCCATCAGAAATTGACTATGCTGAATGTGTTGCTGCCAACTATAACATGGACATTGAGGAGTCTAACCCCTCTTCCCCTTCAATTAACAATGCCAGACAATACAACTTCTCTCTCCCTTCCTCCAACCTGTAAGAGGACCACTCAGTAGGCGATCACTCCTTAAGCTAGTGGATAGTCCCAGAAGCTAGTTTGAGATTCAAGTGGGGATATATCTACATACACTTGCTAGTATATATATGCTACACTAGATAGTCAGGCACACAACACCATGGCAACTGATCTATAATCACAGAATGTCTTAGAACAACTAATAATAGGCATCATACCACATGACACAGACAGGAGGAGTCAGGAACGATGGGAGTGCAATACACGATTTGTCACTGGGCCATTAATAGAACAGATCTTCAGAACTCACTAAGCACGACCCTAGATATCCCCTTACACAACCCACGTGCATCCCTTGAGGCAGTGCCTACTAACTCAGGACCTATAGGCAAAATTGACATCTTCACAGAACCCTTCCTTCCATTAGTCATTCCATACAGTGCTAATGTCCCAGCAGATCCTAACCTGTAGGATAGCAATTTCATGGCAACATCCCTCTTTGGCACAAACAAGTTCCTTAACAGTAACGTGTGTAATATCGCATGCTCCCTTCAATGTATGGTATGCTTCCTTAGGCAAAGGAATCTTGAAGGCCTCAATGGCAACAATATAAGTCAACTTAATACCTTTGGTGAATTAGCTTGGGATTTCATCTTAGCCATTTTTGAATCTGGCTGGGACCAACTCACAACTTCTGATGACACTTCCATCAGGAACAATATCACTTCAAAATTCAACAAAGCCAACATACTATCTGGTGAAGGTGTAGCTCTCAATGATTGTATGGTCAAAAAAGTACCTCCTCCAATTCTATCCTATCTTTCAAAAAAAGAGTTGGAAAAGGCAAAAAATTGCTTTAAAAAATTTGCTAGTAAAACAAAGGATCCCTCTTCCCTATCATACATACAGACCACTTCATCTGCTTCAAATATCCTCAAAATTAAAGAAGCCTTCCCTGCCTTACCAAACAAGAAAATACTTGAAATCCACAACACTGTATTCCCTAAGCAAAACAATAAGGGAAGGAAAGTCCAACCCACTACCAAGGGACCATCTAAGAAACAGGCTATTGTCCCAGTTTCCTTTAACCTCACTGAAAGTATTATAGAAGATACTAACAATCACATCTTCCAGATTAACTTACATCTCAAAAATATCAAATCAATACTACATGTGGAGTTTATTTGCCCTTGCCCGGGTGGTGTATCTATAATCACAAACAATATCCCTAACCTGAGCAACCTTACAATCATGGAAAAGCACTTCAAATCAATTGAAGGCATTAACACTAACAAAGTTCTTGCTCCTCATCTACCACAATCAAAATCCTATCTGAAAATCACTGGTATCCCATATCTATGATCTGATGGAAACAAAATCTCTAGTGATAATATTACTAACTTCATGAGTCATATCAAACTATTTGAAGGCATTTCCCTGACTGCCAAACCTAGAATCATCAAAGCCTCTCCCAAGTCTGATATGGCTATTGTCTGGTTCAACATTTGGGACACCCAAAATGGTTCCAAGGCAAAACTCCTTATTAACCACTCCTTCAATCTCAGTAGACATATTGCCACTATAAGAGCAACTCACATGAACCCTGGTATTCTCCAGTACCACAACTGTTGGAAATGGAGTTACTCAACTTTCTCTTACAGAGCACATAGATCTAAGTACCAGAAATGCAGTGGATCCTATAAGCTCGAACACTACAGGGATCTAGTATAGTGTTGCAAAGCAAACCCCAAACTCAACCTCCCCATCTTGAGACTACTCAGGGTCTGCCATGCCCTCACTCTTTCAAATGCATTAATTGCCAAGGTGATCACATGGCTGATGACTACAAATGTTCTTTCTGGAGAAACCACTTCAATAGAGATTGGCACTCAAAAAAAGCCCAAGAAGTCCAGGAAATTAGGGCTAATTCAATTTGCCTAGCTATAGGCAGTAAGAAATTATGATTAAAGAAACCCTAAAGATCTTTTCACAGAATATTAGGAAAAACAAAACACTAATGGATATTATCCTAGAAAATAATAAAAAGACAACTAATATTATATTTATTCAGGAACCCCCTAGGTACCTTATTCGATGTAACCCCAGTAACACCAATCCTTTAGGTGACCTCCTATATGGCTCTCCTAACCATTCAGATTGGACTCTCTTTATATATCAGGACCTCAATCAAGACAACTATGCTAGAGTTGCTATATACATCAACAAATGCCTTTCAAGAATGAGATTTATACTGCAACTTGACATTGTTAATCATTGGGACATCAATGTTTTAGCATTTCAGTGTGACTAGAATACCAATTTCATAATCAACATTTATTCTGATAGCAATCAAACCACCCTCTAGTTTCTCTGACAGAATGCCATTAACATAAATGATGTAGTTATGTCATATTCTGGAAAAAGGATAATTAGATAAATAATTTCTCCTAATAATTCTCCTAAAATTAATAATAGTAGGATAACATAGTAGACTACTCTCCTCCTATTCCGGACTTCCTATAAGTACTGAGTAGTTACAGTGTATTTCCTCAGTCTGTAAATTAACATTATCTGGTCCTAATCTCTCCTTGTACACTTCGACTCCTTTCATTTTCCTCTCTAGGACCCTCATCTTGACAACTTCTATCACTCTGAAATACACAACCAACTCATGACTGGAGACCAGGGCGCAACACATAAGTTAAAGCTAAGGTCGTTCAATAAGTCATTCTCCACTCCAACGTCCTTGACTGTCTGCTGGAGTCTTCTTTATACTATCACTAAGTAATACTCCTCTCCGATGTAGTACTTTACTCCGCTCCAGATTGTAGTTTCTGTCTATTATCCTATCCTTCTATCCTCTGGAATTCCATCCTTGACAGGTCATCATAACAGATGACTTTAACATTAGGGATACTGACTAGGACTCTCTTGCCCATCATCACTCAATACATACTGATGATCTGTTAACTATTGCTAATAGCCTAGGTCTCAAATTCTCCCCTTCTTTAAATCCAGGCCCTACTAGATTTGCAGATAACCTCCAAGACTTCAACTCTATCTTAGATTTGGTCTTTCTACCCCCTGATAATCCAGAATTTGGTAAACATATTCTCCATCCTAAAATCCAAAAACCCTCTGATCATGTTCCACTGACCGTTAAGATAGGCATCCAAGGTATCAATGTCGATATCAACAAATGGTCTATTAGAAAAGATAGCAAAGAGGAAAAGAGTTTCATCTCCTCAATAATTGATAGTGTCAAGAACTTGGATACTTCAAGCATCGAGACAAAAGAAGACCTGGAAAATTCCATCCAACAATTGGCCACCATCTTTGAATACACTTGGCTATAAAACTCTAGCCACGATGACTTAAATCTACTCCAAGTCAGAGTTGACAAGGAGAACTCAATAGAGTTCCTATTTGATTCTATACACTACTTATACATTTTACTATAGTGGCTATGCAATATTCTCCCATGGTCCTTATGTTATTTCTGTTATGTGTCTATCTTATCACATGTTGTGACTGTGACTATGACCTTGTGTGACATGACCAAATATGTGACTGATATGTGACTTCTGTCATGCTTTGTGACTTTGTGACTGTCACATGATGCTTTCCCATGCTCCACCTTAGTAATGATCTAACTAAATAAAACAAAATAAAACAAAAAGAAAAATAGAAAATGACTTAGCTATTTTGCCAAGTCATGACATTGGCAGTCTAACTCAAAACTTAAGCATATTACTAAACATTCCAAAGAGTGGTGGCACTCAAAATACGCTGATAGCTTAAATAGATATTGAACCTCAAGAGATATGCAATACTGAAAAGAACTCAAAGCAAACATGTGTTCAGCCAAGAAAAAAATTTTGACAAGAAAATACAGGAGATTGCATTATCTAACAAAAGACCCTGGGACCTGATGAATTGGGTCAAGAAAAAGTCTTTACTTGCCATCAAAGCCATCTTATACAAGGATCACCTATATAACACCTTACTAGATCTTTGGCAAGCTCTCCATAATTCCTACAACTCTGCTAAAGATAGACCAATTAATGATTGCTTCCTCAATGAGATTTCTTAGGCAAATACCATTGAGTGGTCTCCTTTCTCCTAACAAGAACTTAGAGATGCTATAGCTAAGTACTCATTGTCCTCATCTCCTAGACCAGATCACATCTCCTGGAGATACCTCAAGTCTTTAGTTTCTAATGATATTTGTTTAAAGAAAATCTTAAACATAGCAAATACTTTCTTTAACTTAGGATACTGGCCTTTCCACTTCAAGGCTGTCAACTCTGTCATCATTCCCAAACCTAATAAAGAATCTTATAACACCCCCAAATCTTTTTGCCCTATTATCTTATTAAACACTGTGGGTAAACTCATTGAGAAAGCCATTAGCAACTAGCTTCAGTTCCATATGATAGCTAACAGGTTTCTAGATCCTAATCAACTTAGAGGCATCAGACAATGGTCTACAATCGATGCTGGCATCTACCTCACTTATCTCATTCAAGCTAGCTGGCTCAAGCAATGTTATACTAGTGTCATTGCTTTTGACATTGCACAATTTTTTTCTTCTCTTAACCATCAATTCTTATCTATCTGCCTAAAAAAAGCAGGTCTTAGCACTAATATCAAAGACTTCTTTAGTAGCTATCATTCAGGATGCTCTACTTCCTATCTTTGGAACAGTTTCTTGTCCCCTCCATTTGACACCAATATAGGAGTAGACCAAGGCTTAGCTCTCTCCCTTATTCTTTTCGCCATTTATCTTTTGCCTAAAACATTCAAAAAAAGAATAAAAAGTCTAAAAGAAAACATCCCAACCAATATTTTGTCTTTTGTTGACAATGGTCTTCTAATTTCCCAAGAGAAGAGTTACTCCTTGTCTTTTTCCTACTTACTCTGTAGTTATAATATCATGTCTAAAATTCTCCTTAATACAGGTCTCATCATGGAATACAGCAAAACCAAGCTCTTCCACTTCACAAGAGCTTGATACCCTTCCAACCCTTCTATTGATCTTTCTTCCATAGGAGGCCCCATCATTTCCCCTAAACCTATCTTGCATTACTTAGGCTTTTACTTTGACCACAAGCTTAATTTTCATTTCTATATGCATTTCTATATCACCAAATGCCTCTCCACCCTCAATGCCATGAAGATACTAGGAAACTCTTTGTATGGACTCCTCCCTATCCAAAAATGCCTCTTATATAGAACATACATCTTGCCCATCACCCTATATGGATTCCAGCTATGGTTCTTCAAAGGTGCTCCTCTAGTCAAAAACCTATCCGAACTAAAGAAAATGCAATGAAGAGCAGTCCTCTAGATCACAAGTGCCTTTCAAATGTTCCCATCTGAAGGCATCGAAGCTATAACAGGTCTCATTCCAATTATGATATACCTTTGCAAGTTAAACAGCAGACACTACCTACGATATGCCTCTATACCTCCCTCCTCTGCCATTAATTCATTACTAGACTCACAACATGCCAAAGGGCAACTGCCCCACAGAGTAGTCACTTCCAAACTTACTGACAAACAGTAAACTAATCTCAAGAGCCCTATCAAAGATACCAATGAATACCTCAATAGTGTTAGAAAGTATTTCAATCCTGTCCATCCTCTTTTTTTTTCTGGGTCAAGGGTAGTCGATCATTTCTCTAGTAGAATTAGTTTTCATTCTTCTTCTTCTTCATCCAATAAGGACCTCTACCATCACCTACAAAATCTTGACCACACCTTCAGAGCTTCCTAAACATCACCTAGCAACATAGCCGTCATTACAGACAGAGGTGTTAAGAAATCACATGTCACTATAGCAGTTGCCCATATCTGGTTTGACAACTCTGTTATCCAATGCTTGCAAATCCACTCCATAAATGTGATGTCAATAAAAGCTGAACTCATAGCCATTTGCACAGGTCTAATACCTACTATGGAAAGAGATAATATCCACAACATTATTGCCATCACAGATTCCATTGCTACTGCAAGAAAAATCCTTGAATCTAAAGTCAACTCTCTTCAAAATATCTTTATTCCAATCGCCACTGTAGTCAATGCTTTTCTAAGAAAGGATAGCAGAAATAAAATCTATTTCTGGTATTGTCCCAGCAAAGCTAAATGGCCCCAACATCAGCTTGTTGATAACCAAGTCAAAACAGGCGAATGCACCCTTGTCTTCCCTAGCAAAGAATTGCACTTATTTAGCAGGAAGAAAAAATGCAATAATATCCTTCATGAATAGCAAGAGTCTTTTGCAAACAACCCCAAAAAAGGCTAATGCTTCCTGAATTTTGAAGATGAAAAACAACAAGTCATCAAACCTATATATGCTAAAGGAGAATCATAGTTTTCCTTCATAGGTTTTACAAACTCACTGTATGCTCAATTCACTCGCATGATCACCAGACATGCTTTTATTGGAGAATATAGACAGAGATTCTTCTCTCATCTTCCAACTAGCTGTCCATGTGGCAAAGCCAAAGTTCAAACCCATGAACACATTGTTATAGAATGCGACTTGTATGATCCCTCTACTCAACCATGCAATATCATCATTAACAGCTTCATATACTTCCTCGTAGACAACCTGGGTGCATTTAGCTTTGACAATAGATAAAGTCCCATTGTGGTGTGACTCCCTGGAGTAAAGGCATAGCACTTGCTACCTCATGTTCTACTCATTATCTGTTTCTCCTTTTATGTATTATTCTCTTTTTCTCTCTCTCTTTTCTCCTTCTCTTGTATTTAAGTAGGTACTATGTACTTGCCACAGTTTACCTTCATGCCCTGTGTAATAAATTGTTGATTTAAAAAAAATTGAGTCATCTTAGGCTAAGTCACTACAGTACTATATATTAAATTGCTATTACCTTAGAAACTACTATGACAAATGCTTTGCTTTTGATATCTATGAAAGCACTCTTTATTATTTTTAGAATAATCACAAAATGACCTCAAGGCAATTAATATTAATGAAGATATAAAGTCCTTAATTTTTATACATTAATTATCCATCAATACTTAGCTGTCTTTGAATAGAACAACAGATAGTCCCAATATGGCTAAGTTATTGCTATTTCTAGTACAAAGGTACTACTATATGTAGAACAATAGGTAGTAGCATGTGATAATTTGTCCTAGTACACAGACCATTATAATTATGTATTTAAGGACTCCTTGTCTGTGTCACACCCTGTGACACCTAGTGACTATACAGACTTACATATTAATCCAACCCTTCATCACTAGCTTATTAAGAACTATACCACTATGACTAAGCCTACTAAACTATCCAGTTTAGAGCACTACTGTTCTTTAGCTTCGTTATCAATAAAGCCTCCTCTTACTACTTCTTCCTCTGGTAATAATCCTCTCCTATTCTTGTGGGCAAGCATAAAGGAAGACACAACCTAATTGGTTGAGGTCAAGCCTAGCAGTCCCAAGGATCAAGGCTTGACAGTCTGAGGCTTAGACCTCAGACTTAACAATATCTCTTGTTACTGTCTCAACTTTGCTTATAAGCTCTTTTTGAATTTACATTCAACCAATCACAAATCAGTAAGTGGTCATTTGTGATATCTCCTATGCTTTCTAGTCAGAAGACACTTCTTCTACTTGGCTACTACAATTATTCCAGTTGCTTTGAGTGTGTTCCTGACTGTTTAAGGTGTGATATTCTATTTTTTATGACCTAGCAAAACAGCTAAGTCAATATTTATTTTTCTTTTCATTTTCATTTTTCATTTCATTTCATTTAGTTTCTAAAGATTAGACACATAAGAGAGTTAGATAAAAAGGAATGCATGGGACTTTATAAATAGTAACAAATACTAGAATGTGTATAAGTAGTATACAGCAATTGAATGAAAACTCTATTAATTTCTCTTTGCCAACTCAGACTTGGAATGGGTTTAAGTTATCATAGCTAAGATCTTACAAGTAGGACTAAGTCATTACAGCTACATTCTTATACTAGTTGTTGACAGTAGATTGGGCTTTGGCAGCATATACTGCATTTGTGATCTTCTCAGTCTGAATCCTACATTTGGCAAAAGTGATATTAGTAGTTGTGAGCTTTCTAAAGCAACCTTCTAAGAAAACCACTACTTTAGAGTAATATTTTGATAACAGTACCTCTAGTCTCAACCTTGATAGAGAATTAGAAGTGGCCAGAAGCAAGAAGAGTAAGAATAGTAGAGATAGTAGTATTGGAGAAGGGCTATATGATTAGTTAGAGGAATAAAGTGGTTAGTGCTTCTTATATATTCAAATAGCTAGCAAAGAAACTATTCAAATGCTATATTATTTTGTTTGGCTTACTGTTTGGCCATTTTCCTACTAAATCACATGATTCATTTTGAAACCTTAAGCCAAGAGTCCAAACCTAATTGAATAATGTTTTAAAATTTCTACTAATTTCCTTATTAAGTTATTTGATAATTAACATAAAAGTACTAAGTATACAAATAGTTTTTTTGCTTACTGTATATGTAGTGTTATGAGACAGTTCCCAAGAAGGAAACTATTTCCTTATAAAACTTAGTAGTAGACACTTAATCTTACTTCTTATCTGAGTTAACAAGAAGAACTTAATAGAGTCCTTATCTATTTCCTATACATTACTTATACAACTACTATATGGTCTATACACTATTTTCCCATACTCATCATGTGACCTATCATGTGACATGATACTGTGACATCCTGGGGTATGTAACTGTGACTTGTGACACTTTCCCATACTTCTTTCTTGTGTAGTAAGTCCAAAAAGAAATATAAACAATGACTATTTTGCCAAGTCATAATATTCTTATACATTTGTTAACTTGGTAGAAAATATGTGGAAACACAGGGAAGAAAGGATATAAATAGCATGGGAAATCTTATGTAAGATATAAATAGTTATTAGTAAGCATCTTGTGACTGCAGGAAACAGGCACACAAACCATGTAATATTTGTATAAGTAAATAGTACAATCTAACAGGGAACTCTATTGAGTTCTTTCTAAACAACTACTGTTAAGACTCTAGACCTCATAGTTGAATATGTTCAACTTGAAGCCTATATATAACACTTGATATCTTTATACTCCTTGTCAGAGGATCTAGTTAAGGTTTTCAGTGAAGTTATATTGGAGGATAGATATCAACAAGACTTTGAGTAGTACCCTTAAGGTTTTCCTAAGATGAGTAAGAGTACTGATTCCTCAATGTAGAGATTTACAAAGGGAATACAGAAAGAGAGAACTTGCCATTCCCTTCTCTTTCTGGTCTGTATTTATCCTAACTAGGTATGTAGTAGTCATTATAATATAGTAATATTACTTGTAACTCTATGTGACTAGTTAAGTGATAGATCAGTGACAAGGGTGACAAGTCAAGTCAGAGCCAAGTCATTTATAATGGGTTAGTCCAATGTTGTTCTATTTAGTCTAGTTCAAAGATAAAAAGGGAAATAGTCCAAAATTTCTCCAAAGAATCCTGTCTATACCATGACTCTGATGTTCTGAGTCCAAAATATTCAATGCATTACTGCATTGTAATGTCTTTATCCAATAACACCAATATCTTGTTGACTATCCACTTGTTATCAGACCATGGCTAATAATAGTTGTAGTTCCACTCAATATTCATAACAACTACCTAGGTTGAGCCTTAAGTCTTTACTGTAAGAAAGCTAAACTCCAAGCTGGAATTAAGCCAACTGCTCTTTGTTCAGCAATTGACAAAGAGAACTCAATAGAGTCCCTGTTAGATTTGCTATACTATATATACAATTACTATTGTGACTATGCGTCTTATCTCCCACAGTCCTCATGTCTATCAGCTGACTTCTTCATCACATGCTGTGACCATGACCTGTGACTCCCATGTGATGTGACTATTTCTGTGACTTTGGTCACACATTTTGTGACTCTGTGACAGTCATGTGATACTTTTCCATGATTTTTTTTTTAAATCATCAATTTATTACATGAGGTGCGAAGGCAGACTGTGGTAAGTACATAGTACCTACTTAAATACATAGAGAGGAAAAAGGATGAGAGAGAAAATGAGAAGAGGGATAAATGAAGAAGAAAAGTGCTGTGCTTTTACTCAAGAGAGTCGTGCTGTGATGAGATCTCAACCATTGTTGAAACTGAATGTACTAGGGTTGTCTACTAGAAAGTGAACAAAACTGTTTATGATGATGTTGCATGGGTGTGTGGAAGGGTCATGTATATCACATTCTATAACAATGTATTCTCGTGTTTGAATCTCGGCTTCATCACATGGGCAGCTAGTGGGGAGATAAGAAAAGAATCTTTGTTAGTATTCCCCAATGGGAGCATGGCTGGTAGTCATGCAAGTGAAATGGACGCATAGCAAGTTGGTAAAGCCTATGGAAGAAAGCCATGAGCCACCCTTAGTGTATGTCGGTTTAATGACATTTTGATTTTCGTCTTCAAAGTCAAGGAAGCACTGGTCTCTTTTAGGGTTAGACAAGAAGGATTCTTGCCATTTCTGGAGAATGTTATCATATTCTTTCTTTTTGTTGAATAGGTGCAATTCTTTGCTGGGAAAGATAGGAGTGCAGTTATCGGCTTTGACTTGGTCATTTACGAGTTTGTGTTTGGGCCACTTGGCTTTGCTGGAGCAGAGCCAAAATTGAATTTTGTTTCTGTCGTCTTTCCTGAAGAAGGAGTCAATTGCCAATATGACTGGGATGAACATGTTTTGGAGAGAGTCAGTTTTAGATTCAAAGATTTTCTTTGCTGTGGCAATAGAATCGGTGATAATGATGATATTATAAACATTTTCCTCCTCTATAGCAGGTATTAGGCCTAAGTGGATGGCCATGAGTTCTGCTTCTATTGATGTAATGTTTATCGAGTTGACTTGCAAATGTCGGATGATGGAATTGTCAGTCTAGATGTGCGCAACTGTGGTGGCAACTTGTGATTTTTTTATGTCTCCATCTGCTATGATAGCGATATTGTGAGGTGATATCTGAGAAGACCTGAAGGCTTGATCAAGGTTCCAGAGGTGATAGAAGAGATCTTCATCAGATGAAGAGGAAGGAGAGTGAAAACTAAATCTACTAGAAAAATGATTGACTATCTTGAACCCAGAGAAAAGAGAGGAAAAAGCGGATTTTAACAATCTCTAACACCATTGAGACGTTCATTGACATTCTTGATGGGACTTTTAAGGTTAGATCGCTGTTTGTTAGTAAGTTTGGAGGTCACAGCTTTGTGTGGAGGGTGATTTTTTGCATGTTGTGAATCCAGTAGTGAGTTAATTGCATACAAGGATGGGATGGAGCCATATCTAAGGTAATGCCTGCCGTTGAGTTTGCACATGTGGAGAGTGATGGGTATGAGGCCTGCAATAGCTTCAATGCTGTCAGAAGGAGATGTTCAGAAGACACCAGTAATCCAAAAAGCTACCTTGCATTGCATTTTTTTTAGTTCATTGACATTTTTAACAATCAGGGCACCTTTGAAAAACCACAGGTTGAATCTATACATTGCAATGGGTAGGATGCAAGTTCTGTATAGGAGTCATTTTTGCATGGGGAGTAAGCCTCGTGAGGAGTTGTCTAGCATTTTCATGGCACTGAGAGTGGAGAGGCATTTAGTGGCATAAAAGTGAGTATGGTAATGAAAGTTTAGTTTCTAGTCGAAGGAGAAACCTAGGTATCTCCAGATGGGTTTCGGGTTGATAATGGGGTTTCCTACAGATGTTAGGTCAATAGAGGGGTTGGGGGGATATCGGGCTCTTGTGAAATGGAAGATCTCGGTCTTGTTGTGTTCCATAACGAGGCTAGCATTGATAAGGATTTTTGATATGATGTTGTAGCTACATAATAAGAAGGAGTTAAAAAGAGAATAGCTTTTCTCCTAAGAAATCAAAAGTCCGTCATCAATGAAAGAGAGGATGTTTGTAGGAATTTCTTTATTAAGGTTTTTAATTCTTTTTTTGAATGTTTTTATAATTGGGACTAGATATAATGCTGATAAAATAGGGAAGAGAGTGGAGCCTTGGCCAATGCTGATGTTTACATTAAAGGAGAGAAAAGTGAAGGAGTTCCATGAGTATGAGGTAGAGTGATCTAAGTGGTAGCTGTTGAAAAAGCAAATAACATTAGTATTGAGGCCAGCTTTTTTGAGGCACAGTGAGAGAAATTAGTGGTTGAGGGAAGGGAAAAATTGAGCGATATCAAAGGCAAGAACGCTCGTGTAGCATTGTTGAAGCCAACCTGTCCTGATGAGGTAAGTAAGATATATGCCTGTATCTATTGTAGATCGTTGGCAGATACCTCCAAACTGATGAGAGTTGAGGAAGCCATTAGCTGATAAGTGGAATTGAAGCCTGTTGCTGATAACTTTCTTGATGAGTTTGCCCATAGTGTTGAGTAAAACAATGGGATGGAATGATTTGGGGGAGTTGTAATTGTAATTGTTTGGTTTAGGTATGACCACCATATTGGATGATTTGAAATGGGACAGCCAAAATTCTAAGTCAATACATGCGTTAGCAATTTGTGTAATTTTTAGTAGGCATCTGTTATTTGCGATTAGTGATTTGAGGTGTCTCTAGTAAATGTGGTCTAGACTAGGAGTCAACGAAGATGAGCACTTAGCTATAGTGTCTTTGAATTCTTGTCTTGAGAAAGGAGACCATAGGATTTGGTCAGCTTAAGGGATTTCATTTAGAAAGGAGGCATTTATAGGTCTGTTTTTGGCTGAGTTATAAGACGAATGTATGGCATGCCACAAATCTGGTAGTGTATTGCATGGTTGACCTTCATATAGGATAGATTCGATAGTTGGCAAAGTTTTCCTCTTCACCCAGCTCATAAGGTCCCATGGTCTTTTATTTAAAGAGGCGATTTCGTGAATTTTATTGTCAAAGAATTCTCTTTTTGCTATTTGGGTGTTTGACTTGAATTCTTGCCAATGTTCAATGTGACCTGTATTACAGTATCTGTTTAGACTTTCGGTACACACATGCATCCACCACTCTTTAGAATATTTTGTGATGTGTTTCTTTTTGGCTTAGGAGTACCATGCATTATTGAAGATGTTTGCAAGTCATTGGACAGTTGTTTCCAGGTTTTCTTTGGATGTGATATTTGAGGTATCGAGGGCAAGTATATTGTCAGTTATAGCTTTGATAAAGTTCTTTTCTTCTTTGCTATCTTTGTATATAGACCAGACGGAATTATCAATGTTAGACTCATTGATATCAACTTTGATAGTGAGTGGGATGTGATCTGAGGATCTGCATAATTCAGGATGAAGGGAGTATTGGCCAAAACCTGGATTATTGGGGTTGATGAAAACTAAGTCTATAACAGAGTTAGTGTTATGTGGATTATCTGCAAATCTGGTTGGACCAGGGTTGAGGGGGGGTGAGAGTTCTAAACCTAGGCTTTCAGCTAAAGTGACTAAATCCTCAGTATAAATAGAGTGATGAGGAAAGTTGAGATCCCAATCATTATCTCTTATGTTGAAATCACCTGTCATGACAACAGTATCATTTAGATTGATAATGTTTCAGTTGAGAAACGTTAGAGTATTTTGGTTGTCATCAGAATAAACGTTTATGATGTAGTTAATGTGTTGGCCAGAGTAAAAGGCTAGAACATTGATGTCTCAGTGATTGATTATATCGGGTCTGAGAGTGAATCTCATTTTCAATAATTTCTTGTTAACATATGTTGCAACTCTCACATAGTTTTCCTGAGCTGGGTCCTGTCTGATAAATAAGGTCCAGTCAGGGTAGTTAGGGGTGCCATATATTGGGTCTTCTAGAGGGTCAGTATGACTCGGAACACATTGAATAAGAGACTTAGGTGGTTCTTGGACAAGGATGACATCTGTGGAGTTTTTGTTGTTTTCTAATATAATGCTCATTAGGGTTTTTTTTTTCTGATGTTCTGTGAAAATATTTTTAGGGTTTCTTTAACCATTGTTTCTTACCACCTACAGCTAGGTGAATTGAATTAGCCCTGGTTTCCCAGGCTTCCTGTGCCTTCTTTGAGTGCTAGTCTCTGTTGAATCAGTTTCTCCAGTAGGGACACTTGTAGTCATTGGCCATATGTTTGCCTTTGCAATTGATGCATTTGAAGAAGGGAGGGCATGGTAAGCCCTAAGCAGTTTCAAGTTGGGGGAGGTTTAGTTTGGAGTTAGCTTTGCAGTACCATGCTAGATCTCTGTGGTGTTCGAGTTTGTGTGGTCTGCTGCATTTTTGGCATTGCAATTTGTGAGCTCTGCAAGAATAGGTGGAATGGCCCTATTTCCAGCAGTTGTAACACTGGGGGACCCCTGAGTTCATGTTAGTCACTCTGACTGTGGCAATATGTTGACCTAAGTTAAAAGAATGATTAATTAACAGTTTGGCTTTGGAACCATTCTGGGTGTCCTATATATCAAACTATATGATGGCCATATCTGACTTGGGGGACACTTTGATAATGCATGGTTTGGTGACCAGGGGAATATTCTCGAAAAGGTCTAAGTGCTTCATGAAGTCTATGATGTTCTTGTTGGTAATTTTGTTGCCATCAGCTTGTAAGTAGGGAAGGCCCGTGATTTTCAGGTATGATTTTGATTAAGGAAGTTGAGGACTTGGAATATCATTGCTGTTAATACCCTTGACTGACTTGAAATATTTTTCTATGACAGAAAGGTCACTAGGGTTTGGTACATTATTAGTAATAATGGCAATTCCACCAGAATAAGGACGGATGAATTCTGAATGCATCAATGATTTGACATTCTTCAGCAGGGTGTTGATTTGGAAAATATGGGTGCTAGCATCACCCATAATGTTTTCAGCCAGGTCGTTGGGTACCAGGATAATGGCCTGTTTTCTAGAAGGTCCTTTTGTAGTGTATTGGACTTTCTTGGTTTTGTTGACAGGTTGTGCAAAAGCTGTGTTACGCATTTCAAGAACTTTCTTATTTGGTAGAGCGGGAAAAGCTTCTTTGATCTTGAGGGCATTTGTAATATATGATGCAGCCTGAGCATATGAAATGTAGGAGTTACCTTATCACAAAAGGTCACTTACTAATTTGTGATTGATGATTTGATACTTGAGAAGTTCAAAAAAGCGAAGTTTAGACAATGACAAAAGTTGTTGTTAAGTCTGAGGTCTAATCCTCAGACTATGAGTCCTTATATACATAATTGTGATGGTCTGTGCACTAGTACAGATCATCACCTGATTACTACCTATTGTTCTATATATGGTAGTGTCTTT
>Ga0153983_1000141_pt1 | contig 17160 bp, 13 predicted proteins | sample TSGA067MetaG_FD_104693 | JGI IMG/M metagenome (GOLD analysis project Ga0153983, IMG submission 104693) | Attine ant fungus gardens microbial communities from Georgia, USA - TSGA067 MetaG | ecosystem: Host-associated > Fungi > Mycelium > Unclassified | place: USA: Georgia, Alexander Wildlife... | reverse complement strand
GCACAATGAAATCTCCAGGAAGATACTGTGCAATTTCACAATAAAAATAGACCTCAAAAAAGTAAAAAGAAGCGATTCTGTTATAAAATCACTTCTTTTTGCTAAAGTTGATGACATTGCCCTATATGGAGACGTTGTATTGTACCTGCCGGACTTACATTTTCCCAGTTGAGTATGATATTGAATGAAGTCATGGGATGGTCGGGTTATCATTTATTTGAATTTGAATTTTATCATTTACAGCTTAGAATTACCGAAGATAACGGAGACTTTGAAGAATTTGGATATGGCATATATGATTTTGCCGAAGCTTCAACGACGTTTATCAATGAATATATAGAACAACAGGAATGGTTTACTTATACCTATGATTTGGGGGACGATTGGCAGCATAGAGTGACAATCGAGAAGGTCATAACGGATTATGAATTTAATTATCCCCAGGTGATTAAACACAAAGGTGCATGTCCCATGGAGGATTGCGGGGGGATTTACGGATATTATGAATGCCTGGAAACTTCAGAGGATCAGAATCAGTCGGAATATGACGTGGTATCGGTAAATGAATCCCTAAAGGAAAACTATGCTGTCACTTTTGGCAGGAGAGAAAAACGACAACAGGGTGAATTGTATGAAGCGATGTTAGCCGGTGAGAAAGGGTTCACTGTTTCTAAAACAGCTAAGAATACGAATAAACCAGTTCGCTCAGGCAGACACCGAGTGGAGGATTCTCTTCAACAAATTGCTGATATGTTTAAGTCCATATACCTTGAAAAGGAGTCTTTTCCTCTGCCACCTCGGGATAGTGGGAAAGACGCCCTGGAATATATTTTTGATTGCTATGATAAAAAGGATTTAATCGATATAGCCCAAATTCATGGAATGGAGGGATATTCTAAGTTTAATAAAGATGAGTTGATTGCTGAGGTAGTAGATTATATTTTGAGCCCGGAAATAATGGAGAAATATTTTTCCTGTCTGCGAGATAATGAAATAAACGGATTTGAGAAGATAGTTAAGCAGCAAATGCCGTATGAAATAGAAGGTGAAGAAGTCTTTGATAGAATTGTGGAAGGGGGATATGCGGGATATTTCGGCGAAAGCATGATGGTGGTACCCCAAAGAGTAATGAAAGCATACAAGAAATTTGATTCTAAAAGTTTCAATCAAGTTAGGAAAGTTAGAAGCTTTCTTTTAGATTGTTTTAATGCGGCAGGAATACTGTATGGAGTCGCTCCGATATCGGTGATTGCCAAAATGTATCATCAAAACGTGTCAGCCGCTAAAGGGATTGGTTTGTTAACACCCGCCGCTATCGTGATGGAATGTGAAAATATTCCTGCCGGAATGTTGGATTTCGTTATCCAGGATAATTATTTTATTAATAAATCAATACTGGAAAATAATATCTATCAAAAATTGGAACAAATGCAGGGCAATAAGAACTTTTATATACCGACAGCAATTGAAATCACCGATCTTGCAGAGAAAGGTTATCTTCCAAATGACAGATACTTAAAGAAGCTGACGGCATTTTTAAGTACCGGCTTAGGTGTTAGCCGAGAAATGGCAGAGTATCTCGGTGCTGAAATTCAAAGTATGATTTGCGGCGCTTGTAAAATGCAAGAGATACATGATATGTTGGGTGAAAATAATATAAAGATGAGTGATTACGAAGAAATGAATCAATTTGTATTCATCATCGATGAGTTATGGAATCATACAAGAATGATATTAAATAGAGGCTTTAAGCCCAGTGAACTAGCGAAAGAGAACGGTACTCATCCCCCAGTTTTTGAAAACAAGAGCAAGTCACGGCCGGAGCGGGCAAAAGTGATAGATTTCCAAGAGGCCAGAAAGAAAAAAATCTATCCGAATGATCCATGCCCATGTGGCAGCGGTAGAAAATATAAGCACTGTTGCCAAAAGAAATAATTAAGGCACTCAAAACATTTAGAGATTAATATATTCCATTTTTTGACAAAGTAGTGTATACTAAAATATAGCAAACGAATGACAGTTATATTTTGGCAGCTGCTTTTTATTGCTGTAACTTAATTTAATGACGAGGAGGGGCGGCATGAAATTTACAGGGAAGAAAGAGACAGTTTCAAGCAGCAAGCCAAATGAATCGACCGAAGATGAAGACATGCGAATGAGTAAAGATGCAAAATTATATAAAGGATTGGAGGAGCTGAATGAAGAGAAAATAAAGGTTTTAATGGAAACGGATGGAAGGGAACCTGAATTTTCAAAAGAGCATGATGCTAAGATGCGTCAAATGGTTGAAGAGAGATTTGGCCCGGAAGCGGCTGACAGGATGTCTGAGATTCAGATGACACGTCAAAAAGCTGATGACGATGAAAAATGGACGAAACAGAACGGGAAGCTTTATCATATATATCCAAGGTTCAAGAAGATAGCAGCGGCAATATTGATTGTTTTTATGCTGGGTGCAATTACAATGAGTACCGAAGCCTTTAGAGTGCCTATTGTAAACTTCATTATGAATTTTCAGAAAGAATTTATGCATATCAGTGTTGAACAGTCAGAGACTTATACAGAAGTAGCAGAAAAAGAGAAAATAGAAGAAATCTACTATCTTCAGAAGACAATAGATGGTTATGAGTTATTTGAAGAAATGATAGAACCTTCAGTTTTCGTTAGAAGATATAAAAATGAAAAGCAGCAAGAATATATATTTACACAGCGAGCATATACCTTAGCCTCATACTTTGATAATGAAGGTACAGAATATGAATCTATGGATTTGATCTATGGAGAGGCCTTGTTTAATGATTTTAATGAAGCATACTATTTGACATGGTTTTATGATGGGTATACATTTGAAATATCAGGTGAGTTAACTAAAGAAGAAATGATTAGTTTGGCAGAATCGTTAGTCTTAAAGGAAACTATAGATGAAAAAGCAAGGAGATAATGAATGGTAAAAAAATTATTAAGTTTAATGTTATGTCTGGCACTGTTTTTTACGATATCTTCCCCGGTCTATGCTGAAGAAGTGGAAGATAATAATGAGTATATGGAAGAGGAATATCAGATGGAGGGGACTCCCAGCTTGTCACGTTGGAGCAATGTCATGTCGGTCACGGCAGGTTTAAGTGTTACGGGAGGAACTGCATACTCGGCTGTAATTGTACGAGGATACAGCAAAGTCACAACGATTGTTGTTTATACTTATATTCAAAAGAAAGTCAACGGTGTTTGGACTAATATGTATCAAGGCATTGATAAAGTTAACGGCACTTATATTTGTGCATCAAGGTCTACAGGAGTTAGCAAAGGTTATACTTACCGCCTTAGAACGCGTATATATGCATATACAGGCGCTACATATGAATTGGTGACTCTTTATAGCAGTGAAAAAAGTTATTAGTTAGCTCCAAACACAATGAGAGACAAAATGATAAGATTATTGTGTAAAATCGTAATATTTAAAGGAGTCGGCATGTTATCGCCGGAATAAGGCATAAAGCTACTATCAGCAATAAATATCAAATAAAAGGTTGTCCACTGAGGGCAACCTTTTCTGGCTTCAAAAAGGATGGAGTGCCTTATCAAGAAGAAGCCTTAGGATAGTTGACAGTACATTGACTTTTGAATCGATTTACACTATACTCAAACAAAGCAATTTGGCCGCTTTATTATTAAGATGACGGAGGGTTACATTAATGAGGGAGTTTGTGATTACAACAGAAACGAATTCAGATCTATCTAAAGAATATTTGAAAAATAATAATATCGGAATTATTCCTCACTATTACACGATAGAAGAGGATCTGTACGGAGATGAAAAAGAGCTTACAACAAAAGAGTTTTATGATTTGATGCGTGCCGAGAAAAAGGCGGCAACAATGGCCAGTAATCCGGCAGTGATACTGGAAACTTTTGAGAATTATGCAAAACAGGGCATGGACATTTTACATATTAGTTTTTCTTCCGCACTTAGTGGCGGCTGCAGCAATGTAGTTGTGGGCGGAAAAGAGATATGTGAAAAGTATCCGGAAATGAAAATAATGGTTATTGACACATTAACTGCTTCATTGGGTGAGGGCATGATGATTATGAAAGCGGTAGCGATGAAAAAAGAAGGTAAAGCAATTGACGAAATTGCGGCCTGGATAGAAGATAATAAGCAGTATATCAGCGTTCAATTTACGGTAGATGATTTAAATCATTTGTATAGGGGCGGCAGACTATCTAAAACAACAGCAATTGTTGGCTCAATGATTGGCATTAAGCCTATTTTATTTATCGATGAGGAAGGTAAATTATTAGCAAAGGGAAAAGCACGGGGAAGAAAGAAATCCTTAAATATGCTGGTAGATTTGATGGAAAACAATCTTGGCAGATTTACAGATCAGCAGATTATAATTGGCATTGTACATGGAGATAGTGAAGAAGATGCCGAATATGTAAAAAAGCTGGTTGCCGAACGGTTTGGTTATTCGGAGGAGATGATTTTAATCAGACCGATAGGTCCCAGCATCGGTGCGCATTCCGGACCGGGTGCCATCGGATTGATTTTTATGGGAGAGAAGAAGTAGTAACTAGCGGCAAATAAGGTCTTACTTGCTTATCGTAAAAACCAAAAAAAGTGAACCGAATACAAAAAATGTGTCCCCTCTCAAAATTTCGGAGTGTTATAATTAGAATCAATAAGTGAGAGTGAAAAGATAAAGGGGGGAGTGGGTTTGAAAAAATTTTATTCAAACCGTGCAAAATTTATTTTTCTGCTGCCGGGATTCGTATTGTTCAGTTTATTTGTGATTTATTCGATTATTCCCTGTTTTATGATGAGCCTGCAAAACCACAATGGAGTAGCAAGTATGGGGTGGGTTGGGTTGAGCAACTACAAGACTGCCTTAACTTCTAACGTATTCTGGGACAGCCATATCAGGACATACGGGGTGCTTTTAATGGAATTGCTGATTGGAATTCCATTATCATTGCTGTTAGCCTTGATGCTGGACCGGACAAATAAGGTGGTTCGCAATATTTATAAGTTTGCGGCATTGTTTCCGGCTATTCTTTCGGTAGCAGTCATCGGTAAAATGTTCATGGGCGTATTTAATACGGAATGGGGCATTGTCAATACGATTCTTCGGGCGGTTGGCTTGGATTCACTGGTTACTTCATGGCTTTCAAATCCGCAGACTGCCATGATTTGTATCGGGGTAGCATATGTATGGCAGTACATTGGCTACAATTCAATTTTGTTTTATACCGGAATCCGTTCAATCCCGCCGGAGATTTATGAGGCGGCAACGCTGGACGGAGCGAATTTTTTGCAGATTAGCCGGCGTATTACGATACCGCTTTTGCAGGATATCCTGAAATATGTCCTGACCGGAGCAACGACAGGGACATTAGGAATGTATGGCCTGGTTGCCTTTATGACATCCGGAGGACCGGGAAGTTCTTCCAGAACGGTATTGTACGAGATGTATTATCAGGCTTTTGCGTCCAGTCGGTTTGGGTATGGATGTGCAATTGCCCTGTTGTTTCTAATTCAATGCGTCATTTGGGCTTTCTTAATTAACCGATTTGTAGCACGAGAGCAGATTAAGTATTAGGGGGGAGACAAAATGAATTTCATAACAACGATAAAAGGAAAATTGGGAAAAGGTATCATAGCATTTATATTATTGGCCTTTTCATTTGTATTTTTATATCCGATGTACTGGATGATTACGCTGTCATTTAAGGATCAGATTCAAGCCAGCAGTGATCCATATGGCCTTCCGAACAGTATCCATTTGGAAAATTATACTGCGGCATGGAATAAGATAGACATCCCTCAGGTGATGCTAAACAGTATTATCTATACGATGGGCGCCTGTATTCTCTGTCTGGCACTCAGTGTCATGGTGGCATATGCGCTGACCCGGATGCAGATGAAGCATGCCAATGCCTTCCGGATGTATTTTACTATTGGGATGATTATTCCGATTGCAGTGCTGATGATTCCGTTATATCGTTTGATTATTGGGCTGGGAATGAAAAATACATTTTGGGCACTAATATTGCCTTACGCAGCATTTAATATGTCTTCCAGTATCCTGATGATCTGTGCCTTTTTCAGAAATGTCCCGGTAGAATTGGAGGAAGCAGCGGCAATAGATGGATGCAGTGTCTACAGAGTGTTTCTGAAAATTATGGTGCCGTTGGTGAAACCGGTAATAGTAACACAGATGGTAATGGTGTACATTTTTGTATGGAATGAATTTTCTCTGGCCAGTGTCATTGCAATGAACGAACAAATGCGTACGGTTACCGTTGCCTTATATGCCTTTTTCAGTGCCTTTGACGTAACTCACTGGGGCATGATTGGAGCGGCTGTGACCATGACAACGCTGCCGATTATTCTAATATATACATTCGGTTGTAAGCAGATAGAGGAAGCAATAAGTTTTTCAGGAGGATTGAAATAAGAAGTTAACAGATAATCAGAACGTACACATAACCTCAGCGGGTTTTGTGTACGCCTTTGTATTAAAAATGGGTGAGGAAACAGATATGGAAGGAAAAATGAAGTTAAAGTATATCATTTTTATAACGACAACAATTGTAACCGTAGCTACTTTGTTGTTGTTCTGGGGTATATGCAATCAAAAGTTTTCCTCCCTAATTACGGAACAGGTAGTGGATGATTATCAGGAGATAACTGTAGCAATGGAAAAAAATGTAGAAACCTTGAGTTCCTACACACAGGATTTTGCCAAGTATATGTCGTTGGATACGGCACTTAGGGATACTCTGTCCGATTACTATGAAATGTCACCGGAGGAATGGACAAAGAATCGGCTGTCAATGCAAAAGCAATGGGAAGATATCAGTATTCGGCTGATCTATTCAACATCCAGGTTGGCGGGAGTAGGTATTTATGTCGGTAAAGAGCCTTTGTACAGTTACTTTAATTCTTCCTTTGAGTATGATACCGATATGATTCCGGGAACGACTCTGCAAGAAGCGGAAATGCAGAAAAAGGCTCTGTGGACAGATCTTTTGACATTGCGAAATACTAGCTCGTATAAGAGCAAACCGGAGTATGTGTTTGCTGTAGTGAAGTTAGTACAGGGGGCAGGCGGCGAGAAATTAGGCACAATTGTAGTGTTTGTACGTGAATCGAGTTTTTCCGAGGTAATAGCAAAAGAAGATACCCAGAATCGGCAATTCTATCTTGTAAATGAGGACGGACAAATTATCTCCGCAGAAAATAAGGAGGCATTGTACCATGATGTAAAAGAAGAACTTGATTTGTCTGACGAACAATATCAGTCTTGCCGGCAGGATGGGAAAATGCTTCTACAGCAAAAAGGGTCGGCTCCGGTACTATATATGAGCAGCGAGATTGAAGGAACCGGGTGGCATCTAATCGGAAAAACAGTGCTGGAAGAGTTGGATGCACAGCAGCAGGGGCTTCGTACATTTATGAAGATGATGCTGATTTTGGCAGGTGGATTGACCATACTTGTTTCCTGGTTTATCTCTAAAAAGCTGACAAAGCCGCTTAATGAGTTGATTCTCGTCATGAGAAAGATTGAATCCGGCCAGAATAAGGAGAAACTTCGATTTTCCCCGGACGGAATTGGGGAAATGGGCTTGTTGGGGCAAGAATTCAATCGTCTGATGGATAAAGTGGATGAGTCTGCGGAGCAGATTTATCAGGAACAAAGGCAAAGAAGGCATAATGAGGTCCGGCTTTTGCAGGCTCAGATTGTGCCGCATTTTTTATACAATACACTGGGAATGATTACTTCTTTGATTAAGCTGGAGCGCTCTTCGGAAGCATTGCGGGCCATCCAGAATCTGGTCACCTTTTATCGGTTGTCGTTGTCAACAGGCAAAGAAAAGATTACCGTCAAGGAGGAACTGGAGTTGACCGATAATTACCTGATGTTATATCAAATGAGGTACATTGAATATGTGGAATATCGAATTTCATCGGATGAGAGTGCGGCGACCTTTATGATTCCCAAGCTGACCATTCAGCCCTTAGTTGAAAATGTCCTGCAGCATGGTCTGAAGCCAAATGGAGAAAAATGCGTAATTATCATCAAAGCGGAAAGAAACCAGGAAAGTGAGGGGTTGGTTGTATCGGTTTGTGACAATGGCTGTGGAATTGCTCCGGAACGGTTGGCAAAGCTGCGGCAAAGTCTGAAAACCGGAAATAGTCTGACAAACTCTTTTGGTGTCCTAAATGTTAATCAGCGTCTGGAGTTAATGTATGGAAAAGAATTTCATATGGAAATTGAGAGCGTGGAGCAAGCGTTTACGAAGTTTTCCTTATATTTACCGAAGCGAGAATGGGAGTAGGAGGGGCTGGCAAGATGTATAAAATATTGTTGGTGGATGATGAGTATTTTCACCGGGAGGCGCTAAAGCATTCGATTTCTTGGGAAGAGTATGGATGTACAATATGCGGAGAAGCGAATAATGGGTTGGCGGGAATTGAGCAAGCCATTGATTTGCTGCCGGATATTGTGTTGGTGGATATTAATATGCCGTTTATGGACGGACTGGAAATGATTGAAAATACCAAACGGGTTCTGCCGGAGGCGATTTATGCCATTATAACAGGATACAGTGAGTTTGAATATGCCAAGCGGGGCATTGAACTGGGCATAAAATATTTTGTGGTGAAGCCGGTAGATGATATCGAATTAGTAAAGATTATCAATCAGATGGTTCAGGAACTAGATGCCAGGAAAGAAAAAAAGGAAGAATATACAAGTCTGCGCTTTTGGGCTGATAAAAATGTCCGGAACAACCGCAGGGAATTCCTTCATATGCTGTTAAGTGATGCCTGGGAGATTGACAGGGAACGCTTTTTATACGAGTGTGAACACCTTCAGATTCCCATTCGGCAGGGCGGTTATGGGGTTTGCTGTCTGAAAGTTGATGTACGCACGCCAATCAGTCTGTCAACCGAAGGATGGGAACAGAAAATTGCTGAAATGTTGGCACGAGAGCAACTAAAGAATCAATACGTCGTTTTCTGTACCAGAGAAGGGGGACATATTTTGTTCGCTAATCTTGCAGAATCAGAGTGGGATGTTATGCAGATGCGTGCGGTTATGCAGAAACTGCAGATTCGCTTCATGCAGGAGTTGGTATGTACGGCGGTGGCCGGAGTCGGAAGTTACTGTACAGATTATCGGCAGATTCCGAACTCCTGTCTAGAAGCAGAAACATCAATGACGGAGATTGCAACGTCAAAACTAATCACCCGGATGCTGAATTATATCCATGATAATTATGGAGATGCAGACCTGACTCTGCATAAAATCGCTGCGGAACTATACGCCAACTATTCCTATTTAAGTGCTCAGTTTACAAAAGAAATTGGAATGACGACCAGCCAGTATATTCAGCGTTTCCGTATGACCAAGGCGGTGGATGCCCTGAGTAAAGGCGGTGATAATATGGTCAAGATTGCCTGCGATGCAGGATATACCGATGTGAAGTATTTCTATCGGTGTTTTAAAAAAGAATTTGGAGTCACACCCAATCAATATATGGGTATGATACAGAAACAAAAAAAATTGAACTAATTGCTAAAAATATGAACCCCACATAAATTCTACGGGACTATAATAAGAGTAACGAAATGAAGGATTGGAGGGAAAGTTTTGAAACTAAAAAGAGTTTTATGTTTATCATTGTCACTTTGTCTGCTTTTGTTGGCAGCAGGGTGCGGTAAGAGCAGTGAGAAGGATTCTGGCACAGAGGTCAGCACAAATGCCGAAAAAGAGTCAAAAGGCGGCGCGACAATCACCATTGCCTATGCGGAAGCCGATTCCACGCAGGTGGAGGTGATGGAGGATTATGTGAAGCCGGCCCTGGAAGAAGCGTTTCCGGATATCACGTTTGAATATACCGGAATTACTACGGATAAAGCAGAAGCGCTGAAAACAATGAGTGCGACCGGAGAGCTGACGGATATTTACTGTTCTGACTCAGGAATTTATGAAACGCTTTTGTTAGCGGGGGATTTTGTCGATTTGGCGCCATATCTGGAGGCGGATAACTGGGTGGAAGAGAATTATTATAATCCGCAGCTGCTCTACAGTGGAGATACTTTGTATAACATAACCTGCGGACAGAATGATTACTATACGCCGGTTATTTACTACAATAGCGAATTGTTTGAAGCGTATGGACTGTCCAAGCCAACTACGATGGAAGAATTTTTAAACGTATGCAAAGTACTGAAGGACAATGATATTTATCCAATGACAACAAGTACGACATTTGCTTCTTATTTTATGATGGATGCCTTGATTAGCAGCTATAATCCGGAGGCATTGAATGAACTGCACAGCCGGGAAATTGACTGGACGGATGACAGCATTAAGGAGGCTCTAAAAGTATTTGATGAGCTGAAGGAAATGGGTGCGTTTTCGCCCGATTCAGCTTCAAAAGGTGACAGTGACTGTCTGGCGGAATTTGCCAATGGAACGGTTGCAATGTGGCCAACCATGTCCTGGTATAACTTTAATGTAGCGGAAGGAGAAGTAGACTTTACAACCGGCACCTTTAACTGGCCATCCGGAAATGACGAGTATCCAACGGATTATCAGCAGCTTAACTGGGGTTCTGTGTATGGCGGCTGGGCCGTGAACCCGGATGCTTCAGATGTAGATACCAGCATTGAAGTGCTGAAAGTGATTTTGAAAGCAGAGGCGCAGCGACATGCAGATAATGGTTTGTCTGAAAACTTCATCGTTGAAGGAGCGGCTGAACCAACTAATCCGGTGGAAATTGCCCGTATGGAATCCTATAACAAGGCCACAGAATATAGAACTTTGTTGTTTGTGACGGGCATGGATGCGGCAACAACATCTGAATTTACTACATATATGAGTATGATGGTTTCGGATGATACCGGCTATCTATCGGAAAACTTTATCAAAGATTTTAGTCCGGCCTGGGAAGCTAATACCAAAGCAGCTGATTAAAAATATTAAATAAAAAATGTTTCCAAGGGCTGCCACAAAACAAGTTGATTGTGGCAGCCTTTACTGATAAGAAGGAGAGTAAAAATATGAACAGCAAAGAAAGAGTCATGGCGGCAATACAGCATCAGCCGGTTGACAGAATTCCGATGTTTATGGACTGTACGACATCAGATGTTACAGAAGCATTGGTGAGAGCACTTCACTGTAATACTGAAGATGAGATGCATAGGAAGCTTCATATCGACTGCCGATGGTGTACCTGCATGGATGACTTTATCAGCATGAATGTCTATAAACAGGGGACCTTTACTGACATGTGGGGGATTGAAAAATCGGTATATGGAGGAATTCCGACATCCCATCCGCTTTCTCATCTGGAAAGCATGGCGGATATTGAAAATTATGAACATTGGCCGTCACCGGATCAGATTGATTACGACATGTATGTTGAAAAAATGAAGCAGTACGACGAGTATGCGGTATTTGGCGGAATGTGGAGCCCGTTCCTGGAGCAGGCTTCGATGTTGGTCGGAATGGAAAATCTAATGATGCTGATGTACGATGATCCAGAGTTGGTGGCGTGTCTGTTGGATAAAATTACGGACTTCTATCTGGAATGCAACAAAAGGATGTTTGCGAAAGCCGGAACCCATATGCAGATCTTTTTCATGGGTGATGATTATGGAACCCAAAACGGATTGCTTTACGGTCCGGATCTGTTTCGGCAGTTTATCAAGCCACGCCTAAAAAAACTCTATGATCTGGCAAAAAGTCATGGTTATGTTGTGCAGCAGCATTCCTGCGGCAGTATTGTCCGAATAATTCCTGATCTGATTGAAATTGGTTTAAATGGATTGCATCCGATTCAGGTTTCAGCAGCCGGAATGAAGCTTAAAGAACTGAAAGAAGCATATGGTCGGGAGTTATACTTTGCCGGCTCCCTGGATGCCATGCATCTGCTGATAGATGGAAGTGATGAAGAAGTGGAAACAGCAGTGAAAAAGACGATGATGTTGTTTGAGCAAGGAGGATTTATCTTTGGCCCTTCCCAAGGATTCCTTCCGGAGATTCCGACAGAACGGATTGTGATGATGTATGAACTGGGATATCGGTATGGGAGGAAGTAAAAAATGTCAAAGTATTACATACCCGGTTTCGGAAGGCTAGATGAGACAAGCGGCTTTACAAAGATAGAGGGATGCGGTGACGGGAAATTTATCAGCGGAAAGGATGGGGTGACTGCGATTTACCGTACCGGGGATAAAAAGGTGGAATTGATTTGCTTTGCTAAGAGAACCCTGGCTTATGTTCATTCAGCAGTGGGATACTCGGCTTATTATCCCCTGCATGCCGTGAAAAAGGATTCTGTCAGAGCAGTGTTGATGGATTTGGATGGAACAACGGTTAGAAGTGAAGAATTCTGGATTTGGATTATTGAAAAAACAGTGAGCAGCATGATGGATAACCCGGGATTTTCTTTGAGCAATCAGGATATCCCCTTTGTTTCCGGACACAGTGTAACGGAACATCTGAAATATTGTATTGATAAATATTGCCCGGAAAAGTCAATGGAAAAGGCCAGAGAATTCTATTTCTATCACACGAGACAAGAGATGCAGAATATAGTTGAAGGAAAGGGACGTAAAAATGCGTTTATTCCGAATCATGGCGTGAAGGAGTTTCTTTTGCGGCTAAAAGAAAAAAAGATAAAGATTGGGTTGGTTACTTCCGGACTTTATGAAAAGGCATACCCTGAAATTTTATCAGCATTTCAAACACTTAAGATGGGTGATCCAAAAGAATTCTATGACTGTATTATTACCGCGGGAACTCCGCTGGGTCAGGGCGATGCCGGCACCTTGGGGGAACTGGAGGCAAAGCCGCATCCCTGGTTATATGCAGAATGTGCCAGTGTGGGACTGGGGATTCCTTTTGCGGATCGGGGACACGTTATAGGAATTGAGGATAGTGGCGCCGGTGTCAGCTCCATCCGGCTGGCCGGATATTATACTGTGGGGATTGGCGGGGGAAATATTAAAGAAAGTGGAACCCTGGGGATGTGCAATGCCTATTGTGAAACATTTGATGAAATATTGGAATTGATTAGGAGTGCGTAAATGAACGAAAAAAAGACAAATTACATAATTCCGCATACCCACTGGGACAGAGAGTGGCGTTATCCGATTTGGAAGAATCGGATGTTGTTGATTGAATTTATGGATGAGCTGTTGAATATCCTGGATAAAAATCCTGACTATCATTGTTTTCTGATGGATGGGCAGGTTGCTCCAATCGATGATTATTTGGAAGTTAAACCAGAGAACAGAGAAAAAGTAGAAGCTTATATTAGAGATGGGCGGATTGCAGTGGGACCGTGGTATACGCTTCCTGATTTATACCCTCTGGATGGGGAATGCCTGGTGCGTAATCTACTGAAGGGCATCCGGACAGCCCAGCGTTACGGAAAATGTATGAAAGTAGGCTACAATTCCTTTGGCTGGGGGCAGACGGCACAGTTCCCGCAGCTATATAAAAAGTTTGGGATAGATTTTATTATCTGTGCCAAAAAAGTCTCCAAAGAACGGGCACCGGAAAGTGAGTTTATCTGGGAAGGGCCTGATGGTACCAGAATGCTGACTAGCCGCTTGGGAGATAACGCCAGGGCGAATTTTTATTTTTATGCATACCTTTATAGCAAATATGGAATCAACTGCCTCAGTCAGGAATATGCCTATCGGCCGCAACTTTCCGGGATGGCGGTACATAATGCCGGAGTGGGGCATGAAGAGGAAGACTTTTTTATGGTAGACGCGAACTTATCTTATAAAAAGGAATGGCTGGAGAAAGGTTTTCGGGATGCCGAAAAGGGGACAAAAGACACCTTGGCCAAACAGGACCGCTTATATCTGAACGGCACAGATTTTTCGACCCCACATCCGGAACTGACAAATATGATTCAGGATTTAAACGAGACCTTTAAGGATGAGGTGTTTATCAATACCCGCCTGGAAGAGTATGCCAGGAAGCTGCATGAGGTGCTAAAGGAGAGTAATCTGCGAACGGTATTTGGGGAATTGCGGGACGGCCCGGCCTGTGACTGTTCGGGAAATGCTCTGGCGGCACGGATGTATTTGAAAATACGTAATAAAAAGGCTGAAAATTTGCTGATTCATCAGGCAGAGCCGTTCATGACGGTCAATCATTTGTTGGGAAACGGCTATGAGGCAGGATATCTTACAAAGGCATGGGACTACCTGCTAAAATCCCATCCCCATGATTCCATCAATGGTGTGACTCAGGATAAGACGGCGGATGATGTTGAGTACCGGTTGGAGCAGGCTGTTGAGATGGGGCAGGTACTGTGTGATCAAGCTGCTTACAAAATAATCCGGCAGATGGATTTTGGAGCGGAACAAGACGGAAAGCAGATTCTGGTGGTTTTTAATCCGCATCCATATGAAGTGAAGAGTATCTGTAAAGTATCGATAGATACTCCAAGAGCGGACGCTATCTGGAGTCTGACAGCAAAGGAAAGCAGCGGCCATGAACTAAAGGTACAGGAAATCGCCAGAGATGAAAAAACATTTCCGGTTCATGATTTAGAAGCCAGGCCATGGCCCTATGCATCGGATCGGCACCTGGTTTATGTAGAGACCGGGAAAGTACCGGCGATGGGATATAAGACCATTATTCTGGAACCAAAATCACACTTTTCCAGAAATCATTTTTACTGGATGGAGATGCGCATGTCAGAAGGTCATGACATCTGTGCCTCCGACAATGTACTGGAAAATGAAAATTTGAAGGTAAAGGTAAATTTTAATGGGACACTCAACCTGCTGGATAAGAATACCGGAGAAGTCTATGAGAACCTGCATTATTTTGAAGATGCCGGTGATGTTGGAAATTACTGGGCTTATTATCCGCCGTATCATAATCAGATTTACACAACATTGACAGAAAGTGCTCAAGTCTGGTGTGAGGATAATGGACCGCTCTCGGCAACGTTAGGAATTCGCTATCGAATGAAACTGCCGGCAGCCGGATATGAGTCAAAATGTGGTGTCCGTGGCGAGGGCAAGCGGAGTGCAGAGGGCAAAAACTTTGAAATCGTTTCTTATCTCACCCTGGAGAAGGGCGCAAAGAGTCTGAAAGTGCACACAATTGTCGAAAATAACGTAGAAAACCACCGGCTGAGGGTGGCCTTGCCAACGGGGATTAATGCTCAGGCAGTCGATACGGCCGGGCATTTTGGCGTGGACAGGCGACCGGTACAACCGGCTAAGGATGAAGCGGGAATGTTCTATCCGGAAATGCAGACGCTTCCGATGCAGATGTTTGTCGATGTCAGTGATGAGAAGCGGGGACTGGGGGTTGTGAACAACTGTTTTACGGAGTATGAAATGAAGGCGGATCAGACCTTGTACCTGACACTGTTTCGAGCCATGGGAAATATGATTGTGACTTGGTGGGAGGCAGTTGGTATATTTCCGGATAAGAAGGGAAGCCAACTGTTGCGGAAGATGGAATTTGAATATGCCATTTATCCGCACCGGGGGAATTGGGAAACGGCCGGAACTTACCGGGAAGCCAGGCTGTTAAATGCACCGCTGATGACTTATCAGGTACTCGGTGGGAACGGCGGCAACCTTCCGCTAGAACAAGGGTTTTTGCAAATTGGCGAACACAATTTGCAGGTTTCGGCATTTAAAAAGTGTGAAGAACGTGATAGTGTAATTCTGCGGGTGTACAACCCTACCGCTAAAGCAGTTCAGACGGCAATTCACCTTACTGTCCCGGGGATGACGGTAAAAGAGGTAATTGAATGTAATCTGAATGAAGAGCGGTTGGATAGAAGGATAGCAGCAAAGAGTAATCGTTGGGATATAGAAGTAGGCGTCAATGAAATTAAGACATTTGAGATGATACCGGGGTAACGAGTATGGCGATTGTAAAACTGCGTCCAAGCTGCAAGGAGTATTCGCTTTGACAATGTAAGACAGGAGGATGTTATGAACAAAAAGGAAAGGGTGCTTGCAGCACTAAAACATGAGCCGGTGGATCGGATTCCGCGGGGAGAATTGGCGATTGAAGGTGAATTTATTGAACATTATCTGACTGGCGAAAAACAAACGCTGTCAGCATTACAGAAAGAGGTCTATGTCCGGGAAAAATTAGGATTTGATTTTGTCAATGTGCATGAATTCCCCAAAAAGCTGATTGGGTATGCAAATGACGGATATCCCATTTATAAAAGTCCGTACGGAGATATTTTTAAGGAAACACCGCACAGTTTTCAGATGCTTCATCCGGCGCTTAAAGATATTGCGGATGTGACGGAATACAAGACAGCAGAAATATCTGTGGCAACGGCACATATGCTAGAGTTTTATAAAAATAATACCGATTTCTTCTTGATTTCCCAGATTAACGGTCCGGTCAGCGCATTGGACTGGGCACTGGGGATGGAGGATTACCTCTGTTACTGTATGACCGATCCGGAGTTAGTTGCCCAGATGGCCGATAAAATTATCGACTTTGAAATCGGACGGGCGAAGTTGTTCCTTGATAAAGGGGCTGAGGCTATTTTGATTACCGATGACATTGCCTTTAACACAGGGTTATTGCTGCCGCCTGATAAAATGAAAGAGGTTGCTTATCCATTTTATCAAAAAGCGATAGGGGAGATTAAAAAGTATCGGGATGTTCCGGTAATCTTCCACAGCGATGGATATCTGCACCAAGTCATTCCAGAGATTATTGCCTGTGGTTTTGATGCTATCCAGTCCTTGCAGCCATCTGCCGGTATGGATATAGAGAAGGTGAAGAAAGAATTCGGCGATAAACTGTGCCTGATTGGCAATGTCGATTTGAATGACCTTCTGCCGTTTGGTAATCCGGCTGAGGTGAAAAAGGAAGTAAAGCTGCTGGCAGAGAAAGCCGGCCCGGAGGGATTTATTCTTTCTACCTGCAATATCCTGACGGGTGCTGTGAAGGTGGAAAACGCAGAAGCAATGTACTTTTTTGATGAAAGTGAAAATCATGTCGGTAATTAATATGAATAATTTCGTTTGTCCTAGAAACCGCTAATAATAAGGCATAAAAAAATATTTTAAATTAAGAACGCCCCCATTTTTATAGGAAATGGATTGATTTTGCCTCAAAAAGATAAATT
>Ga0153983_1000140_pt1 | contig 17212 bp, 13 predicted proteins | sample TSGA067MetaG_FD_104693 | JGI IMG/M metagenome (GOLD analysis project Ga0153983, IMG submission 104693) | Attine ant fungus gardens microbial communities from Georgia, USA - TSGA067 MetaG | ecosystem: Host-associated > Fungi > Mycelium > Unclassified | place: USA: Georgia, Alexander Wildlife... | reverse complement strand
ATTCCAATCCTATTCCTACCATACCTCCATCAATAATCATATCCACAGCACCCATTAAATCCTGGATTACATGTCTGGCTTCGGTCGGACTTGGGCGGCCTGAAAGATTTGCGCTTGGTGCCGCAACAAATCCACCTCCTGCGTGAATCAGACTAAGCGCTGCCGGATGATTCGGCATACGTACTGCCACACTGGCAAGACCTCCGGTAGTTTCATATGGTACCTGTTCACTTTTGGGAAAAATCATCGTAAGCGGTCCGGGCCAGTAATTCCTCGCTAATATTCTGGCCTTTTCAGGTACCTGACCGGTGATTTGCTCCAGGCTTTCCATGTCCGCAATATGTACAATTAATGGATTGTCGCAGGGTCGGCCTTTTGCCTCATATATGCGGGCAGCTGCCGCAGCATTTAAAGCGTCTCCTCCCAGACCATACACTGTTTCCGTGGGGAAAGCTACAAGACCGCCTTTTTTTAAAATATTTCCAGCCGCTTCTATAATCTTTGTATTTGGCTCCCTGGGATTTACAGTAACTATCCTCGTCTCCATTTTGTACCTCTTATCATCTCATACTCCATCATATTATACCACTAGATGTTCCAAAGTAAAATATTTTTTTATTTATTGTCTTTTATCTATCTTTTATCCTCCAGATAGTCCGCTATCCCACTATAGATCGCTTTTGCCACTTTCTGCTGGTATTTTTCCGTTACAAGAAGCTCCGCCTCTTCTTCATTCGTTAAAAATCCGGTTTCTACAATTGCCAAAACGCCCTCGCTCTTTTTTAACAGATAGTATGTAGTATTCCCTTTTGCTACTCTGGGCTTTTCGATATCCAACTTTTTATTAAGCTGCTCCTGTATCGCTTCTGCTAATGCTTTCCCTTTCTCGGAATTCGAGTAATAGAATACCTGTGGACCGCAGACAGACGAATCCTGGTAGGCATTTTGATGAATACTGACTGTCAGAACCGGTTCTGTCTCTTCTATCAGCTCGCAGCGTCTCTGCAAATCCTGCACCTGTCTTTGTTTTGCCTCCTTATCATACAGTCCCTCGTCCTTCGTACGGGTCATCACAACTGTGTAGTTTTCCTCTTCTAAAATTGTTTTTAATTTTTTCGCTATGGCAAGGTTAATATCCTTTTCTACAATTTTGTCAATACCAGGCACCCCGGGATCTACTCCTCCATGTGCCGGCTGTTGCTTGCGTAAGTTTTATGTGTTAAGATCAGACAATCCTCTGCAGAGAAATTGTAGCTTATTTTCAGTCTGCGGTTTTCATAGACCGTTATGCAGTCCAGCATCTCTATTATAATATCTCTGTCCAGACGGTCGATCTCCCGTAACTCCAGCAATTTTTTCAGCCATGGGGTTTCAAGTATATCCTCCCGCTCGGTGATCTTTTTGTTTTCTTTCAGTGATTGGAGCTGTTTGGAATAAAGTTCTTCTTTTTTTAGATAATCTTCCCGATAAGCCAAAAATTCCTCTTTCGTAATCAGTTCTTCCTTGTAATCTTCGTACATTGATTTTTTTAACTTCTTTATTCGTTCAAGTTCAGCCTTTATTTTATTCTCCTCGTTGTCTGCGATTCGGCTGGATTTTTTCACAGTAAGGTTCCTGGCTTTTATCAACTCACGTAAATCATCGACACTTTGAATAATCTTTTTAAGGTCGTCTAAAACAATCTTTTCTAACATTGCAAGTGGAAGTGTATGTGGAGTACAAAGATTTTTCCCATTTCTTTTATATGTTCCGCAGTAGAATGAATAGGACTTACTGCCATCGGCCTTTTGCCAAAAGTTTTTTACCATAGCCCTGCCGCAGTCACCACACTTTAGAAAGCCTGAAAAAATACTTTGGTTACTTCCCAAATCCAGTTCTCTGGTTCTTCTGTTTAAAAGATTTTGTGCTGTCAGCCACGTTTCTTTATCAATAATGGCTTCATGGGTATTTTCAACAATTATCCAGTTTTCTTTGTCAATCCGGCACTGCTTGCTTCTCATCCGCTGATGTCTTGTACCTTGTACCATATTGCCAATGTACATCTCCTGATGCAGTATTTTGTTAATGGTAGAATACGTCCAATACGTTGTACCCTCAAGACGGTTTGAGTTTTTATAATTTTCACCATTTACTTTCTTGTATTCTGCCGGGCAAAGAATACCCTCCTCATTGAGAATCTTCGCCACTTTCTGTTTCCCATTTCCCTGTATATATAAGGAAAAAATTCGGGTGACCACTTCCGCAGCATATTCATCTATTACCAGCCTGTTTTTATCTACAGAAGATTTTTTGTAGCCATAGCAAGCAAAAGCTCCGATAAATTCACCTGCTTTTTGTTTCACTTTTACAGACGCCTGAATCTTTTTAGAAATATCCCTCGCATACTGCTCATTGAAAATATTCTTGATGGGCAGAAGCATATCATACGTCTGCTTCATACTGTCAATTCCATCTGTCACGGAAATAAACCTTACATCCATGTCAGGGAACCATCTCTCTAAATATCTTCCAGTCTCAATGTAGTCCCGCCCAAACCTTGACAGGTCTTTTACAATGACACAATTGACTTTCCCTGCTTCAATGTCATGAATCATTCTTTGAAAGGCGGGACGCCCGAAATTTGTTCCTGTATAACCATCATCCACATACGTATCAAATAAAACAAAATCTTCTCTTGCATCAATATACTCTTTTAATAGCTTTCTCTGATTCGTAACGCTGTCGCTTTCTTGCTTATCACCATCTTCACTTGATAATCTGATGTATTCAGCTGTGTTAAATATCTTGCCTGCTTTCATCATTTCGCACCTGATGGTGAAGATGGGTCTTAATGATACGGATAAGCAATTCTTCGACGGAAAATTTTGAGAGGAACTCCCTCTCTACGGTATATTCAATCTGTTTTTTCTTTTTCAATCGTATCCCTCCCTGGTTAGGACTATCTATTCTCAACATACGTATAACAGCTTATCCATTATGCCTGTTTTTTCTATCAATCAACAATGTCCCTGCCCTGCATACTGTAAGGCAGCTTAGATACTGTAAAAAATCGTTAGTACTTTCCAAATTGCAAAGTCTTTTGCATTTGCCCCCTGGGAGCTTGCAAATAACTGGACTGAGTATGCCGGATAAACTTTCAGAGGTGATATTCAAAAAACGCAGGCGTAGTGGTGCTACACTGAGGCATTTTGAATATTGCATCTGGAAGTTTAGACAAGTAATCAGTCCAGTTAATCGGAAGATGATATACTAGATATATAGCAAGCAAGTTCAAACGGTACTTAACCAATCTATCAGATTGATTTGTCGAATCCCTTCGTAATCACCCGTGAATTCATCCAGCGTAATCAAGAATTTCGGGTAATTGTCTTTGATTTGTTGTAACGGCTTAAGCTCTCGTTCCAGTGTACTTTCATCCAAAACCGTTGCAGAAATCTGATAATACTCGGTCTGCTTGTCACGAACAGCAATAAAATCAACCTCAGTACCGCGCCCAAATTTGCCGATATTGACCGTGTACCCACGCCGCAGAAGCTCCAGATAAACAATGTTCTCAATCTGATGGCCAATGTCCTTGCCCTGCGTCCCGAGTATCATGTTGCGTAAACCGGTGTCACAAATATAATACTTGCTTTCGGATTTGAGGTGCATTTTGCCTTTGATATCATATCTTAGCACCTTATAGAATAAATAGCTGTCCGTCAGCGCTTCCAAATACGTCTCCACAGTTGCAACGCCTGTCGGGCGGCCATTGGAGGTTAGTGTATCCGCGATTTTCTTTGCTGACACAGGACTTCCAACGTTGCTGCTCAAAAAACTTGCAATGGATTTTACGAGCGTAATATCATTCAGCTTTTTGCGTGTCATCACGTCTTTCACTAAAACAGTATTATAAATCCCTTCCAAATACTGGCTGTGGGCAAGTGAATTGTCAACAAATCTGGCAGCATACGGGAATGCACCCAAATTCATATACTGAAAGAATCGTTCGCGCTTGTCGGTAGTCCTGACCGCTTCGCCAAATTCCGGAAAAGAAAGCGGGAGCATATCAATCTCAATATAACGGGCAGTCAGCTTAGTTGCCAGCTCACCGGACAGCATATAAGCGTTTGACCCCGTAATATAGATGTCCAGTTTCTTTTTGAGATAAAGGCTTGAAATTGCTCTTTCGTAATCCTTGCAATTTTGGATTTCATCAATAAAAACATACGTCCATTTATCTTTTACAATACGGGATTTCACATATTCGTGCAGATTTTTGTAATCCAAAAGTTCGGAAAAATCCTCATCTTCCAAATTGACAAAGACAATCTGCTCATCGGTCACGCCACTGCCTTTCAGGTGTTCAATATACAATTCAAACAACGTGGATTTACCACAGCGGCGAACACCCGTGACAACCTTTATCATTTCTTCCTCACGCCACATGGTGAGTTGATCTAAATACGCTTTGCGTTCAATGAGTTTGTCCATCGGTGTTGCTCCTTTCCGGACACAGTATGAAAGGTACTATTTACTAACCAGTGTCTTGGATATATTATAATAAATTATTGCAAAAAATGCAAGTATTTTTTCAATTAGACAAATACTTGCATTTATAATCCAATTTAATTTTCACATCCACCTTACCCTCGCAACCAGCCGCCGCCATGCCCTGCATCAAGCACAATGACCGGGGAATCATCATTTACATCGTTACTTACCAACTGGGCTCCCTTACTGGATAGAAAAAATACTCCTGCCAACAGTAGAATTGCCATACTAAGCTCCATCAATCGTTTTTTCATAAAAAAATCCCTTATGCATATTCTTTAAAGTATATGCTCTAAGAGATTTTTCTATCCTTACTCATTTTCTATTTCATCCAGATCTTCCTCAAGCAGGCGGTTCATTTGGGGTGGTAACTGCGTACTCATTTCTTCCTTGGTATCATATTCATCCAGGTAGCCAATTCCCACCATGGTATCCAGCACTTCCAACTCATCCGTATCACCCAAATGTACTTCTTTTTCTCCTTTGGCAGGAGCTGGAATCTCTTCTTCCATCTTTTCTTCCATATCTCTTAAAGAAGTAGGCATCGTACTGATGATCCGATGTACCTCTTTATAGGAAGACATGAATCTTCTCTGAGCCTGATTAATCAATTCCACAATTTCATTCATCTCATCCTGTACGGCAACATACTTCTTTTTACCATCTGCCAGTTTGTCATTCACTTCTGACTGCACCGAATCCACCCGGCGCTTTGCTTCCTTTTCTGCCGCCTGAATAATGGCTTGCCCTTTTTCTTCTGCTTCTTTTACCATCTCGTCTGCTCTTACCTTAGATTCAAAGACAAGCTTCCCGATATTTTCATAATTGTCGATGTACTTTTGATACTTTTCTTCTACCTCTGCTTCTAACCGTGCCTGCTGTGCCTCCTTCAATTCCAGACGCTTCTGCAATTCCTGGATTTTAACATCCTTCTCCTGTATCTCTTTTTGGGACAGCTTTTGTTTTACTGCCGCTTCATCCTTCAGTTTCTGAAATTGCTCCTGTACATCGTCTTTATCATAACCGCCCATCAATGTGGTTTTAAACATTTCTGTTTCGCTCATAATATCCACCTCCTTATTCATTCAGATATCCGGAAATCACGTCCCAGACACTATTTCTTTCAAACCCCAGTTTCCAGGCAGCAGCTCCTGCCAGTTGGTAATTCTGAATTAACTTCATCCTTTCCTCCAGCGACTGCTCATCTTCCAGCCAAATCTTATAGGTCGCATCCTCTGCTTCATATTCTCCATAATTTTGACCTGTTGACTTATCCCAAAAAGTTTCTATTCCCTTTTCCGCAATATATGCAGCTGCCTCATCCATTCCCATGACCTCACTGGTAACATTTTCGCTTACAGAGACTCTCCATAATCTGGTATAAAAGGGAACTCCTCCTATTACCTTTTCTGCCGGTACTTCTTCCAGAGTCTGCTCAATTCCTTCATTAAAAAACGAAATCGATGCGACCGAACCGGCTTCCTCTGATCCATTGAAATGTTCATCATATCCCATAATAATTACATAATCCGCTACAATTCCCTGCTCTTTTCTATTATAGTGGCTGGTATACTGCGGTACCGGATTATCAATGGATAGCACTAATTCATTCTTTCTGCATGTTATCGACAGCTCCCGGACGAACTGAATAAAATGCGGTCCCTCCTCTTCAGTTATAGATTCAAAATCCAAATTAATCCCGTCCAGCCCAACTTCCTGAGCTTTTTGAATTAATTGGTCAATCAGATATTGTCTGACAGAAGTACGGGATAATACTTCCAGTGTACTTACCTCCGTATTGAAATTGTCGATCAGCCCCCATACTTCCAGTCCCATCTCATGTGCCAAAGCTACGTAATCGGGATCGGCCAATGAGGAAATATTTCCCTGATTATCAGTCACCGAAAACCAGGTGGGCGAGATCGTATTCAGTCCTTTCGCATTGGCAACGGAAGCCGCCAGATTGTTATTCGCATCCTGAGACGTCACCTGATGCCATGCCAGATTGATCTTATGCTCCCTTACCTGACTGGTATATTCCGGTGCCGCAAAACCTGTGGAAGCATACTTCTTGTCCTCCGCTTCAAAGACATCCTTTTTTTGTACGTATCCGATATAACCTTCCTCAGTTGCTACCTGATACCAATCTTCCAGTTCTTTCAGCAGCAGCATATCTGTTCCCGCCAAAACCTGCGTCAGAATGTCACTTTTAATCCCGCCCCGATAACGGACATATGTGTCTTCGCTTGCTGTAACTGTAGGTAAATCACCCCACTTATATTGAATCACTATTTTATTTGGGTCTTCATATCTCTGATACTCCATATCTGTAAACAGTTTTACAAACTCAAGGGCAAGGTATCCTTTCTCTTCCTCCGTCTTAAAAATAATATACTCAACTGTCGTTTCTTCCTGCCCAATCCGATATGTAGAATCATCAGCAGCAATTGTAATGATCTCTGTCGGTGTGGTATACAGTAATTTTTCTTCATTTTGATCCCAGTAAAACCGAGGATTCAAATAGGTACTGACGGTCTCATAATCCAAATACACTCTGCCGTCTATCATCCTGGCATTTTGTTCACTCACCTGATCCTGTAAGACAACTGCTACTTCCTCACCGGTTACTCCATAATAGTCCGAATCTTCCATGACCTGCTCCGAAGGAGTATACTTATTAATCATCATGGTAATAATACCAACTGCTGCTACAACAAGAATAAGTAGAAAAGCAACCAAAACCGGCACTAACTTCTTCTTCATTGTTCCGTCAAATTCCTCCTTCTGCTGTACTGGCTGTACTGATTTCTCCGTACCATTATAACACATTTTAAGAATTCGTCATTACTTAATTCGACATTTTATGATTTTTTCACAAAACACGCCCGGTCTTGTCAGTTATGCAACAGGGATCTTACAGACTTTTACCGGACGCGTATTTGTTTTATGTATTTTTTACCAGATCAAACTGCAGCTTTTCTATCTCTCCTTTCTCATTATATACATAGTCTCTCATATACACCCCGTCCTCAGCAACTTGATGTGCTTTTTCAATGCTCTGCGGGGTACTGCGGCAGCCATCCAACCACAAGGGAACTCCCTGCTTTCTGTAAGTTTCCAACTCACAGCGCAGAGCCGCCGTTTCTTTTGAATGTTTTTTAGTCATTCCTTTTTAGAATAACAGTGAAATTTACGTGATATATTATCCTGCTGTTATCCCTTCTCCTTTCTTCATTTTTACCAATAGGCACCACAATCAGGTTTTAGGAAAAGATAAGTCATCTGCAATTTAACATTTTGGGAAAAATTAAGAACAATTCAGAACGAACGGTTCTATGTACGGTCAGAGTACCGTATAAATGGAACATTAATAAATTAAAATAAAACCGATTTTAAGATTTGGATATTACAAGCGCCGTCTCACTTCCTTTCTGCAATAATATTTACAGCATCCTTATCTTTTCTTAGAATTATTATATCCTATCCGGCTGATATTGCAAGCCTTTTTTCTTATTATTGCCTTTTTAAATTTTAAGTGGTAAAATATAGGTAATTGGAAATGTATTTACTAAAGAAGAGGCGAGATCATGACAGATACAATTCTTTACGATAATATGAAAACAGTTCCTAAGATACGCAGTCATTTTTACCGACAGCGCATAACCAATCTGCTGTCCGAATCTCTCAAATACCCTACGGTTACAGTTACCGCCGGAGCAGGTTACGGAAAAACCCAAGAAGTATCCGCTTTTCTAAGCGAAACAAATGTTCCTTTCATTTGGATGTCCCTTTCAAAACTGGATAATCTTACAGCACGATTCTGGGAAAGTTTTATTTATGCTGTATCAGTCTTAAATCCAAAGCTCGCTTCTTCGTTTTATTCTTCCGATTTTCCAAATAGCGCTGCACAGTTTCATGATTTTTTGCATAAATTTGCGAACATAATAACATATCTGAATAATTTAGTCCTGATATTTGATGATTTTCATTTCATCCATGAGTCATCTATTATTCAGTTCATCGAAAATCTGCTGAATGCGCAGTTAAAAAACATGTCCGTTTTACTAATCAGCCGGAAACAGCCAGAACTGATTTTTCAAGGGCTACATACAGGCGGTCTGATATTTCAAATTACGGAAGACGATTTACGATTTACTAAGAAAGAAGCGGCAGACTACTTTAAAACGAAAAAAATAGAACTTTCTCCGACTACCTTTGATGCCGTTTATAAATGTACCGAAGGCTGGATTTCAGCACTTTATCTTATGAGTTTATCTCTTGAAAAACATGAAAAAGTTGATGATTATGCTTTTTTCGCAGCAAAACAGCATATCTTTCAACTAATTGATCAAGAAATATTTTCAGGTTATTCACTGGAGATACAAAAAATTTTAATTAAACTTTCTCTTTTTGAAGAATTTTCTTTAGATATTATCAAAGAATTTTCGGAAGATAACTGGGATTTAATTAATAACATTGAACAAACAAACCTATTTATCCGATATAATCCTGTTACAAAAACTTACCGCTTTCATCATTTGTTTTCTGATTTTTTATCAAACAAAAAAATTTTATTACCACAAGAAGAGTTAAAGGAAACATATCTCATAATGGGAAACCGATATGATAATCAGGGTTCCAAAATTGATGCTATTAAATATTATCAGCTGGGTGAATGCCCTGAAAAAATATGGAATATCATAAGACATTACGAAGTAGCAATGCCCAAAGATATAGCAAATTTATTTCTCGAATTAATTGAGGGCTTTCCGGAAGATCTTAAAGCAAAGAACCCTCTAATTCCGGTCGTTCATGCCAGATTGTTACTTAATAACAACAAATTCAAAGAATCCCTTCAAGAATTTTCGGCTATTATAAAATCATATGAATTGCTTCCTTCTACTGCAGAAAACAATGCAATTATGGGAGAATCTTATCTTTTCATGGGTCTAATGAGCCTTCTTAATTTTGATTACAAGTTTACAGAATTCTTCAAAGCAGCTGACAGATGCCTCCCAAACGGCAGTACATTAATAGACGACAAACTTAGTTTTAGTGACGGCAATTATTTGGTTTTGGTAAAAAATCCTGTTAGGGGTGAATATAATAAATTCATAGATGCTTATTCTGAGTCTATGCCATATATGGTAAGAGCGATGAATGGGAGTGGTTATGGAATAAAGTATGCAGCAATAGCGGAAGCGGCTTATTACACATGTGACATGAAAACAGCGGAAAGCAGCGCATATAAAGCAATCCACCATGCGACAAAAAATCAACAATATGATACTGTCTGTGCAGCATATTTTATATTAATCCAGATTTACATCAATTCCGGTAACTATGTGCAGGCTGAAGACTGTCTGAAAAAAATGACAGAAATTACAGAAGATCCTGCACCCGAAAAAGCTCCATACGTCAAAAACTGTATCTGCACCCGGGATATCTTAAAGGGGTGGTATTATTCCCGACTCCAGGATACGGAAAAAATACCGGACTGGATTCTAAAAATAGAAAAACGAAAACAAAATGTTACCCCAAACCATTTGGGAAGAGATCAGTTTATACATGCCTATTGTCTTTTAGAAGCTGAAAATCATCATGAGCTTTCTGCTCTTTTGGGGGTTCTGGAAGATTACTATAATACAAACGGTTTACTTCCAGCGCGCATAGAAGTTCAAATTTTTAAGTCAATTGCCGCTTATAAATCAGGAAACGTGTCAGAATCCATGGACGCATTACAAATAGCTTATGAACTATCTCATGCCAATTTTCTTTTTATGCCATTTATTGAATTGGGGAAATATATGAGAACTGTTATTTATGCCGCCAAGCGTTATGAAAATCTTACAATTCCTGTGGATTTTCTTGATACTGTTTATACAAAGTCAAGCACGTATTCGAAAAGACTAAATAGCATAAGAGCGCAGCACCGCAGGTCACTGGGATTATCCTTAGATAATCCACATCCGCTTACTAAAAGAGAAAAAGAGATTTTAAGACAGCTTTGTCAGGGTTTGAGCCGGGAAGAAATCGCCAATACTCTTTTCGCTTCAGAAAGTACAGTAAAACAGTCGCTTAAAAATATATATTCCAAGCTGGGCGCAAAAAACAGGGTAGATGCCGTAAGAATTGCTATACAGATGGGTTTTGACAAATAAAATAATTGCAAGCCTTTTTTGGCAGATTATGAAAAATATCTTAAATTCTTTACATAATTGCGGCAAGTGGTATATAATATAAATGAAGGATTAACAGTCGACTGATGGTTATCCATTACAGATAGGATGTGAGAATATGAAAATAGAAAAAATCAATGACAATCAAATACGTTGTGTATTAACGCAGGCAGACTTAGATGATCGTCAGATTCAGCTCAGCGAACTGGCATATGGTACGGAAAAGGCCAAGGTTCTGTTTCGGGATATGATGCAGCAGGCACATTTTGAATTTGGTTTTGAAGCTGATAACATCCCGTTAATGATCGAAGCAATTCCGGTTGCATCAGACAGTATCATCCTGATTATTACAAAGGTAGAGGATCCCGAAGAATTAGATACCCGCTTTTCCAAATTTGCTCCTGTCAGTGATTCGGCAGCACAGGATAAAAAATCTGCGGATTTTGAAGGCGCTGATGATATTATTGATATTTTCCAAAAAATATATGATACCAAGACGAAAGCTCTTGCTAAGCTAAAGACCGCAAAGTCTGACAATAAAACAGTTCAGGAGGCACCTCTGAACCTTATTCGGGAATATCATTTTGCAACCATTGATCTGGCAATTGCAGCTTCACACGGGTTGAATCAATTCTTTACCGGTCAGAATTCACTCTATAAAAATAGTAAGACAAATAGTTACTCATTAATTATCCATCAATCGGGAAAAAGTCCGGAAGATTTTAATAAGGTATGCAACATTCTGTCTGAATACGGACAGGGGAAATCTTTTTCTCCTGCAGGAGAAGCATACCTAAAAGAGCATGGAAACTGTATTATCGAAAACGAAGCACTGCAGCAGCTATATTCTTTATAAAGTAACGTGGCTCTTAGCCGGTTATAAAGAAAGAGGCTGTACATAACACTTTTTCGCTTATGTACAGTCTCTTTTTGTATTGTTTATTGCCCTGACAAAAAATCATTAATCTGACTTTCCAGTACACCCGCATCAATGCCATGTACAACAGCCGCCTCTTCCAGTGTTTCAGCCTGTGCTGAGGGGCATCCTATGCAGTGCATACCTGCTCTCATAAGAATCGGAACAATATTTTGATCCTGCTGTATAATCTGAGCGATTGTCATGTCCTTAGAAATCTGAGCCATCCGCTGGTACCTCCTTAAAATTTGTTTGCTTTTTCATTATAATACCATTTCTGACAGGAGTCAATCTTTCTTAATTTTCCCCATGATTTTGTATTCCCCATATGATCCGATAACCGATATCCCCTCTATTTTTTCACATTGCATTGCAAAACTAATAACCGCTTTGCCACTTAGCGGATCCTCAATACCAATACCAATTTCACCGTCTTTTTTTAATACATTATTGGATTCAATCACTGTTTCTGTAGTTAACGTTCTGCCTGGAAGCAAAGAAGTAAGTTTCATATCTACCTCCTGTTTATATGTAATATCTCCATTATCGTCCAATAGATATAAAAACACCGGCCAATCCCAATACATGGGTGCCACACCTGTATTTTCCCAATCCAAAATCACCGTTATCCGTCCGGTTTCAGACAATTTAACCATTGATTTTTTAATAATATACCGATATCCAATTGACTTTAATACCGTATTAATCTGATCCGTCATACCCTTCACGTTGGATGCAGTTACAGGAGTTTTGGGTCCAATAAAGGTCATATGGGATTTTTTCAATAATTGCTGCGTAACATCCAGATCATTGACAATCATGTTTTTCATAGGTTTTGAGCTGGTAAATTCGCCGCCAACCGGACTTTTTTCCCAAATACGGGGAATTGCCATCAACTTCCATGACTTTATCGGCTCTGTGTAGTCTCCGCCATAATTGATCCAATCCAACCATTCCAATGTACTTTCAGTATCCCCGCTCATATCATTATAAACACCCATCCCATATTCGGAAACCCATTGAAAAGGCCGCCTCATTAATAGCTTTGCATTGGGAAAAGCATCAAGATACGGCTGTATATATGCAGTGCAAGTCTGCTCATCCGGAATACGGGGAAGCCCTTCACTATAGGCAACATGCCATTCTCCCCAATGCCCCAAACTGCCCAGTTCAACGTAGGCAATAAAAGAATCCTGTCCATAATAGTTACCTAAAGCTTCAATTGCCATTTTATGTCTCTCAATAAAATAAGTATCCGCATAGTTGGGTGCATACCCTTTTCCGTAGGAATTATCATACCACATCCCATCCCCGTCCGTTTTCTCATACAACCAATCCGGAATATCTTTATGAGTATCCTTACCGGGAATATCGCAAACAAAGCGAAGTACCACCCGTTTACCACTGTTCTTCCAAGTATTCAGATTAAACTGTTTCTCCAACTTCTCTATATCATATTGGTTTTTTTCAGGTTCCCAGTCTTTCCAAGTGATCTCTACATATACCAAAGTATTATCTCCAACTGCTTCCATGTTATCTGCGGGGGGCGCATATCCCATCAGCGGGTTCACAACAGCCTCTCCATGATCAATAAACTTTGTAGTAGAAGAGTTGACACTGACACCGAAAAAACCTCTGTCAAGCTGAAGGTAAAGAAAATCTCCTATCAATCCGAGCACGACAGCCAACAAAAATTTGCTTTTTTTTTAAACATAATTTATACCTTCTTTCCTCTATCCTTTAGTTATTTTCCTTTATATATTTCAACTTTTTATACAGGTTGTAGAAAGGTCCGGTAACTATTTCCCCGCCCAGCGGCTGGGCGCTCAACACATGATATTTTATATTATGAATATATCTTTTTAATAAGAACCAGGCAAAAAAATAGTAAATAGCGGATCCAAAAAGAAATCCATACCCATACCAGTCACTGCTGCCAAACATGGAAAGCAATGTACCTATAATACTGCTGCCGGCAAACAATATCGTACTGATCAGTGCTCTGCGCAGATCAGCAAAATATAGCTGGATCAGCATAAACATATTCCCCACCGCAAAAAGTGCATACCCCAGACAAAGTACCTGAAAGATAGATATCATATCCTTTGTAAATCCCATATTCAATCGACTCAACACAATTTCAGATGCGACAATACAAATGAGGGTAAAGCAGGATTGTTTGAATGCCGTGTGGTACAATTCTTGTGATAAAGTAAGGAGCATATCTTCTTCTGCCAATTCAATATCCTTTCTTGTACTTTTCCCGTTAAGCTTTCCAAAGTAGATCCGATACTTTCTATAAAACCGTACTTCCACAGTCATAGTGAAGCTGACAGTAGTAACCAGAGTTGTTAAAAATGCGAGAAAAACAGGCACATCATAACTGGGTGCCCAGCAAAAAAGCGGTGCTACAGATTGTGCCAAGGATCCCGTCCACATCAGCACCTGATGACCAAATATTCCCAAAGTCTGGCAAACTCCAAGCAAACTCAAATCCCGATACCGGTCAAGCCATATTAAAAAAGTAAACGAAGATCCTTTTCCTTTTGGATAGGCACGCAGCAATAATACAAGATACCACACCAGCATTATCCCATATCCTACCGAAATACTAAAAATCAACGATGGCACCCGGGGGAACTCTTTGACGAGGAAAAATATGCTGAGACAATTACTAAAAATAGAAGAAAAGAAAAATCCAAGCACGATACCTTTGTAATTTTTAATTGCCGTAAGATAATGAATTTCCATCCAGGTTACTATTAATTCCAAAAGCAATATCAGACACAAAATTTTCAATTCCCAATCAACACCGGAAAAAGAAAGAAAAACACCATACAATATCCCGCCAAGAATCATTATTATTCCGACACATCCGAAAAAAGACGGCATAATGTATTTCATCCGCTTTTCATAGATCATATCCGCTATATACCGATTTATCACTAATGTAAAAGGAGACATTGCCAGTAAGGAGGCAATCATAGTATAGGTAAGCAGGCAGACCAGCAAATCCTTCTCCTGGCTTGTTGTCATTCCTGCCTTTGTGAGCAGAACAACATTTGCGAGCATAAATACACTAAACAACAGGGGCCCTGTACACACAATACCGGCACACTGATACGCCTGCAATCCGGAAAAAACCGTCTGCTTATCATAAAGCTTTTTCAATTCAAATCCTATTCCGGCCATATCTGCTCACCTCGTAATATACCTCTGTGTATTTTTGAATCATTGTATCATGCTGAAAAGTCTGTGCGGCACGAGCTTTTCCTGCCGCTCCCATCTGCAAACGGGCATTCTTGTTCAGGCACATGAATTCCATCGCATCGGCAAACTCCATCCTATGCATGGGCAAAACACAAATTCCGGCACTCCCTAATTCATCGCCAGGATCTTCCAACAGCTCCCGGCAGCACCCCACATCTGTAGCAACACAAGGCCGCCCAGCCGCTAAAGATTCGATCACTGAAAGCGGCTGGCCTTCAGAAATACTGGTAAGGATAGTAAAATCGAGTTTCTCCATATACTTTCGAACATCCACTATACCGGTAAAAAAGACATTTTGAATTCCCATCTCCTTCAGCAATTCCGCACATTGATCCATATAGCCCTGGTCATTAACACCTCCTAAAATATGTAATCTGGTTTCCGGAATCCGGATATTCAGTTCGTAAAATGAATACAACATCGTTTTAATATCTTTTATCCTTGCAATCCGCACAATTGCTCCAATATCAATAAATCCGTTTTCTTTCTTGGGAGCGATATCCAGATATTGTTCAAGATGTATTCCATTACTGATTACACGACATTTTTTTCTGGAACATCCCAGCTCTACCTGTGTTTCTAATGCTTGGGAAAACAAGCTGGTGACACTGGCAGCATGATCATAAGCCAGATGAGACAGCATGTAAAACAATTTGATCCACATTTTCCGAAAAGCCGGATCCACCCATTCTGCCCGGAGAAGTTCCTCTTCTCTTTCCCGTGTATAGATCCCATGTTCGGTCAAGACAAAGGGGCACTCATATTTCCAGGCTCCCATCGCTCCTAACAGACCGGCATAACCGGCACACGTAGCATGGTACACGTCAGCACGGGGAACTTCTTGTCCCAGTAGATACAGCAATGGCAGCAGCATCGAGCGGATAGTATAAAAGCACTTTGCATAATCGGCATTTTTATAGTCTGTCTGACAAAGAATATCCAGACAATTCAAAAATTCTTCACTCATTAAAAAAGTTATGGGGTTGATTTTATCTTCTTGAAAGATCCGGAAAATGATATTCCAATCCGGATTCCGACAAGACATCAACTCGTAAACAGCCTTCTTTTCCAGTTGATCAAAAGAAACTTTCCTTCTTTTAGGAGTGGCCAATTTCAACGCATCTCCTAAGAAAATCTCATTCACCTCTACGACATTGGAAGGTATATTATAACAAAATTGTTTTTGTTTTTCATAAGAAGCACTAACCAGCCACAGAACAAATTCCTGCTCCGGCATAGCTTTGATGTAATTATGCATCCAGGATGAAACTCCTCCTGACACATAAGGATAACTGCCTTCCAAAATTAAGCATATTCTCAATTTCTGCCTCCAATCTCTATCTTTACCATATCCTGCGTAGCATGCAGCAAATACAGATTATCCGTCATTTGCTCTATTGATGCCCCTTCGATCTCTCCTGAAAACATCCCCTCGTTAATTCGAACCAAAAAATATGCTTCTTCGTTGAATCCGTCCAAGTCAAGTACTAATTTGCTGTCTTCCCAGGATCTATGGATAACCAGTGAATTGTACTGCTTAACAGCAACTGCCGCTTCACTGACGGTAGTGTTGCAAAGCCCCGGCGCACTGGAATACAGCCATTGCATATAGTCCTCATAAGAACCTTTGAGAGACTCCCAACCTTTTTGCGCTCCACGGTCCGCATCCAGAGCATCATCCGGATGCATAAAATGACTATTCACAAAATGAAAATTGAGTTCCGAAAATGCCGCAAATTCCATAACATCACTTATCTCAAATCCGGATATAATTCTCGGTATTTCCACAATCCCGTCTTCAGATACGGAAAATTCCTGTTCATAAACTAAGTCCTTACTATCAGCATCCGAAGCTCCCACATATAAGCCGGCAATAATTTTAATTTGCGGAAAATAATTTGTCAGCATAGAGCGCCCCTCTTGCGATAACAGGTTAGAGGGCGGAACATAGCTTACCAGCTTAACCTCCGGAAATACTTCTTCTGAGAAAGCTACAACTTCACGCATAGCAGTAATCATATTATCAACCGATTCCCAGTTGCGGTACGCACTAAACTCACCGCCAAATTCAGCATTTGTAAAAAACGGCATATGATTGTATCCGTGATAACCCAGTTCACCGCCTGCATTTATCAGCATATTCCCATAGTATTTGAAATCCTGATAATTTGTATTACTCTCAAAGGGTGCATCCGTATTATCGGAATATTGTTCAATAATCATGCCCGTGTACTTTACGCCATATTGTTCGGCAAGATTTAACACATCCGGCCACCAGACATTAGAGTAAAAACTGTCAATACTAAGTCCATAT
>Ga0153983_1000139_pt1 | contig 17228 bp, 16 predicted proteins | sample TSGA067MetaG_FD_104693 | JGI IMG/M metagenome (GOLD analysis project Ga0153983, IMG submission 104693) | Attine ant fungus gardens microbial communities from Georgia, USA - TSGA067 MetaG | ecosystem: Host-associated > Fungi > Mycelium > Unclassified | place: USA: Georgia, Alexander Wildlife... | reverse complement strand
TCTTTGCAGCCGAAAGGGTGGTCTAAAATAGAATCCATTCCGATAAACTCATATCCATTTACAGTTATTTTACTGCCAGCAATATCATGAACATTATCAAATCCACCGCAAACAGCAGAAAACAATTCATCTACTGCCAGTAAATCATCATTTCCCAACATTGCAAGATAAGTAATGCCATACTCATGTAATCTTTGAAAATAGTCTCTTAGATATTCCTGAATAAAGAGCGGTTGCTCTTGATGTCTGTCACCTGACTTCGGTAACATATCACCACCATTTACAATTAGTCTTATATCACCCTCAACAGCAAGGTCTAATACCTTTTCATACTTACTTTTATCACCATGTAAATCCGTCACATACAATAACTTCATTAAATATCTCACTCCTTTACTTCCATACATTTTTGTGCCCTTTCAATGATATTATATCATGCTATCTGGCAGTTATCAGCAGGAAGTATTGTTTTTACAAGCAATCAGACAACCTAGCGGTTCATGGGAATTTCACCCCTGCATGGTCTATGCAACTGCACCCTTTGCCTGCGACGGTTTTATCACGCTCGGACTGTGGCTATACAGATGTATCATTATACGAATAATGAGGTCATGGCAAACATTCTTTCTACAGAATATTTGTGAATCACAATGGTTGTCTGCTCGCTTATCCTGTAAGGTCATGGCACATTGCTTCACCGGCTCATTCATTACTCAACGTATCTGATTGCTTTATTCAGTTGTCAAAGAACATTCGGCGGTTATTTGCCTATCAAAAATCACGAGAGGTCATGAACTTTGATAGACCTATAATAGGGTTCTCCATGTATTACCAAAAAGTAATACATGGAGATTAAGACTAACTTAGTTCAAAATTTGTTACTGCCAGAATCAATTTGGTTTCCAATGAACGTTTGATTTCATGTTCGATATGTAGATACGGATTGCCAAATTCATCAAACAACGTCTTTTGAGAGAGCTTGTTAATGTAAGGCTCAAAGTGTTTTAGAACTTGATTCATAGCATTTACATCACCATGTACAGCAAGAACAATGACTGTAAACGGTAATATCTTCTGTTCAGTTTTCATTCAAATGTTCCTCCATAAATTTTTTCAATTCGTTTAATGCATTGTTTTTGTGATAATGCACTGTGCTTTCAGCCAGATTCATGAGCGTGGCGATATCAGCATTTGTCATGTTCAGGAAGAACGATAAAAGAATAATGTCTTGCTTCTTTTTATTCAATGATTCCAATGCCTGTGCCACCAGAATATCTTCCACTCGTATATCAAAGTTGTGAGTAACAAAGCATATGTAGTCAGAATCGTAATCATCTAAAATGCTTAATTGATTCCATTGAGCCTGTGTTAATCGTTCAAGAGAAATAAAGCGTTCATTTCTACGTTTCGTTTCTGCATAGATGTTTCTGGCATGATTGCGTAAAACAGTTTTGCAAAAACTATCAAATTGATGTTCGATAGTCTTTTCGTAATCAGAAGTATTCATCAAGATTCACCCCCTTTCCGTTTGCAAGGGAGTAAATTATCCCTGCTTACTCCTATCACAGTAGGGAGAGGGCAAATCTTCGATAAAATTATAAAAAAGTACAAAAAAACACAAGCATTATTAAAGTAATGCCTGTGCATAAGAAAAAATCATTTTTTAGTAGTTCTTTATCCTTTCGATTTACAATGATAAACATAGTAAAACCTCCGTAAAAGCAACCATGTTTACTTATGATAAGAATCAAAACTATAAAGCTAGCTTTAGTAGGGTGGTTTGAAATAAAAGCATTGTTTCATGAAAGCTAAAATTTTTTTACTCCGTATAAAGTTCTAATAATCTTTCGATTGCTTTGTCAGTGATATTCAGTTCTTTTAAATAGTTATCAAAACTTCCGTATTTATAGTCTATTGTTTGAAATGCCGTTGTTAGGTATTCTTTTTGTGCCAAAAAACAGTTGCTTGCACGTTCAATAATCTGCTTGTCAATATTTAAAAGCTGGAAACTGGAAACCGTTTGCTCTATTCTCTTTTGCAAATACTTATTTGTTGCCAGATAATCAGCCATAATATCATCCCAGTCTACACCCAGACATTTCAAAATGAGAGCAGACGCAAAACCAGTTCTATCCTTTCCAGCAGTACAATGAAACAATATCGCACCATCTGTTTTACCTACTTCAAGCAAAGTTCTAAAAAATTCTCTGTATGCGTTAGTAGAACTTTCTTCAAATACCAAACTCTCATAAACTTCTAACATTCTTTGCGGTTCCTGTGAAAGAAATTCTGAAAAAAGTTTTTGCTGCGAAAGCATTTTTTGGATAAAGGCCTTGTTTACAACGGGTATCCTTGTATTGTTGAATACAGGAAAAAATAAATAGTTTATATTAGGAATTATTTTATCGGGTTCATTAAGACGTTCTTTTGTATCCCTAAAGTCAATGACATTTTTTATGCCATATGTAGCAAGGATATATTGTTCCTTATCTGAAAGAGTATGTAAGCTGGCGGAACGAATCAGCTTTTTATATTTTATAGTTTTTCCGTTTTGGGTTTTATAACCACCCAAGTCACGAATATTTTCTATACTGTCAAATGTTATTGTATTGATATTTTTCATGCTATCTCCTTTGGTTAAAAATATTTTGATGTATCAAAGTAATGTAAATAATAGATGGATAAACTGTGCGGCTGCTTCGTTAGTCTTTGATTAAATCTCTGACCTTAACTGTTTTTACATTTTTGGAAACTAGCCATGTACAAAGAGCAGTAGTAAATAGAATAAAAAACGTACTAAATAAATATGAAATGGCATTTGTTCCAGATGGAATCTGTGCTATATTAACAACCGAAAACAATAGATTTATCAGATTGTTATTTGAAATTAAGTATAAAGAAATCCCCAAGATTGAAGCAATTATCGCAATAAAGGCAAAACGCAATGTAACTTGAGTTCTTATCTGCCTAGAAGTAAAGCCAATAGATTTCATAATACCAAAATTAAAAACTTCTCTTTTCGTAATCACAATAGCAACTAATAACGTTATTAACGCAATCAATGCCAATGAGATTATTACAACTACATTGGATAGTACTTCAAAAACATTCTGAATAGCAATGATTCTTTTCATCATAGCTTCTCGTTCATTGGTTACATTAAGGCTATCCGATTTGCTCGTATATTGTTTTTTTATATCAGTGATTGCATTGTGAATTTGTGTTGAATCATCAATTTTCACATAATACTCTAATGGGGAATAATTTTCTACAAGCATTTCAATTCCAGTATCTAGCATGGTAATATTTGACCCCATGTTATACACTTTATTATTTATTCCAACAATCTCATAGGATTCTGCTTTACCATCTTTTTCTATAGAGATTGAAATTGAATCACCAATTCCTTTTTCTAAAGAGTCCTTTGTTCCATTGCTTATGACTATTTCATTTGCGTCTTTAGGAAGACGACCATCAATCAAATTTGTTTCTTCGATATCACTATTTACCAAGAGTTGGGTTTGGTAATTATCTACGTACGCAGTATATCGACTATCAAAAGATGTAAAATAGGTTATCTGATAATTTTCATCAAGTTGGTCAAAGATATTTTCGATTTCAGAATCTGACAAATTCTCTTCATCTGTAATTTCCACATGGATGTCATTAATCTCATAACCTAGAATGCTGGATACATTTTCAGGAGTTCCAAACGCATTACTTAAACTTAATACTGTAAGAATCATAAAAGAAAAGATAACAATTAGAATAAGTAACGACATATATTGTCGCAAACCAGAAATTAATTGTTTTACACCTAATCTAATAGATAATGGTAATTTGCTAAATATTGTTCCATCAGTAAGAGACACGATATTTGTTTCTTTGCCAAATCCTCTTTTTCCGGTCACGATAGCTTCAATAGGCTTTACTTTTTTTACCTGTTTGGTTTGCAACAATACAATTACTCCAACGAATAACAACAAACTTGCAACCAAAATGATTGTTACCAGTACATCAATGTTACCGACCCATAAAATGCCGGACGTACTTAGCAAGTATGACCCGATTGGTGGCGCAATTATATATGCACCTACTACCCCTAAAACACTTCCTAGCAATACAACCGAAAGATACTGTATAAGTAGCAAAAATGTGATGTTTCTGTTTTTAAAACCAAGGGCTTTCATCACACCAAAAGATGTATAGTCATCTTCAATAGACGCTAAAATTGTGTATCTGATTACAATAACCATAATTACCAGCAGGAATAAGGAAAACACCAGCAATACAGCTAAGACGATTCTTGGTACAATTGTTCGGACGGTTTCGAGGTTGGTTTTTTCAAATGAAAATGCACTAGTTTCTAACCCTGCAAAATCATCATTTAATGTTTTACTGTATTCGCTGACTTCTGTATTTGTTAGTCCATCTGATAAGTTCACATTAATAAAGTGCAATTCATGTAATTTGTTTTCGGAAATATTGGCTGATAAATCATTCAGCATATCCTCTGAAACTAAAACACGTTTGGTGTGATAGAATGGGGAGCCATAAATCGGATCTTCAAAAAAACTTGCAATTTCAAAGTCTATATTGTTGTAAGAAATAGTATCTCCAACATCTAAATTAAATTCGTCTTTAAAATTTAGTGGGAGAATAATCTGTTGTTTTTTAAGTTCGGTTATTTTTGATGTGAGTTGGTAATCCCTATCCATAGTTTCATATGATGAAAAAATAGTTGGAATATCATCTTCCCCATCTGGATTTAAGTTACCAAGCAACGCATTTTCAACCGTTGTTTGCTCTACATACTCTTTTTCCTCAAAATAGGTTAGATATTCCGTCTTATAAAGCTGTTTGTTAAACCCATAGATAATATCAGCTTCCCCAGCTTTTTCGTAACTATCATTATATATTTGATTCGTCTTTTGCATGATTCCTAAAGCTGTAACCAGAAACATGGAGGAAAGCATGGCTAAAATAGCTATTATTATTGAGAATCTCTTTCGTCTTTGTAGGTTTCGCTTAATTATGATAAAAGATTTCATAGTAATTACCACCCCATTTCGAAAAGCCACGAAAGTACTGTGTTTTCACGTTCTTTCAAATTCTTTTCTTCTACAAAGGGGAGTAGTAGCTTTTCACCTTTAATTTGGCCATCACTAATATAAATAATTCTATTTGCTCGTAAAGCAGCTTTTACATCATGGGTGACCATCAATATAGATTGACCTGTATCATTACAAGAGGTTAAGGTATCTAAGACTTCTTTGCCAGATGTTGAGTTCAATGCTCCGGTTGGTTCATCTGCAAAAATGATTTCTGGCTGATTAATTAAAGCACGCGCAATTGCTACTCGCTGTAATTGCCCCCCAGAAACCTGTGAGGGAAATCTTTTTTCTAAACCTTTGATATTAAAGTTATTCATGAGTTCTTTTGCATTTTCTATTATTTCTGTTTTCTTCTTTTTGCTTAATAAATATGCTGGAATTGTGATGTTCTCTATAATATTCAGATTGGGCATAAGATTCATTTGTTGAAATACGAATCCCATATATTGTTTTCTTAAAGTGGATAAAGAATCTTCTTTCAAGTCTGCAATTTCATAATTAAGAAAACTAACAGAACCAGAACTTATAGAATCCATTCCACTAACACAATATAAAAATGTTGATTTACCAGAGCCAGAATTTCCCATTATAATAGTGAAATCATTCCTATATATTGTTACGTTCACCTCTTTTAAAACTTGGGTTTCATCTTTTCCTTGTTTATAATTCTTTTTCAAATTAGAAATCTTGATAATTGCTTGTTTTTCCATATAAAAGTCCTTTCTTGTATCGTTACTTCATAATAGATGACATGACATTGATGTCATGTCATCTATTATATGCTTGCTTACCAAAGCTGTCAAGATAAAGTAATTCTTGATTTTGGGATTTAGATGATATATCATATATTTATAAAAAAATCGTATGAAGAGGTGAACGTATGGATAAGCTAGAACTACTTAGATATTTAGTAAAAAGCACTGAAAAAGAGGGGACTGCTCTATTTGCACAATTATTAAAGCCGCTCAATATAACACCTAATCAAAGTGAGGTTTTACTTGTTTTATCTCAATATGAGCCATTGTCTTTAAAAGAGATTGGGGAGTTACTCATTTGTGAGCGTAAGTCGCCAAGTAGATTGGTTCAAAAGTTAGTAGACAAGGGATTTATATATAAAAGCCAATCTTTAGAAGATAGTAGAAAATCTGTTCTTTATCTAACGAAAGATGGTAAAAAAATAATTCCTGAAATAAGGCAGGCAGAGAAAGGTTTTCACACTGTGATATTATCTGCCATAAATGAATCGGATACAGCTATTGAGGAGCTTACCTCTTTTCTGGCGAAGTTCATTGAAAACACAGATAGTAATGAGCGTATAAAAATGCGTACAAAAGATTGATAATAAAATTGGGGAAATCATAATTAACGATTTCCCCGATTTTTTATCTTATAATCTTCCAATTATCCTACTTTTCCAAAGTCAATTCATACTTTGAAAGGTGTGTAGTCTAGGCGTCTTGGTCTAGGCATTTTACTGTCATGACTACATTTTCACAGTCATTTGATTTTTGGTGTATATCTGGTCTATAGTTCTTTTCACCAGAATATTTTTAAGGAAATTCTCTATCAATGGTTTTATAGTTTCTAACTGTTCATCAGTCAAATAACTTTTTATATCTAAATATAATGATTCACATTGTTTCAATAGAATCTCGGAATTATTTTCTTCACATACATTCGCACCTTTAGTGTCTGCACTTAGTGATTCAATGTAAAAATTTTCTGCAACCTATTAGGCGCTTACGTTTATATAAATCAACTGATGAATATTTACTGAACAATTATCCAATTAGTTGATTTTACTAATCTTAAAGTAAATTGTGAATATTGGCTAACTTTGGTTTCTTGGTCTAAGTATTTCACAGTCACAACCGCTGTTACTTGATTATCCGTCATAGTATATACTGGATTCACCAACTCACTGAACACATAATCTTTATTGATAGCTGGCAAAGCATTGTTGCTTACATAATATGCCAGCTCTTTTCCTGTAGCAGTAGGGTAGAGCTTAAAGAACGTTTCTAAGAAGCTATTGATTTCTACGGTTGTAGTTGCGTCCACTGTACCATCACTTTCTATCTGCTTTGGCTGATAATCAGATTTTTGTGGTTGGCTATCCATAGTCGGATTCTTGACAATCACCATGTCACCAGCACTATCTATATGAACTGCTACATTATAGGCAGAAGTGATATTCTTTTTACTGTCATTCTCTGTTATCTGTTGTTCGACTGAAAAGAGTACATTAAAGGTACTATCATCTTCTTGTGATACACTCCATATCTGAATATTTCTGGCTGTAGAACTGGTTGGAATATCAGTCCTCACCATATCTACATTTAACTGCTGTAAATCTTCAGTCAGATAATTCTTTAATTGCTCATTCCTTTTATCTATGGAATCTTGGGATTGTTGCCATGAGAAGTATTCATTCACAAATGCTTCCACAAAGCTCTCTACTTTGTTGGTATCAACTATCTGCTGTTCGATGATTTCTTTTTCATGAACGGTATGAATATCAATGGCAGTGAAGTTCTTATAGATACCAAAACTCACACTGCCAATAAGCAGAATCCATAAAGCTATAGTGAGCTTCTTATGCGTTCCTACCTTGATGGTGGAAATTTTTTTCTGCTTTTTAGGTTTACTCGGTTTTTCTCTTCTTTCAATTTTTATTTTCATCATATCAAGTCCTTTCTTATTGATTGATAATACGACCAGCTCCGATTAAATGAGCCTGCCAGTAACTGCTTGTAAGGTCGGCATAACCAATCGGATCACCTGCGTGAAACATTTGGTTATTGCCTACATAAATGCCAATGTGCGTGACATAAGTACCCGAGCTATAGGTAGAATGGAAAAATACCAAATCCCCAGCTTTTGCTTCTGATAGTGAAATATGCTGGATTGCGTCGTACTGCATTTGTGCGGTTCGTGGTAGTGTTATCCCAGCTTTTCCATAACACCATTGCACCAGACCAGAACAATCAAAGGAAGTGGTGGGAGAAGCTCCACCAAACACATATTTCCAGCCCTCATATTTTAAGGCTTCACTCATAATTGCTTGGATGGTTTCATCATCAAAGTTTGCTGGTGTAAGATACTGCAATACCAATGGTACATAAAATTGATTGCCATACTTGTACCGCCAGCCACCATTGGTTGATACTGCAATGGGATTTGAATAATTGACTTTCACACCGCCAGATTTATCTTTTGAAAAGGCTTCTGCCAGCTCATAAGTATACTTTTTACCATTGTTAGCTACATAGGTGAGAAAGCCACCGCCATAGTTGTAAGACTGGATAACGGAATTAATATCACATCCTAAATTTTCAGCAGTGGCTAACAGCTCACTAAAATATTTACAGCCCTGTTTGATGGATTCTTCGGTACTAAGACTATTAGGTGGCAGTCCAAGCGATTCTGAACTTTGCATAACATCAATCGCAGTACCGCCAGATTCGACTTGGATAATAGCTAAGATGTAATTGATATATTCTTCAATGCCATCAATGCCATATTCCTTACAATATTTCTCCACCATTGGTTTATGTTTCAGAACATCTTCGGAAAAATTCGACCCGCCTAATTCCCAATTAACGCTATTACTGCTATCATCTGAATCCGCAAATACTATCACAAAAAACAACAACATACTAAAGAACAAAGAGAAAACCACTCCAAAAATGGCAAGATGTTTTAACTTCATTTCTTATGCCCTTTGGTTGTGGCTCTTGTTTTCGTATTTGTTGATTTCCTTGTTGTATTTTGGGTGGATTTTCTGGTATTCTGCCTTTGATAACTTTGTGATCGTTCTTTAGATAGCTGTTTCTTGATTTCTGGTGGTCGTTCATGGTTCATTGGCTGGGAAGTAGTAGTTGGAGTATTGGGTCTGATAGCTCCAGAACCAGATTCTTTCACAGTGCTTGGTCGTGATACCGTAGGAGCTTTTGAATCACTACGAGATACAGGTTGTTGTCGTTTTGCATAATCACGCTGTCTTTTTTGCATGGAAGCATAAGGCTCGGTTTTGTCTTTTTCCTGCTTGGCTCTATCCATTTCCAAACGCTTCTGTGCAATGCCAGCACGTTTTTGATTGCGGTTAATTGAACGTTCCTGCTGTTTCTGTTCTCTGGTATCAGATACCGATTGGCTAAAGTCATTGATATTGCGTACAAGGTCATGTTTTCCTTTATGTACGGCGTATTTTGCATTTATCGGAGCGTTTTTAATGTTATCTTTTACATCAGTTGCTTTATCCACCATACGATTCTTGGTATCTACCACATTGCCGGCTTTTTCACCTAATTGCTTACCAATAGAACGTTTTCCAGCAGTTGAATTAGTAGGAGCTTTTGGGGTTCTGTCAGCGTTACCAGAAGTATTGTTTCGTTCATGATTGGCATTTGTTGTTTTGGAATTACCAACTTTAGAATCCTGTTTTTTAGTAGAAGCAGGACTTTTACCAAAGGTCTTATTCATGCTACGTTGCAGTTTTCTGACTTGTCGATTCATCATTATACGAGGTTTGCGGAATATCTGCCTACCCATGTTTTGAGAATCATTGCTTTGCAGAGAGAACATACTCATGATATTTCCCAGATTAAAATAGATTCCTGCAAAGGTGACTATCTGTAAGAACATAATCATAAAAAACGGTGATGTTCCAGATAAGGAATACAGCATTGTTGAAATGCTGAACGCTACGGTAATAATCAATGTAATACCAGCACGTGTCATAATCACATTAAAGAGCTTCATTATCGCTTTTCTTGCCATACCATCAAAACTGGGTATCATGCTTAATAAAAAGCTGATAGGTAAAAACATGGCAAAGATAATAAAGAGTACCTGTGAAAATATCATAATTCCTGTTAGCAAAAATACAAATACAGAAATACCAATATTAAAAATGAATAAAAAGAAAACCGTTCCCAATCTGGAAATGGTCTTTGTAATCGTCAAGTTGGTATTGTCATGATTTTCTATCTCGTCTTTTACGATTTTCTCTCTGTCCTTACCGTTATTCGTATCTGGGCTGGTAGATAATAATTCCTCTACTCGGTCAGCTCCTAAAGCATCTGCATCAGTTGTGCCATATTGCAGTAATAGCCATGGTTGCTTGACTTGTACTGAAAATAGGCTGTCACGAATCATATCAACGCTATCTTTACCTTGACTACTGGTGTTTGGCATAACTATTTTTGTACCCACATCAAGGCTGGCATTACTTACATCTTTGGAAAAGTCGTTAATCTTTCCAATATAGTCTGGAGCATACGCAATAAATGACGCCGATAGAATAAACACTACCAAGAAATTCAAGACCGCCTGTATTGCTTTGGTTGTTTCATGCTTAATTAGTCCTGTATACGCAACATAAATTCCAAGTATCAGAATAAAGATAAGCAGGAATCCAACATAGAAGCCAGAACTGGAAAAACCATTCTTGGTAACACCTGCAATAGTTTGAATGTTCTTACCGATTGCGTCGGCCGTCTGGCTGATAAAATCCAAACTGTATGCTTCCTGCACCAAGTAACCTGTGGCATTGGAGAGGTAGAGGGAAATTGTCCAGATAAAATTGGTGATGGCATATAGTCCATACATGACGGATTTTCCCAGACCGTCCGACCAGTTCCATGGAAGCCAGCCCCAGCTATTATCCACATAGAAATCCAGTTGATAGTTGGATATCCCATACTTGGAATATTCATTGCTGGCATTGATGGTTTCATCTACAAGACCGGTCGCATGAGCTACCGTACCAATACTGGCTAAAACAAAAATGACAACTGCAATACATACAACTGTCATACCTGCATAGCACACTATTTTCTTTGATAAGGGAAGCTGTTTTCTGGCTTCTTTTCTCTTGATTTTCTCCATTTTTCGATTAGAGATAGACTTCATTTATTCCACCTCTTTTCTCACTGGTGGGCGTGTATCAAAGGCATGAAGTAATTCTTCAAAGATTGGGTGGAACTGCATAACACCTACACGACCGTAAAGGTCAGAGATTAAGCATTGTCCGTTCTCCAAATCACGCAAGCGTTTCTGGTTGTTTTCGTCCTCTTTGTCTACACCAAAGAACTCCAGCGTTTTCTTAATCTCCACAATGTCAGTAGAGCGGAAAGCAAATTTCAGACCGATATTGTTTTTCATCTTTTCGTCCAGTAAATCGTCGGCATTCTGGGTAACAAAATAAACCCCAGCGTTCATGGCTCGTCCTGCTCGGACCAGCTTCATGGATAGGGTCTTTCCTTGTGCTACCTGTAAGAAACTCCATGCTTCGTCAAGGTCAACGATTTTAAATATGGAACGGTCAGAGTGGATAAAGTCTAAGGCAAAGGTGCTGATAACGATAAGCATTGCCACACTCAATAATTCCATGGTGGTGTATTCCTCAAATGAAGTATCTGCATCTGGTAGCACTAAATCAGCTACTTGAATAATGTTTAACTGCTTTTCAAGACTAATGGACTGTGATACATTGCCATCACTGAATAGCAGATGTGCAAAATCGTAATCAACGAAACTTTCGATATGGTCGGCTATATTATTGCTGATGGTCGTATCTTCTTTTCGTAGTTCATCAATGACCAGCAATAAGCCACGTTGCTTACTTTGGGTAACATTACGGATTGCTTTTCTAAGGACAGGGAATTTGTCGCTGTCACGACTGGAAATGCCAGTTAAGAACGTTAAAATATCAATTGCCAGACTTTCCGAATCTTTCTTACGGTTCAAAATGACGTAAGGGTCAAGCAATCCTTTGTTTTCTTCCTCACTGGTGAGATTCACAATGTTAATCTCATGGGCGATTTCTGGCAATGTTTCTTTCCATTTGCCACGTTCAGCCTTTGGGTCGACAATGACGGCTTGACCGCCAAAAAGTACCGCATAATACACCAGCATATTGTTACTAAATGATTTACCGCCACCCAATGAACCAAGAAAAGCAGAAGCCAGAGCATTTGTGATTGAACCTCTCACCCCTTGACTGGCAAGGCTTGGTTTAAGGTATACATTTCTGCCAGTATCAAGATTGTAACCGACATAGATTCCCTCGGTTTCTCCCAGCATTTGTGTAGCACCAAATCCAAGACCAGCGAGAAAGTCAGAAGTAACGTACTGGATATAGTCATTGATGTAACGTTTACTGGCAGGGATAAATTCACTATGTAACCCCAGCATATCCCCAAAAGGACGTACAAGTTTAATGGATAAGTCGTCGTAAAAGTCTTTGACTTCATCTAGGCGTCTTTTCAATTCATCAAGGGTGTGTGCCGACACTCGGATAACATAGCTTAATTTATACATGGATTCCTTACTTTGGTCTAAGGTGTTTTCCAGCTCATTAACGGAATCCAGAGCGTCAATCACATTGGAATTTGTTTCATTGTCACTTTCCCAAGCGTGGCTGTCTAGGTCTTTCAGTTCTTTCTTTTTATTGCGAACCGTGGTAAGAGCCTTTTTATTCGCCACAATTTCTACATTCATTGATGTGTCAATTGGAAAAGTGAATTGCTGTTGCTGGTAGTAGAAGATTTCACTGCTTGGAAAATCCAGTTCACCGATAATGGAATTAATCGTGAAGTAAGCAACATAGGTTGTCGTATCTTCATGTTCAATTTTAAGGTATCGCTGATTTTCCTCAATCAGGCAGCGGGTAGGTTTTAACAAGTCATATTTCTTCACCAGCACCTCTTTGTCTTTATATCGTTTTGGCAGATGATATTCGTATTCCTCATAAGGCGTTCCAGTTTGACCGTAAATATGTTCCACGATATAGCCAAAGTCGTTTTTATCCAGCTTACGAATCTTGAACCGTCTGGATATTTTGCTTTCCAGCAGATGTTCCATCTTACTAAAGCGTGCAATTTCATCATTACTCATGGAAACAAAATCCCCCATGAACTTATGATTGACTTCGTTAAAAAACTCTTGAAATGCTTTTTTGATTTCTTCACCAATGCCCTTAATAGAAACCTCCCGTTCGTTTAATAAGAGTTTGAAGCCAATAAAAAAGCGGTAGTCCACTTGATTATCACCAATCATATCAACTAACGCTTCGGTTTGTTCATCTATTTTTTTGTATGCTACATCTTTCAATCGTCCTGTGACTTCTTTTTTAGAACGTTCCTGTGTCGCTCGTATACTGGATTCAGTTGCTAATTGCAGAGCATGAATTTTTCCATCACGATTTTGTGCAATCAGTTGTCGGAAGTTATCATGTACTTGGAATTTTTCTTCTGGACTTAAAAAGCTGTAGTTATAGGGTATCAATTCGTAATAGGCGAAACATTCGCCATCATGATTGAACACCAGATTGTTTTCAATATATTTAATTGGGTAAGCCATCATACAATTCACTCCTTACTATGGTAATGGATTCATTTAGTTTCTGCGTTTGTAATTTTACTGCTTTACCAGCATAGGTGACTTTGGCTCGTATCAGATAGGTGATTACCGATTTTAAGAATCCATATGGTTTCTTGCCATCAAATGTTTTCTGGCACATAAACCAAGTGACACCTACAAGGATTCCAAGATATTTAAGCAATGCCCCATCAATGAATGATAAAGGGGGAACATTGGCTAATAGAATTACTGCAAGCAGTGATACGACAAACCAAGTCATTTGTGTAAAGGTGATAGGAAAAGGTAGCTGTAAATCATTAATTGCGTAAATTACTTTCTCTACCGACCAAATACTGGTATAACTTCTTATTTTCTTCATTTTTTATCACGTCCTTTCTGTTTAAAATCATTCTTTTTGTACCATTCCGTCACCCCCCAGCCCCCTTGCCCGAACTCCCATAGGGGGAGATGGAACGTTTGCTAACGCAAACTATTTTATTTAAAACATTTCTCAAAACGTCCACTACCATTAAGAAATCGTCAAGGAGGTAGTATTTTTCTATCGAAAAATCTCTACCTTTTATCCTTGACTATTTCTTTTTTTGCCATTGTTCTTTCGTGCCGAAAACGGAAAACAAATAAAACTTATAAGTGATTCCTTTTCGCCCATTCATTGTAAGGCAAAAAACATTTTCGTTAGGTAGTGGCTACATTTACTTTTCTTTTCGCAAGGCTTTGCCCTGCACCCAGCCTCTTCAAAAAACAAATTTTAATTGCAATACTCAAATACGCCATGAGAAGTAACAAGATAGTTTCCCTCAATCTCCATATCACGACCTAATGCTTCATAGTCGATATAGTTTTGTAGGTTTGACGGTACTTCTCCAAGTTGTCCTGTTTCTTCAACGTAATAACGAGCAATATCTTCCATAGAATCACAATCGGAATAGCAGATAATATCATCTGCATTTTCCAGCAATTCTTCCAGAGAGCTAAACCACATACCTTGAATCTCATTCAGTTCATCATAGATAGGTGAACCCTCCAGCTCCATCACCATTTCACATAGACGGTTGATTTCACTGATAGGCGTATATTCTCCAATCTCAAAGGGAAGTTCATAATCGTGAATGGCATATTCTTCATACTCACCATTCAAGCCGATTCTTTCTTCCATTTCTTCATAATCAATGGGTGGGGTGAACCATGCACCGACAAGCTCACCCTCATTGTATTTTCCTAAGTTTGCAATGTAGACTTGCATTTCCATTGAATTTACCCCCTATGCCCCAATAATCTTATTAAAGAGATTCAGAAGTACATCTTTTACGCCGCCGGCATTGAATACCAGACCGACAGCAATTAATGCAATGATTAAGAATCCAATCAGCTTAGAAAACTCACGTTTAAATCCCAGATAAAGACCAATCACCACGATTGCCAGTAACACAAGGGATTGTGCGTTACTTAAAAACCAGTTGTATAAGTTTTGTCCAAAATTCATTCAACATTCCTCCTTTTGTTGTTGTTCATCATTTTTTCATCTGCACGTTTGCTGATTTGCATTAAGCACATAAGAGTAACGCCAATGGTTACCCCTAACATAATCAGCAGTAAATTAAATACAAAATGCCACATCATATATTCCTCCAATCAAAAAAGCGACCTCTATTGTGGTAAGAAGTCGCCTTATCATTTAATTCTTTTTTGCAATTTTTGAATACAATACTCTAAAATGTCTTTTATTAGTAATAACGGAATATTACTACGGGCATTGTATCCTTGTATTGTTTTTCTTCCATCAGCCGCCTTTGGACTAATTACGACATCTGCCTTTTCCCTTGTGGTTTTTAAAGGCAAATGAATATTACTGTAAAATGTCGTGGGCTTCTTAGGAAATTCTTTGTCATAGGCATTATAATGTGCAACATTTTCTATCCCATAGAAATTTTGAATCTGTTTATAATAACGCCAAATCCTACTTGATTGAGGATTCTCAATGACCCAAATTTCCGGCTCATAGCGCTCAATGATTCGAGTAATATTAAACGCACACAGCTCACCATTTATACGGTTTAATACCGTTTTCCACCAATGTTTTTTAAAATGAGGAGTTTTCTCAAACCACGATTCTAATTGCTCACGAGTGCGTAAGCTAAAATTATTATTGGCTTTCTCTATACCAAACAAAGTAATAATTTCCTCTGTATACCAGCAGACATTACCTCCGGTCATGGAACTGGCTACACTCCATGATTCACAAGGCGGAGAAGCCAATATTATATCTGGTTTTGGCAACTTATCCAATTGACAGAATAATTTAGACTCTCCGAAAAGTTCCGAATAATCGGCTAAATCTATATGAATAAAGTGATTGTTCTTATTCTCAATATCAAGTCCCATGGAATAGATTTCAATATCTTCTGCAAAGTAGGTTTCTACTGCTTTTTTGTAGCAACCATTACCACTGTCAAATAATGCCCAGACAATCAAATGATCACCTCCAATCTGTTTTCAGTCCTATACCACCATATCCTCTAAGGGAATGGTTTGCTGCTTTAGTAATTTTTCGTGTTTTTCCAATAACTTTGCTTCCCTTATCATTTCTGGAATGACATTTGTTTCATTTAGAACATCTAAAATGCTGGCTACTTTTAACGTGGGTGCTACTTGATGGCGTAACCAGTTCAAGGTACGCTCATAGGAGTATGGCTCCGGCTCGGTAGTCAGCCGCAATTCACCTCGATTCCTGCCAATAAACCATTCCCAGCTTTCATTAGTTTTCCACTGACTACGACGTTTGGTAATGTCTTTGTCCGCAAATCGGATATAGCGGTTGATAATCCCAAAGGCTGTCTTTTCTGCATTTTTATAAGCCAGCAGGTCACCTATGGCATGGGTCGCTCTATCATTCTTTAAGCGGATTTCAAAACGATTCTTAACAACGGCTTCTTCTAATGGAATATCATTTTTAATGAACTGCTCGTAATCCTTTTCATAAATGCAGAAGTACACCTCTGATTTCAAAGAACCAATATAGAGGGTGTTTCCCATATCTGGTTTTTCATCACGGTGAACCAGCTCACCACTTCGGTAATTCCGGAAAGTGCGAAACACCGAAATACATTCTTCCTGTTTACATTTTCGTGCCAGTTCTGGAATGTCCAGGATTCCTACTTTGTCATTGATAGCCAAATCCAAGCGTTTAAACACGCCTTTGACTTCCAGACAATCCGTGAAGAAGTCATACCAGCTACGGTGTTGTGCCAGCAGGAAATTTTCAAACTGCCGACAGCCTTTTCCTTTTAGCTCCAGCAGCACACCTTTTGTTAAATCATAAGAAGCCATTACCATAATGTCACCAAAGCGATAATGCTCTGGATAAGAGTAGTAGCCAAAATCCTCATGTATCATGTAGTCAATGTTTAAGTGCAGCACCTCACCAATGATACGAGCAACATTATCTGTGGGAAATCGAATCCGTACATAGTCGAATAGCATTTCCAATGGGTTATCTGGATTGAAGCGTTCCAGTGAAGCAAGCAAGGCTGTTTTCACTTGTTTGGTTGGAACAGTCTTGTTATTTTCAATGTCGGAAAGATATGGTCTGGTGATACCAGAAGCTACCGCCAGCTTGTTTTGGGAAATCCCATAAGCCAGTCGTTTTTCTTTTAATTCCTCAATCCAAGAAGTGTCATGTTTCAATCGCATTCCTCCAATCAAAAAGCAGGTGTCAACTTTTGGGGT
>Ga0153983_1000138_pt1 | contig 17249 bp, 18 predicted proteins | sample TSGA067MetaG_FD_104693 | JGI IMG/M metagenome (GOLD analysis project Ga0153983, IMG submission 104693) | Attine ant fungus gardens microbial communities from Georgia, USA - TSGA067 MetaG | ecosystem: Host-associated > Fungi > Mycelium > Unclassified | place: USA: Georgia, Alexander Wildlife... | reverse complement strand
TTCGGATATATGTGCAAATTGCTCTCTGGTTATATCACTGTCATAGGCCTGTCGCATTTATCTTCTCTCCTCTGCTTTTTTACTTATTTTACCACAAGGAAAAGATTTTGAACAGGCTCTTATATGCTTTATGATTATATCCTGTATCATAGAGAATATAATCTCCATCTTTTTCAATTAAAAAATAGGGTACCGGAACGTACATTGGCTCATCTGAATCCGTTTTTAGGATATACTTCCTCTGAGTGGTGATTACACTTTCTTCAAAACAATACATTTTCATTCTTTTTTCCTCCATGATTATATTTTTTAGTTTCCTTTAAAACCTGCAGTTCTTTTCTCTTCAAAAGCAGACATACCTTCTTTTTGATCCTCCGTCGAAAAACATAGGCCAAACATTTTCTTTTCAAACTCTATGCCTCTCTCCAAAGCCATTTCCTCGCTTTGATTAATACATTCTTTCGCATACTCAATCGCAACAGGAGCAGCTTTTGCTATTTTCCTTGCCATTTCTAAGGCTGCATCCATTAGCATTTCTTGATGCACTACTTTATTTACCAGCCCTAAGGCTAAGGCTTTTTCAGCCTTTATGATATCGCCTGTTAAAATAAGTTCTTTCGCTTTCGCAGTGCCTATAAGCTTTGGGAGCCTTTGTGTTCCTCCCCCTCCAGGTATAATTCCCAATCCAACTTCAGGCAGTCCAAACTTAGCCTTATCACTTGCAATGCGTACATCACAGGCAAGTGCCATCTCACAGCCGCCACCCAGCGCAAATCCATTGATAGCTCCAATAAAAACTTTACGGCAATTCGTTATTTTCGAATAAACATCCGTTGTATTCTTGGAGTACTGTATGGCTTCATAAGCACTGAGATTTTTCATGTAAGCAATATCTGCTCCAGCCACAAAAGCCTTTCCATTGCCCGTTATTATTACCACCATGATTTCCTTATCGCTCTCAATTTCATCTAGTGCAATATTAAGCTCATAGATTGTTTCATTTGTTAGGGCGTTTCGCTTTTCGGGATTGTTCATTGTTACTATACTAACATTATTTTTCTTTTCTAATAATATATTTTTGTATTTCACACACTGCCTCCCTCTTACCAAATAAGCTTGGCTTCTTTAGCCTGCTTTGTAAGTTCTTCACGAAATGCCGGATGGGCTATGCCGATCAAAGCTTTTGCGCGCTCACTTATTGTAAGACCATGGAGGTTAACGATTCCATACTCTGTACAAATATATTGAACATCGTATCTTGATGTGGTAACTGCCGTACCTTGGTCAAGGCAGCATACAACATTTGTTATACTGTCATTTTTTGCTGTAGCGCGAAGTACAAGTATTGATTTTCCACCTTTTGACATTTTCGCCCCGCGTACGAAGTCGACCTGTCCGCCAACACCACTGTACTGCATCCCTTTTAATGTATCTGCCGCTACCTGTCCCAAAAGGTCTACTTGAAGCGCACTGTTAATTGAAATTACATTATCATTTTGGGCAATTATAGAAGGGTCATTCGTTTTTGCTACACCTACAACAAGGACATCCGGGTTATTATCTACAAAATCAAAAACCTTCTTGGTTCCAATTAAAAAGTTTGTAACAAACTTTCCTTTATGCACGTTTTTCTTTTGGTTTGTAATGACACCTGCATGATACAAGTCTACTACACCGTCAGAAAACAGTTCTGTATGTATTCCCAAATCTTTTTTGTTATAAAGTGTTGAAAGTACTGCGTCAGGCGTTCCCCCAACACCAAGCTGCATACAGGCTCCATCCGGAATAAGAGGCTCAATAAACTTTGCCATCGCTCGTTCCTTCTCCTGTACAGGCGTAGGCGCAATTTCTATAATTTCTTCATCTGCCTCAAGAATAACTGCGGCTTTCTCCAGAGAAATGGAATCTCCATATGTTCTTGGAAGGTTTTTATTGATCTGTATAATAAGTTTCTTAGCGGATTCTGCACATGCCACTGAGTAATCAGCATTTAATCCATAGCTGCACATTCCGTTTTCATCTGGTGGAGGAACCATTAAAAAAAATACATCAGGCCGATTAATTGTTCTATAATAGTGCTCCATATCGCTAAAGAACACCGGAACAAACTCAATCTTCCCCTCACTATAAGCCCTTCTTGTGTTTGGTCCCAAGAAATTTGAATATCCTTTAAATCCTTTCTGATAAGCATAATCCGCAGGTCCATAATGTAGATGCCCCATTACCTTTATATCCTCCAGTTTATCAGCTTGGTCAACCAACGCTTTTAAAAGCAATTTGTTTTCCGAATGTACCTCTTGGAACATTACCTTATCACCGGATTCTATGATTTTAACTGCTTCTTCAGGAGAATTAACTATTTTAGTTTTATATTTTATGCGCCAATCCATATAGTTTCCTTTCTTTTATATAGTTCATGTAAGATCGGGATTAGGGTATTTCTCACCGGTTTCAGGATATACATAAAATCCCTTCCCCGTTTTCTTTCCTAAATATCCGGCACGAACCATGTTGCGTAATAATGTCGCCGGTCTGTATTTGCTGTCGCCGGTTTCTGAATAAAGGACTTCCATAACTGCAAGTTCAATATCTATTCCAGCCATATCGATAAGTTCCAATGGTCCCATAGGATGGTTCAGTCCGCATCTCATCCCCAGGTCAATATCTTCAATAGTTCCTATACCTGCCTCTAAAAGTCCAATTGCTTCGTTTATCATAGGGTCTAGCATTCTGTTTACAATAAAAGCAGGACTGTCTTTTGATAAAATACAAAGCTTACCTAATTTTTCCCCGAACGCCATAATGGCATCAATTGTTTCTTTTGATGTGCCAAGACCTTTTATGACTTCAAGAAGTTTCATTAGCGGTACAGGGCTGAAAAAATGCGTGCCTACAAAACGTTTTTCATTTTTTACAACTCCGGCGATTTCCGTTATCGATATCGACGATGTATTCGTGGCCAAGATAGTATTTTCATCACATATCTCAGAAAGAGTTTTAAAAACCTCTTTTTTTGCATCCTTATTTTCTATAATCGCCTCAATTACCAAATCTACATTAGCTGCCGACAACATACTTTCAGACAAACTAAGCTTGTTCAGAGCATCTTTCTTTTCCTCTTGTGTCATCTTACCTTTTGAAACAATCTTATCCAACATATATTCAATATTTGTTTTTGCCTTTTCCAATATATCGAAGGATACATCATAAAGTATTACCTCAAAACCCGCCTGCAGCGCAGTTTGAGCAATGCCTGAACCCATAAATCCCGAGCCGACAACAAACACTTTTTTTATTTTTACCAAACTTTTCTCCACCTTTCTTTTTTTGGTTTAATCACAGTTTTCAATTACCAGCGCAATACCCTGTCCACCGCCTATACATAAGCTTGCCACACCGTAACGACCGCCCCTTCTTTTAAGTTCATATATAAGAGTCGTTAAGATCCTTGTACCACTGTTTCCCAAAGCATGCCCATGTGCAATACCGCCTCCATTCACATTAACTCTGTTATATAAATTTGTGCCAAAGGACATCCCCATTTCTATTAGACATCCTAAAGACTGTGCTGCAAAAGCTTCATTTATTTCGAATAAGTCAATATCGCCAAGGGTAAGATTTGCCCTCTTAAGTGCCTTATTAATTGCAGGGACAGGTCCCATCCCCATTATACTTGGATCGACTCCTGCCGTTGCAGAGCTTATAATCTTAACCATAGGTTTCACGCTGAGCTCATTTACTTTCTCTTTGGACATTACGACAACTGCAGAAGCCCCATCATTCATCCCGGATGAATTACCCGCAGTTACAATACCTGTACCATCTCTTAAAAATGAAGGTTTTAATTTTGCAAGGCTCTCCATGGTAGTGTCTGGTTTAGGATGTTCATCCGAATCAAAACTAAAGTTGGACTTCCTTAAATTCACTTTAATAGGAATGATTTCATCCTCAAATTTGCCTGTATCCATAGCCTCTTTCATTTTAATTTGACTTTCATAAGCAAACCTATCCGCCATTTCTCTTGTAATATAATATTTTTTTGCAACATTTTCAGCAGTTATTCCCATATTTAGCTGCGGATAAAGAGCCGCTGGATGTGCATTTGATGATGCATATGCAAATGCATCATATCCTGTGAAATGTCCCATTCTAAAACCTTCATATCTACAAGTGTCAGGAAGGTAGTAAGGTGCCCTTGACATGCTTTCGGCCCCACCCGCGACCACTACATCAGCATCATCTGAGTATATCGCCTGTGCTGCATTTACTACAGCCTGAAGTGATGAACCACATTGCCGATCCACAGTAAATGCAGGTACATCAACACCATAACCAGCCAATAATGCTGATACCCTTGCCAAATTGGGAACATGACTAAGAACATCCCCCATGATTACCTGATCAATATTCTCAGGTTTGATACCAGACCGCTTTATTGTCTCCTCGAGCACTGGTTTGGCCAATTCTTCCGGTGGAACTGTTTTAATGCTCCCAAGATAACCACCTACAGCCGTTCTTACTGCGCTGGTTATTACGCAATCTTTCATAATAAATCATCCTCCTTTTTGCTTAATACAGCAAAGCGAATTGTGAATATCCACTTTGACAATGTTAAGTAGCAAGTATTGTGCCAATGAGGCCTCCTTAATCTGTAAATATCATCCCATATACGCTGCAACCATTGATTTTACTAGATCCATTTAATTTTTAATATCGTATAGAATCAAACAATTTATACCAAATCTAATAAACTTCGAATCAAAATCAAGCACTGATTTCCGGTTTTGTAGAATAAATATTCTATTATTATAGAAATCTATAGATATTTATAAAATCTTATAAATGCTAATACAGAATATTCGCCAGAGTTTTTATCTTCTCTCAAGACACTTTCCAATACTTAATTTATAATTATTTAATTGATAAACATTGACACATAACTTTTAGGTCTTTATAATTAGTGTATCTGTTCAAAATTAAGTCTAAAAGCATCAATAATCGAATATAAGGAGTATATATGGAGCAATATAAAAAAGAATTCATTGAATTTATGGTTGACTGTAAGGTTTTAAAGTTTGGCGATTTTGTGACGAAGAGCGGAAGGAAGACGCCTTTTTTTGTCAATACAGGCTTTTACAGAACAGGCGGTCAATTAAGTCGTTTAGGAGAATACTATGCCAAAGCACTCACGAATACCTTTGGCTTGGACTTTGATATCCTTTTTGGACCTGCTTATAAAGGCATACCTTTAAGCGTTGCAACAGCAATGGCCATTCATTCATTATATGGCAGAGACATAAAGTACTGCTCTAATCGTAAAGAAATCAAGGATCACGGTGACACAGGTGTATTACTCGGAAGTCCCATTAAAGACGGCGATAAAGTCGTTATCATTGAGGATGTGACGACGGCAGGAACTTCTATAGAAGAAACATTGCCGATTATTAAAGCACAGGGAAGTGTTGATGTACTTGGATTAGTTGTTTCGGTAGACCGAATGGAACGGGGAAAAGGGACTCAAAGCGCATTATTGGAAATCGAGGAACGGTATGGATTAAAAACGACTGCTATCGTTACCATGGCAGAAGTGGTAGAACACCTTTACAACAAAACTTATAAAGGTGAGATTATCATTAATGACGAAATAAAAGCAGCCATTGATGATTATTATATGCAGTATGGAGCAGAATAAATAAAAAGAATAAATCAGGAGGTTTTTATAATGCAGGAAAAAGTATATGGAATCATGAAGAATGTAGGCGTGGGTAATCTTGTTTTTGGAATCATCAGTATTGTTGCAGGAGTAACAGTAGGTGTTATATCCATCATTAATGGCGCAAGATTATTAAAGAGCAAATCGAATATATTATTTTAACCGCTGTCCCAATACCCTACATTGTCAATGAAGGGTATCATTGATACAGTACAAGATTGCAAAAGGAACTTAAACCGGGTTCCTTTTCGTATTGCATCTGGCAAGGGGGCAATCTTTACCTGCAAAAGGAGGTGTATCGTGGGTATTCGGTCTAAGAAAAAGGTTCGGTTTGCTTTTAAATTATTATTTGTTTTTTATTTAGCAGCACTGGCCTATGTATGTCTGTTTAGTGAACAGCTTGGAAGGCAGATAACTGTAGAGGAGTATCGTTATAATCTTATACCTTTCAGGGAGATTTCCCGATTTTATACATATAAAGAGATTGTGGGATTTTCTAGTTTTATGCTAAATTTGTTTGGGAATATATTAGTTTTTATACCTTTTGGATTTATAATACCGGTAATTCGCGTTAAAAAGAGAAAACTATCAGATGTCATCATATCGACGTTCCTTTTGAGTCTGACCATTGAGACGATTCAGCTTTTTTTGCGGGTGGGAGCATTTGATGTAGATGACCTGATTTTAAATACATTGGGTGGTGTCATAGGTTATATTTTATTTTTAATAACTAATTTTATAAGGAGAAGCTATGGCAAAAGAAATATATAGTTATACAAAGATACAGAAGAATAGAACGAATAAGGGGATACATGCCTCATTGATTGGCAGCTTTTCTATTTTGATGCTTATGATTCTTATTGTAATAGCATTTATTAAAAAAGGGGAGTTATCAATATATATAACATCTCTCGGTTATATAAGTTTCATTGCCTCGATTATCGGGTACACAATGGCTGGCCGAGTTAAAAAGAATGATGATATCTATGGGAAACTTATACAGACTGGTGTGAATATTAATACGATTGCCATCACATTACATTTAATTGTGATACTTATTGGCTTATCGTCTATTATTATGTAGATTTTGGAGGATAGAATGGATAGATTAGAACGGCAAATGAATTTTATTATGGAAGCAGATCAACTTAAGAACATTAATCGACAAACTTATATAGCCGATGGGACAAGAAAAGAAAACGACAGTGAACATTCCTGGCATCTGGCACTAATGGCAATGCTGCTTTCAGAGCATGCCAATGAAGAGATAGACGTTTTAAAGGCTATGTCAATGGTATTAATTCATGATATCGTCGAGATTGATGCCGGAGATACATATGCTTACGACGAAGAAGGAAAAGCAACGCAAAGAGAAAGGGAAGAAAAAGCGGCTGACCGCCTTTTTAATATTCTGCCAAAGGACCAGGCGGAAAAATGTATTAGCTTATGGCATGAGTTTGAAGCCAATGAAACGGCAGAAGCCCGCTTTGCGACTACCTTGGATCATTGCCAGCCGACGTTGCTTAATCACATGTCTGATGGAAAGTCATGGGTAGAGCATGGTGTTAAGTTGAGTCAGATTCTAAAACGTAATGAAGAGACCCACCTTGGTTCAGAGCGTATATGGGACTATCAAAAGCACATCCTTGAAGAGAATATTGATAAAGGAAAAATAATAAAAGATTGCTGAGGTATTTATGAAGGACATTGAATTAGTACAAGAAAGATATCGTTTGGTGATGGAAAGAGTCGGTGGGATCATTTCGGAAAAGGACGTATCAGAAGAGTTCAGAGATTATTTTCATACAATGGCGAGGTTTATCCAAATGATAGACAAGTTAAGAATTCATCTGGAGAACAACTGGCATAAACAGGCATTACTTAAACAGCTGCAGGAATTGAACAATCAATTATATGAAGATGTTTTGCCGGCAAACTACCATCAAAGTTATGGCAATCCTGATTTTGCAGTCAAACGAACCGGGGATACTTACGGGCGGCTGCTCTCTTTTTTGTATACAGAGATTAGAGGATTGATTGTATATGTCTATGAAAACAGACTTTGGGATATGACAATCGTTTGTGAACTGTTTATTCAAATATATAATTATTTTGAAGAGATGCAATCTCCCGATTTAAAACAGTTGAAAGATATTATTTACTGGTATATCAGCGATTATAGTGATATGAAGCTAGACGACAGATTCAGAGAGCGATTTGATCCTGAATGGTCTTTCAATACAGACATTATTTTGAATTCCAATTTAGATGATTTACGTTATCTTTATCATTTTGGAGAATACATCTCAGAAAATGAAATCAGGACAGCTAAGTATTTGAATCAATTATCCGAAGATGAGATTGATAATATGGCGAAAACCTTCGTTGACGGTTATATTCGTGGCTTCAAAGCGGCAAAGATTGATTTATCCGAGAAGAAAACAGTTGTGATTCGCACTTATATCGGTTTCGAAAGGATTATTAAAGCGGCTATAGGCAAGTTTGAAGCCATAGGTTTAGCTTCCTGTGTCAGCTTAAAAAGTACAAGTCCCAATAATCAGTATGATTATGACCACCGCCACGACCAGGCCTTGTATTTAGATAAGGCTCTTGGTGAAAGGAATTTGGCAGTGACTAAAACTGTCTATGAAAAATATAAAGAGTTGGCAGGAGGTTATGCCGGACCGGCGTGTCTGGAGGTTTTTGGGGAAACACCTTTTGTTCCGGAAAGTAAAGACAGTGTCTTAAAGCTCAGTGACAAGCAGCAGAAGCTAGTGATTCAATATACAAATCAAAGCGCTATACTGAGCAATGAATACATGGATCGTTCCCAAATAAGTTTTACAATCATTGCTTATCCGGTTGCGGCTATCGGTCCTGACTATGAAGCCGTTTTTAAGGAAACAGTGAAGGTGAACACCTTGGATAACAGATTATATGAAAGTATCCAACAGACGATTATCAATGTGCTGGATGGAGCGGATTGTGTATATATTAAAGGTAATAATGGCAATACCACAGATTTAACTGTAAAACTTGCCGATTTAAAGGAGTCCGATAGGGAAAGTAAATTTGAAAATTGTGTTGCTGATGTGAATATCCCTGTCGGTGAAGTATTTACAAGTCCGGTACTAAAGGGGACAACAGGATTTTTAAATGTCAGCAAGGTTTATCTGAATGGCTTGAATTACGTCAATTTCTCCATGACATTTGAGGATGGTATGGTCAGGGATTATTCCTGTGATAACTTTGAAACAGAGGAAACGAACAAAAAATATATCAAAGATAATGTTTTGATGAATCACGATGCTCTGCCAATGGGGGAATTTGCCATAGGCACCAACACAACAGCTTATGTCATGGCAAGAAAATTTAAGATTATGGAAAAACTTCCGATACTTATCATAGAAAAAATGGGTCCGCATTTTGCCGTGGGTGATACTTGCTTCTCAAGAAGTGAAGATAATCCTACTTACAATCCTGATGGTAAAGAAATGATTGCTAAGGATAACGAAGTTTCTGTTCTGAGAAAAACAAATCCCGAAAAGGCATATTTTAATTGCCATACAGATATAACGATACCTTATGATGAGATTGGCGAAATTACAGCCATAACATCTGAGGGTCACAGAATTTGTATCATTGCTAACGGAAGGTTCTGTTTAAAAGGCACTGAAAAACTTAATGAAGTTCTTGGCTGATTGATAAGCTGTGCTTATCAAAAAAATTAGATAAAATGATATCAGAAAAAGACCATGAAATTCATGGTCTTTTTCTATTGACGAAAAAACAACAGAATTGTACAATAGAGACAGACAATCTAAAAAAGATGTTATTTATAAGATATATTAATATATCGCTAACACATTCAGGAGGAATGAAAGATGAGTAAAGTTGGAATAGTCATGGGGAGTGATTCGGATTTAAAGATTATGAGTAAAGCTGCTGATGTCTTAGAAGAGTTAGGAGTGGCATACGAAATTACCGTTATTTCTGCTCACAGAGAGCCGGATGTATTCTTCGAATATGCAAAATCCGCAGAAAAGAAAGGCTTTAAAGTCATTATTGCAGGTGCCGGCATGGCAGCTCATTTGCCGGGGATGTGTGCGGCTATTTTTCCAATGCCGGTCATTGGCGTGCCAATGCATACGACATCTTTAGGCGGCCGAGATTCGTTATATTCAATAGTCCAGATGCCTTCAGGTATCCCTGTTGCGACTGTGGCGATTAATGGTGGAGCCAATGCCGGTATTTTAGCCGCTAAAATATTGGCCACTTCAGACTCACAGTTATTAGAAAAACTTAAAGCGTATTCCGGAAAGATGAAGAATCAAGTCGTAGAGAAAGCGGATAAACTAAATCGTCTGGGATATAAAGAGTACTTGAAGCAGATGTAACTTTGGGAAAGGCATGGTATTTATGGATAAGGTAAAGGATAGATGCGGATTATTCGGGATATATAATAATGATGATTTTAACACATCTCACATGATTTATTATGGATTATTTTCGCTTCAGCACAGAGGTGTGGAAGCCGCAGGTATTTGTGTTAATGATGAGGGCAAGTTTGCCTATAAACGGGACAGTGGCATGGTGACCAACGTTTTTGATAAGATATCCTTAGATAATATTAAGGGTCACTCAGGAATCGGTCATGTGTTGAGGTATCCTGGAACGGATGCTGTTTTGAATGCCCAGCCCATAGTTCTTAGATATACCCAGGGACATATGGCAGTTGCCATTAATGGCGGACTGAGTAATGAAGAAGAGCTGCGCCGGGATTTAGAATTTAAAGGTGCGGTTTTCCAGACGCTTGAAATTGCCGAATTAATTTCGGTACTCATCTCCAGAGCCCGTAATAAGGTGGGAACCATTGAGGAGGCTATTGCCGATATAATGCCTATGCTTAAAGGTGGGTATGCCATGCTTGTTATGACACCCAGAAAGATTATTGGAGTTCGTGATCCCCTTGGAATCAGACCATTAACTTTAGGTAAAAAGAAAAATTCATGGTTTCTGTCATCGGAAACCTGTGCATTTGATGAATTAGGTGTTAAACCGGTGCGTGATGTAAAGCCGGGGGAAATACTTGTCATTCATAAAGAAGGCTTAAGCTCTATTGAAACAGCAAGAGATCATAAAACTGCTTTGTGTGCTTTTGAGTACATTTATCATTCCCGGCCGGATAGTGTCTTATGCGGTCAGGAAGTTTATCAGGCGAGATTCAATATGGGAAAAGAATTGGCTAAAACATCAAAATGCCATCTGGATTGTGTGACGTGGGTTCCCGATTCCGGACTGGCGGCGGCGGAAGGCTATGCAAAACAGTTTAAAGCACCTTTAGTCGATGCCTTTATAAAAAACAGATATTTTGGGCGCGCATTGATAAACCCAGAAAAAGAGGTGGGTGCAGAGGACATTAATATGAAGCTTTCCGTTATTAAAAGTCAGGTTTCAGGGAAAAGAATGGCGGTTGTAGATGACTCGATGATTAGGGGAACAACTGCCAGGATACTGGTAGATTCGCTGAAAAAAGCAGGTGCAGAAGAAGTCCATTTAAGAATATGTTCACCCCTGGTTAAATATGCCTGTCACTACGGCTCCGGAGAACCGGAAGCTGAGACACCATTTTTAGTTGAGAAGAATGCAGAAGCATTATGCCGGGAAATAGGTGCCGATTCTCTGGAGTTTTTAACAAAAGAAGGATTGCTTAAAGCTTGCAAGCCGGCTGACTGTGATTTCTGTACAGCTTGCTTTGATGGGAATTATCCGGTTTAAACACTGAATATAGGGAGGAAGAAAGATGGATTATAAAAAAGCCGGGGTTGATATTGAAGCCGGATATGAATCGGTTAAATTGATAAATAATCTTGTAAAAGGAACCATGCGACCGGGTGTTTTGTCAGACATCGGAGGTTTTTCAGGTGCCTTTTCATTAAATGCTTTTAAAGATATGGAGGAACCCACTCTCGTATCAGGTACCGATGGTGTCGGGACGAAGTTAAAATTAGCATTCTTACTGGATAAACATGACACAATCGGTATTGACTGTGTGGCTATGTGTGTCAATGATATTGCCTGTGCCGGAGGGGAACCCTTGTTTTTTCTTGACTATATCGCCTGTGGGAAAAATTTCCCTGAAAAAATTGCAAAGATTGTAAAAGGTGTTTCTGATGGCTGCATACAGGCAGGCGCTGCCTTAATTGGCGGCGAAACTGCGGAAATGCCTGGATTTTATCCGGAAGATGAATATGATTTGGCGGGATTTGCTGTTGGGATTGTGGATAAAAAAGAATTGATTTCGGGAAAAAACCTGATACCAGGTGATGTATTGATAGGCATAGCTTCTTCGGGATTACATAGCAACGGATTTTCCTTGGTACGAAATGTATTTGAAATGACAAATGCGGCACTATCTGTCTATCATGAGGAATTAGGCGTGACGCTGGGGGAAGAATTATTGAAACCGACCAAAATATATGTCAAAGCATTACAAGCGATTAAGGCATCAGGAATAGCGATTAAAGCGTGCAGTCATATTACCGGCGGCGGCTTTTATGAAAATATCCCAAGAATGCTGCCGGAAGGATTACATGCATTGATTCATAAAGACAGCTATGATGTCCCCGTGATTTTTAAAATGCTTCAAGAAAAAGGAAGTGTAGAAGAAGCAGTCATGTATAATACTTTCAATATGGGCATTGGAATGGTAGCAGCAGTAGATTCTGGCGATGTAAATCAGGTGCTTAAGCAATTAAGAGATGTCGGTGAAAAAGCCTATATAATTGGGGAGATTAAAAAGGGGAATAAAGGAGTAACTTTATGTTAAAAATAGCAGTTCTGGTTTCCGGAGGAGGCACAAATCTTCAGGCGGTTATCGACCATATTGAAAGTGGGGAGCTAACCGATACAAAGATAGAGATTGTTATTAGCAACAATAAGAACGCCTATGCGCTAAAACGGGCAGCAGCTCATGATATCGATCATATATCCATTTCGCCAAAAGATTACAGCGACAGGGAATTATATTATCAGGCCATGGAAGCGTGTCTTTTAGAGCATCATGTTGAACTAATTGTATTAGCCGGCTTTATGGTAGTCATACCTGAGAGAATTATCAAAAAATATCCCGGCAGAATTATTAATGTTCACCCTTCTTTAATCCCTGCATTTTGCGGAACCGGGTATTACGGATTAAAGGTTCATGAGGCGGCATTAAAAAAGGGAGTAAAGGTTAGTGGAGCCACGGTTCATTTTGTGGATGAGGGGACTGATACAGGCCCTATTATTTTTCAGAAGGCGGTTGAAGTCCATCAGGATGATACACCGGAAAGCTTGCAGAAAAGAATTATGGAAGAAGCAGAATGGGTTCTGCTTTCAAAAGCGATTAATATGATTTCTCATGATAAAGTCAGGATAGCTGATGGAAAAGTCTATATAAAATAATGGAGGAAACAAGCATGAAAGTTCTAATCGTAGGCGGTGGCGGAAGGGAACACGCGATAGCATTAAGTGTAGCTAAAAGTCCGAGAGTAGAAAAAATATATTGTGCACCGGGCAATGCTGGTATCGGGATGGTTGCAGAATGCATAGATATCGGAGCGATGGAGATAAACAAGCTTGTAGAGTTTGCAAGCAGGAGGCAAATCGATTTAACAATTATAGGGATGGATGATCCACTGGTGGCGGGAGTGGTTGATGCCTTTGAATCTGCCGGTCTTAAAGTATTCGGACCCAGAAAGAATGCCGCTATTATCGAAGGCTCAAAGGCATTCTCAAAGGATTTAATGAAAAAGTATAAAATTCCTACTGCCGGATATGAAACCTTTGATGAAGCAGACAAGGCCATGGCTTATTTGCAAGATGCGAAATTTCCAATAGTTTTGAAAGCTGATGGACTGGCTCTTGGGAAAGGCGTGCTTATTTGCCAGACCCTTGAAGATGCCCGGGTGGGTGTGCGGACCATTATGCTTGATAAACAATTTGGTGAGGCAGGGAATCGTTTGGTCATTGAAGAGTTCATGACAGGCAGGGAAGTTTCGGTGTTGTGCTTCTGTGATGGAACACATATTTTACCGATGACATCGGCGCAAGACCATAAGCGGGCAGGGGATGGTGATAAGGGACCGAATACCGGTGGGATGGGAACGTTTTCTCCAAGTCCTTTTTATACGGAGGATGTAAAAGCATTTTGCGAGACCCATATTTATCAGCCGACAATGGATGCGATGAAGGCAGAGGGGAGACCCTTTACAGGTATTTTATTTGTCGGTCTGATGCTGACAGAAGACGGACCAAAAGTATTGGAATATAATGCCCGTTTTGGAGATCCGGAAGCGCAGGTTGTATTACCCAGAATGAAGAATAATCTGATTGAGGTCATGGAAGCGTGTATAGATGGAAAGCTAGATAAAATCCACCTTGAATTTGAAGATAACGCCGCAGTTTGCGTTGTACTTGCCTCCTTAGGTTATCCCGGGAAATATGAAAAAGGTTATCCCATTGAAGGCTTTGATCATTTTAAAGAAGAGGAAGGATATTATTGTTTCCATGCCGGAACTAAAACAGATGGCAGCCAAATTATAACCAATGGCGGACGGATATTGGGAATCACGGCAAAAGGCAAAGACTTAAAATCGGCAAGGGAAAATGCCTATAAAGCTGTTGGCTGGATAGACTTCGATAATAAGTATATGCGCAATGACATTGGGAAAGCAATTGATGAGGTTTAAAGGTACATTTAATGAAAAGAATAATTTCGGTGTTGTTTTTTGTTATCAATACGCTACTGTTTTTTGGTATTATGACTGTCTATGAAAATAAAGACTCAAATTACGTATACCAGATTGAAACTGAGCAATCGGGTGTCTTTCATGAGTGGATTGCACTTGATAACAGCAATAGAGAGATTGACAGCCAATCTATGTTTGAGTTGTTTAAAGAATTAACGGAACGTTATGAATTGCTTATTTCAGTCAGTTTGGGGGACTTTAGTAGGAATCAATTTGATTTTTATATGGCATCACATACGAAGATTGATCAACGCTTGGGATTAGTCACAGATGTTTCAATTGATTTCAATGAATCAGACGCGTATTTTTATACCAGTAGGAAGGATAATCCAGAGGGAATTTACTTTTATTTATTAAATACTGATTTGGATGTAAATATTTATCCAATAACATACTTAGGTGAAATGCCCAGTACAATGATTTCCTTTGTTGCTAATTCTCAGAAAGAACTGGATGAGAGCATAGCAATCCTTTTGAATCACTTTGGGGATTATTTGACACGTATTGGCGAACCCACAGCGGAGCCTTATGTTGTTCAGGATGAGATTAATACTTTTTTACCGACGACAATTATAATGTCAATGATTTGTGCATTTCTTTTATTGATGATGTATGTTCATGCGGAATCCAAGAAAATTGCTATTTTTAAGACAATGGGGATGTCACTTTTGGTGACGGCTTTTAAGATGTTTTTTTCGTTGTTTGTTATCATTGCCTTGGTAATCTTAATTACAAATTCACTTTTATTTGCTATATTTGTTGGCACTGTTAATGCCAGAACAATTCCGATGATTATTGATTTGGTCAAATCTGGAACTTACCAGCTAATAGGTACTTTTTTTACGATTGTACTTAGTTGTCTTTTATTAACTTTTATTCCGAGTTATTCGTTACTTAAGAATAGCCGTCTGAACCACCAATTGATGAAAGTGAACTATGTTTTGAAAATCCTGGTTCTCATAACTCTTTTACCATTGAGAACAGATAAAATCAATAATATTATGCAAGAATTCGCAGTTATACAATATGCAACAAACCGTGAAATAGATGGATTTCAGTTTGTACCGCGATATAAAACGGAATATGAAAATGACGGTTATGACCTTTTTAAATACTGGGAGGAGTTTAGCCAAAGTCGTGATATTGATATTGTTAATCATGATGACCTATTATATGAATACCATCAGGCGTACCAGATTTTAAATGAGGCAGGTGCGATTTTCTGTAAAAGTTATGAACTTTATGGTAATGATTCAGGAATCATGGTAAATGAAAACTATATTAAAAAGCATCCCATAAAAGACATTGACGGTAATTGGATAGATATTGACCGGATAGATGCAGATGTGATTTATTTAATTCCGGAATTCTATTTTGAGTATCATACCGGAGAGTTCTATTTATCTGATCCATTTGATAATGCAAATTATGAGATGATCGTTATAGACAATAAACAAGAGATATTCAATTATAGTCCGTTTTGGGAATATGAGTTTATACAACGCCCGCTCATGATCACATTGTATAAAGATACCGCTTTTCGTTTAGATGCGTCTATTTTTAGAGATGTCTATATTGATACTGACATCAAAGAACTATTAAAAAGCACACCATTTAATGACAAAATCGTTATTTCATCATTGGGAGAAGAATTCGCTTATCAACGCGAGAGGATGATTAAAAATATTTTAGACGAAGTAAGGTTCGTACTTCCCACGCTTGCATTGATTTTAGTCATTACTATTCAATATGCGTATTTATACTTAAAGGAATTTTCACAACGAATTTTTATCCGAAAATTATTGGGACATAATCCATTTCGTATTTATGGCGGATTGGTACTTGAATCGGGCTTTGCAGTGATTGTTGCTGCTTTCATTACTCTGCTTAGAAAAAACGATATTCGATTATTTGTTTTTTTAATGGGTGTGGAAGTTCTGGTTTACTTGCTTATTGTATTGTTTTTGCGAAATATACCCATAAAGGTTTCCGATGCAAATGAATCATAAGCGTGACCACATATATGAGGAGTGATTAATATGGTAATGGTAAAGTTAACTAATGTAACAAAAAAATTTGGTGAAAAGGTAGTGATTGATAATTTCTCCATGCAAATAGAAGAAGGAAGGATATATGCCATTACCGGAAAATCGGGTTGTGGAAAATCAACGCTGCTAAATATCATAGGAGGAATTGAAAAAGCCAGCGAAGGCGAAGTGATGATTTTAGGAAATAAAAATATTTCCGTTCACAGTGGTAAGTTAAGAAAGTTGCTCAGATACAAGATTTCGTATTTATTTCAAAATTATGCTTTATCTGATAATGATACAGTGAAGTATAATTTGGAAATGGCATTACATTATAGTGGTGTGAAAAATAAACGGCAGGCAATCACAGATTCATTGCAGAGAGTGAATTTAGAAGGGCTTGAAAAGCAGAAAGTCTATACCTTAAGCGGTGGCGAGCAACAGCGTGTGGCAATTGCCAGATTGCTCTTAAAGCCGACCGAAATGATTTTAGCAGATGAACCGACCGGAAATCTGGATTCTAAGAATAGAGATAGTATTTTTAATCTTTTACTGGAGTTAAATAAAGAAGGAAAAACTATTGTAATTGTAACACATGATATCGAGCTTGCGAAGATGTGTGACCAGATTATAGCTTTAAGTGGTTAGATGATAATTAATTTTATGATACTACTTCCCATGCGTAGGTAATCAGTATCATTTGATAATATATGAGCA
>Ga0153983_1000135_pt1 | contig 17429 bp, 24 predicted proteins | sample TSGA067MetaG_FD_104693 | JGI IMG/M metagenome (GOLD analysis project Ga0153983, IMG submission 104693) | Attine ant fungus gardens microbial communities from Georgia, USA - TSGA067 MetaG | ecosystem: Host-associated > Fungi > Mycelium > Unclassified | place: USA: Georgia, Alexander Wildlife... | reverse complement strand
CTTGTCTAGACTCCTACTGCCTTACTGACTACTGTCCTACTCAAAAGGTAAACAATTGCCCCTAAAAAGGGGACCCCTAAGCTAAGTGGCCTTTTAAAAGTAACCGCCAATCTCCTGCATGTACCACTCACAATGGAGTGCAGCATGGAGCTTATACAGAGAAAAAGATAACTAGCAGGCTTAATTAACAGGTCAGGACTTGAACAAAATACCTAGACTTAGTGTTTAGTCTCCTCCCTCAGTCTCTCCTGACTGAGAAGTCTTCTTTACGACTGGGGCCCACCTTCCAAAATGCTTGTGAGCACTGTGCTCACTAGCAAAGATAATAGTGAGTGAGTGGGATAGGGGTACTGGCTCGCAGCGCTGGTATTAAGCCAACTGCGCATGAAGCTAGTATGAGCAGGGTTTGAGGTGAACAGTACTCAAGAGTGGTATCGAGTTCTTTTGTTATTGCTAAGTCATGAGGACTCAAGGACTACCCAAGATAGATGTTTAGAAAGAACTCGATGGAGTTCTTCATTGAATTACTCAACTACTTCTACAATCCTACTGTGGCTATGCTATTACTAGTCCACAATTACATGTCCTTCTGGAATGTTCTATGATCACATGACCTTGTTATGTGATATGATTATTTAAGTTCCCATGCTATTTATAGCTTAATCTGTTGTATGTCTTGATATTGCTGATCAAGTTTTCAAATGCATGGGAAACTATTTCCTTTTTGGGGCTCTCATAACATAGCAACAATTCAGTACTCCTGAAATATGCAACCACATATGCAACAGCAGATTGAGGCCCAGCACATGAGCTGAGGTCAAGGTTGTTTTGCACATTTGTTGTCAACTCCTTTCCACTCCAGAGTTGTCAGAGAGCCAAACTCCATGCCAGAATTAAGCCAACTGCTCTTTGTTCAGTGTTTGACAAAGAGAACTCAATAGAGTTCCTGTTAGATTTACTACACTATTTATATATGTTTAGTAACCCTAACCCTGCTACAATGTCCCATGCTTCCCTCTGAGTCATTTTACTTCTTGTGTGTCCATCAATATAACAAATTAAAAGAAAAGAAAAAGAAAAGAATATTCAATAATCAAAAGAAAAGAAAAGAAAAGAAAAAGAATATAAATAATGACTTAGCCATTTTGCCAAGTCATGACAAGAGTAATTCCACTCCACTCCAGGTCGCTCCATCCTGTTCCACACATTCCCTTGACAGAATCTACACTTTGTTAGTACCCCTATTCAATTTTGATCTCATATGTTTCTGTTAGATCTACTTATACCATTGAGTTGGTTTCCTTATGTGCAATTATAAAAAGATAGTTAGCCCATGCTGTGGTAGGTCTTTGACATAGTAAATCTCAGTAGATTGATGACTGAGGTGCAATGTGATGGAACAACATATATAAGTCCCTGGATCACACAACTGTTGTGGTTCTAGTATAGTGATGATGTCAGCTTTAGATTCTTCCTACTACTGCAATAGTATAATCACAACATTCCACCTCAACAGGGTCAAGAGAAAGAGAAAGAGACAGTGACTTGGATTGAACCCTTACAACAAGACTGGTGTGATGGACTGAACATCTCAATAGAACAATGGTGTATGAGCATTGCATGATGCATCACTCATTGATGGACATTGTTATATCCTACTCACCCTCTCATAGCTACTGATGAGGGTAAAGTGTTATGTTGTTGCAAGGACAACAGCATCCATCTTTTGTTGGCTGCTGACCCAGGATAAGTATCAAGTGGGAGTTTATAGAGATAAAGACTTTTTACTCATAATATTCCTTCTTTTTTTACTGCCTCCCTTTTCTGATGTAGGGACTTCTTAAATACAAAATAGCTATGGGAACTATTATTAACAAAGGATAAAAATTTGGGGACCCTTCCAGTCATCAAAATCTACTAGAACATTGGAACAGTCCTCATTGCATAGTAGATTCTACCAGTTAGTCTAGTCAGATTGAGTCACTAGAATCAAAAGGTGAGTTGAGAAAATTTGGTTGAGGAGAACACTTCTCAGCAGTAGCAAATGTCTGATCTCTACAGTGGTATATATTGAATACATTTTCTGCTCTGTTTGATCTGTTCCCTTTCCAGGTGCATCTTTGGCTACACACTAGCTCTTGAGTGAATTTGATCAAGAATCTCAAGGGCTAGAGTAGCTGATGTCAATAGTGTCCTCATAGGAATTAATATGTTGGTACTGAAGAGTCTATTGGTTCTGTGTCTTCGAGCAATTTGGAACAAGGATTTTATTTGTGAGAGAGCTAAAGATATGTGTCAATGAACTCAATATATTGATTTTTGGTTGAATTCTAGTCACACTAATTGCATATTTCATGACAGTATGTATGTTTTGTAGAACTTGATTACTGATTGATAGAGATGACTGATGGTTTGAAATTAGCTGAGGCCCTAGTAGGCTTTGAAGACAGTACAATACTTGACCCACCAACTGATTGTTTTTCAGACCGGGATGTCTCTGATAATAGTTGGTATATATGTTGAATCAGTTTTCAGAGTTCTGCTCCTTCTCCATGGTTGCTGGCTGAATACAACACATATCTTTGATATATACAACAGTGTTGGAAGTTCCTTTAAGTATGTGTTCTAACATATTTTGTTTTCTAACTTGCACATTTATTCTCACACAATAATGAATTGTCAAGGCAACAATAACAGCAGTCAAAGTCCTCTTGACCTTAATCAAGTTTACCACAGTATACAAAACACAGACAGTTTCTGGTGAACTTTGTCATTCATACCATGAGTCAAAAACTAGAAATTATTAATCTTACTGATTGCCTATCTATTCAGTATCTTGGATAAGCTCAGACTAGAAAACAAGTGGGCTAGGGCTCATTTTTTTTTCAAGTCCTCTTATGTCTGTGAACTACTTCTTTCCAAAACTCATCTGATCTTATTTGCAATATACCCCCCCTAGTATGTTGTTACTGTTGCTAGTCTTTCCCATACTGACCCTGATTATGAGTGCCCAATACTTCATTTACCCCTTCATTGTAAGCTTAAATTCTTCTTCCTTGCACTTATATCATCACTGCTGATTTGTGTGTTGTTCAGGTGTTGCAGTTGATACTCAATTAACTAGAAGCAGATTGTCCTTTGGACAAAAGTATGGATTCTATGACAATGGAACCCCTCATTTTCTATTATGTAGAGTCCAATAGGGACAGTGAAGCAGATATTTCACCAGTTGATAGAGGAGCTACTTACCTGGGTGAAGAGATACATGAAGAGGCAAGATGATAGATGGGACATCTGGTGTTGTTCATCCCAGTAGATGATGTTGTATGTAGATGGTATACTAATTATTGTTTTGTATATTCATCTTCTACTACATAATTAGCTGTGATGAATTGAGCAAGAAAGTTGATGTCAAGAAATCAGAGACATCAGATGAGGTACACGACATGATCCTGGATGTCAATGACCCAAGGAATCTGCTCGAGTGAACAAATAAAACACTACTTACATATTTGAGAATGAAACAAAAATGGAAATTAACACCATTGATGATTCATGGACTTTGGATATTGTGTTTTATACATTTTTGTCTTTGTTTTACAAACAGAAGAGCTCAAGTCACAAAATATTCTTTGAGACCTCCAAACTTGTTTCTGTGCAGTAATTACCTGTTCTTTGGCTTCATCAGCAAGAGCTTGAGCATCTGTTTCTTTTTCTTTGAATAAAAAAGGTCAACCTACCTTTGTCTAAGAATGCTGATGTAGATTTGCTTTTGGAAAGGTACTATTGCAAACAATGGAAGTGATATTGGTTGAAAATTGTCATTGACACAGAGCTGGAGTTCCTTCTTCAAAGAAAACCAGATCTGATACTTTATAACTGTACTTTGATTAGATAAAATAGCTCCATGCCTAGTGACAGGATCAGGTGTTTGAACTTTGTTAGTACCCCTGTTCAATTTTGATCTTGTATGTTTCCATTGAACCTGCCTTTTTGAAACTATACTGCTGGATAGTTGGTTTCTTCATGTGCAATTCTAGAAAGATAGTTAGTCCATAGGATCAAGAGAGAATAACTTGGGTTGAATCATGAAAAGACTGGACACCTCAATTCTGACAAAGTATGACATCATCTAAATTATTTGTCTTGTCATCATTCTATTCATTGCTCTTGCTCTGCTCAGTGAATATAGTACTTAAAGAACTCAGATATAAACAATTTGGTTAGTCGTTTCTGTCTGGACCTTGGTCCAGTCTTTCGCATTTGAGGACTTACCTGCGTATTTGCTGTGAAATTCTGAATAATGGTATAGAGCATAATGTGACACATTATTCATTTATGGGTATTTTTATATCCAAATCACCCTCCAGTAACTGCTCTCATTGATCTTTTCTGTTAATTGAATTTTCAAAAGTGTGATATGATTTTCTACTTCACATGAAGAAGCATCAGAAAATCATCTAGGTTTTTCCTATATCTGTTCCAGGAAGCGACAATTCTCGATGAGCAGGCTCAAAGAAACCAGGCATAGTGTCGCCTCAACCAAGGTCATCCTTCTCCTCCTCCTCTGACAGTGCTTGAGTAACGATGCATGGACTGTGATCTTGGTCATTTTATCTCTCACTGCGTTGCATGCTTGAGCGACTTGTAGCAGTAGTAGCAACAAAGTAGCAAAACTCATTGGCAGCCCTTATATTAGTGAAAGCACTATGCCACTTTGCTCTAGGACTCCAGTTGTGAGGTCGAGGGAGAGATTGACATGGGATGGTGGGCCAGTGGTGGTGGTGGTAGTGGTAGAGGTAAATTAAGAGTTGTACAAAGTCTTCTGGGAGATAGGATAGTATAGTGTATTGAGAGTGGTGAGACGTCAGATCAAGGACTTGGCTTGGTCAAAAACAGGGTCCCAGTATAGACTCTGAAATTTGATTGTGGAGTCAGCATTTTCCTGGGCGAGAATGGTGGTGTTATCAGCATAAGAAGGGAGATAGCCACTGAGGAGAATGCAGGTGATGATGGTTATATACACAGAGAGTAATGAGCTTGCCTTTTATGTGTGTATGCATGTAGAAGTTGTGGTAGAGATGTTGGAACAATATATTCCATTGCAAACCAGTAAGCACAAATGACATTATTAACTTTATATATCAAAAAAAGAAACATTCTAGAAGGTTCTTCAACTTTCAACCAGATCATGTATCATAAGTCAACGCGACTATGACGATAGATCAGGTGGCAAACAGGATCAGTCAATCAGGTGATGGACAGATGAATAAGAGAGATGATGAAGGAGAATAGGCGACATAGGAGAAATGATCAGGAACGACTGATTGACATGAGAAAGAGATGTGATGGTGAGAACAAGGGACTTGTAATAGTAATAAGGACAAATAGTTACAATATGTATAAATAGATAGACAAAATCAAGCGAGAACTCCATCAAGTTCTCTTCTAATCCTGAAGAGAACAGTTGGCTTAATTCTAGCTTTAGTCAGTTGCTGACAAAAGAACTCAATAACCATATCCTGAGCTTAGTCCTTCTTGGACCTTGCTCACTAATCTCTTTGATCATCATTGACTCTTGACCAGTGATCATTGTGATCACCAGTCCTATCCATACATAGCCAGGCTCTTGGCTTAAGGAGACTTCTCAGTCAGTTAGAGACTGAGGAAGGAGACTAGGCACTAAGTCTGAGTGCTCTGTTTGAGTCCTGACCTTGTGATTAGACGTTGATAGTTTACTACTTCTCTGTATAAACCTTATGCTGTGGTCTATTGTGACTGGTACATGCAAAGGATTGACGGTTACTTGTTAGAAGGCCATCTAGCTTTATGGATCCTCTCCTTGAGGTGATAGTGTAACCCTAGTATTAGGGTAGTAGTCAGTAAGGCAGTAGGTATCTGGCTGGGTAAAGTTCTTGCGCCCTAGCAGACGTAAAGTAATTAGCAAGAATCAATATTATCTCTGTACCCTTTGAGATGTTAACACAATGTCTCAACAACAATACAATAACCTCATGAGCATCATGCTCAAAGAAAAGCAAGCCCTTGCTAAATTAAGGGCAGAATTAGAAGGACACTGGGGGAAGATGTATTTTGAGTGCAAAAAGTTTGGGCATCTGGCCCAAAATTGTAGGAACAAGAAGGAAGAAGAGAAGAGGGGGACAATTCCCCAAAATAAGTTTAAAGTGTTGAGTAGTCGAGTCATGCAGTGTGGAGTAGAAGAGAGAGTAGTAAGGAGGATATCAGTAGAAGTTGAATGCTATAAGTGTGGAGAGAAGGGGCACAAATGCAGAGAGTGTCTGCTGTGGGGAAATAAGGTAAAAAGGGTGGCACGCCCTAACAAGGGAAAAGCACACCAAAGGCTGGTGCACCCAGAAATGGGAAATGTGCAGGAAATAAAGTTGAGGAGAGTTGAGAAAGAGAGAGCGACGTGCCCTACACAGGGAAAGGCACAGCAAGAGGAGTGGAAGAAGAGTTTATGGGAGGTGTTGAGGAAGAAAGCGGAGTAGTACTGTGGACTAACAGTACCCCTAGATGCAAAGTTATGGGAGCTGGGATGGCGCAGTCAAGGAGCCATTGTCATGTATTTGAAATGCCCAAGATGTGGCAAAGGAGGATGCTATGTGGAAGATGATCAGGGACAAGGAGTAGTCCCATACTAGAAGAGAGAGAAGATGAGTTGGTGTGGATATAAGGAAAAAAGGGAGCAGAGTGGTGCGCAAGCAGGAGACTCAAAAAGTGCAGCAAAGATTGAGAAAGCAGTGTGGCCCAGTGAGGCAAAGGCGCAGCCAGGCGACGCACCCACAGAGAGAAAAGGTACAGCAACAGGGGAAGAAAAGCAAAGGGACATCAGGAGAACGTTCAAAATGCTCAGAGAAGTATGGCTCAATATTGGAGTCGAGAAAATGGACTCTCACAAAGGAGTCACAGTCAAAGTGCTCTTGGACAGTGGCACAACTGGAGTTTTTATGAACAGAAAAATGGCAGAGAGAAACAGTTTTAAATTAGAGAAGTTAGAAAGACTACTAATAGTCAAGAATGTGGATGGAACTGTGAAAAGTGGAGGAGCCATTATGCACCAGATAGAGTGCAATGTCTATTATAAAGGATACATGGAAAGGATAAGGATAGACGTCTGCAGTCTAGGAAAAACAGACATGATATTGGATATACCATGGTTATAGGCACATAACCCAGAAATAAATTGGGAGATAGGGGAAGTTAAAATGACAAGATACCCTGCAATATGTGGAAGAAAGAAAGAAAAGAAAGAGAAAGGGAAAATAAGGAGGAAAGTTAGAAGTATAGAAAAGGCAGATGAGGAAGAATGGAAATATACTATGAAAAAAAAGTTCGACAAGGAGATCGAGCTAGACAGAGAGAAAGTTAGAAAGATGGTGCTACAAAATTTCCACAGGTGGCTTAAAGTCTTTGAAAAAGTAGAGTCAGAGAGGATGCCAGTTAGAAAACCTTGGGATCATGCGATTAACCTAAGGAAGATTTTGTACCGAAGAAAAGGAGGATGTATATGATGTCAAGACAAGAAAAAGAGGAAGTTAGAGAATTTGTGGAGGAGCAATTGCAAAAAGGGTACATTAGACCCTCGAAGTTGTCACAGACTTCACCAGTATTTTTCATTGGAAAAAAGAATGGAAAGAAAAGGATGGTACAAGATTACCAGTATCTTAACAAGGGAACGATCAAGGATAATTATCCCTTGCCTTTAATTTCAGACTTAATAGACACCATGGGTACAAAAAAGGTATTTACAAAGATGGATTTATGTTGGGGGTACAATAATGTACAAATCAAAGAGAGAGATGAGTGGAAGGCAGTGTTTACTATGCATATGGGGACATTTGAACCCACAGTGATGTTTTTTGGTCTCACAAATTCACCAGCCACGTTCTAGGCCATGATGAATGACATATTGAGAGATCTCATCAATACTGAGGAGGTAGCAGTCTTCATGGATGACATCTTAGTAGGGACAGTAGATGAGAGAAGGCACAACAAAATAGTAGAAGAAATACTGAGGAGAATGGAAGCAAATGACCTATACATAAATCCTGAGAAATGTGTATGGAAGGTCAGAGAAGTAGACTTCCTTGGATTAGTTATGGGGAGCGAAGGAATTAAGATGCAGAAAGATAAGGTAGTGGGAGTCCTAAATTGGCCGATGCCAAAAACAGTTAAAGAAGTACAGAAGTTTTTGGGATTAGTAAATTACTATAGGCAGTTCATAAAAGACTTTGCCAAAATAGCTAAACTGCTACATAAGTTAGTCAAAAAGAACGAGAAATAGATTTAGGGAAGAGAACAGGAAGAAGTGTTTAGAAAGCTAAAACAGGTGTTTACAACAAGACCAATTTTAGTAGCACCAGACCTGGACAAAGAAATGAGAGTGGAAGCAGATGTGTCAGAATATGTAACAGAAGGAGTATTATCAATAAAGTATGAGGACGAAAGGTGGAGGCCAGTGGCCTTTATTCCCAAGTCATTAAATAAAGCAGAAAGAAATTACAAAATTCACAACAGGGAAATGTTGGCAATAGTCAGATGCTTAGACAAGTGGAGGCACTTACTAAAGGAAGCACAGAACAGATTTGAGATTTGGAGCAATCACAAGAATCTTAAATATTTTATGGGAAGTCAGAAGCTAAATCGATGACAAGTGAGATGGGCACTGTTCCTATCTAGATTTGATTTCCTATTAAAACATGTGCCAGGCAGTAGTATGGGATGAGCCGATAGTCTAAGCAGGCGTCCAGATTGGCAGAAGGGAGTTGAAAGAGACAACGAGGATAGAGTGTTATTAAAGAAAGAATAGTTGGAAGTGAGGGCAATGTAAGTCACAGAAGTAGTAATAGAAGGGATTGATCTCATGGAGAAGATCAGAAAGTCAGAAGCAAAAGATGACAAAGTTATAAAAGCAGTGGAAGAAATGAAAAAGGCCAGGGTAAAAATGTTGAGAGATGAAGAGTGGAGAGAAGAAAATGGACTTATGCTTAGGGACAGAAAGGTATATGTTCCCAGAGACGAGAAGTTGAGAGCAGAAGTAATCCAGCTACATCACGATACGCCAGTAAGAGGACATAGGGGCAATGGAAAACGATAGATTTGGTGACAAGGAATTTCTGGTGGCCAGGGGTCACTAAAGAAGTAAAGAAGTACGTAGAAGGATGCGATGCATACCAAAGAAATAAGAATCGAACAGAGGCACCTGCAGGAAAATTAATGCCCAACACAGTACCAGAGAAATTCTGGACGCATATCTCAGCAGATTTTATTACGAAACTACCATTAGCATAGGGATTCGATAGTATACTGGTAGTATGTAATAGGATGACTAAGATGGTGCATTTTGTACCAACTACAGAAAAAACTTCAGCAGAAGAAGTGGCGAGATTGTTCCAAGATAACATCTGGAAGTTACACAGCTGTCCAGAAAGCATTATTACGGATAGAGGGGCACAATTTGCAGCAGGGATAATGAGAGAGTTGAATCAAATGCTGGGAATAGATACAAAACTGTCGACAGCATACTACCCACAGATGGATGGACAGATGGAGAGGATGAACCAAGATCTCAAACAATATTTACGAATGTTCATCGACTATTGTCAGGAACAGTGACTGGACTGGTTAGTGATGGCAGAATTTGCATACAGCAATAAAGTGCAAACTAGTACAAAAATATCTCTGTTCAGAGCAAACAATGGACAGGATCTACATATGGGATTCGAGATGAGAAAGAAGGGGAAGTTTGAAAAGGCAGAAGAATTTGCGACAAGAATGAAGGAAGTGCACGAGGAGGTGGAAGCAGCATTGAAAAGAAGCCAGGAAGAGATGAGGAAATATGCAGATAGAAGAAGAAGTGAAGCAGAGGAATACTGTGTAGGGGATTGGGTGCTTCTGAGCATGAAAGATCTAAAATACCAAATGAAAGGAAGACAATCGGAAAAATTGACAGAATATTTTGTGGGCCCTTATCAAGTAAAAGGGATTATTTTGACAAACACAATTGAGCTGGATTTACCAAACAGTATTAAAATACATCCAGTAGTAAACGTCAGTAGAGTACAAAGGTACAAAGATCAAGTAGAGGGTCAGAAAAAAGAGAAACTAGAACCAGTAGTAATTGAAGGAGAGGAGGAATACGAGGTTAAGAAAATATTGAATAAAAAGAAGTTCAGAGGGAAGGATAGATATTTGGTATGATAAAAGGGTTATACAGCAGAGGAAGATACCTGGGAACTGAGGGAGAACTTGGGAAATGCGGAAGACTTAGTTAGAGAGTTCAAGGAAGAATACGGAGAAGACATCGGGTGATCAAGAGGAAGAATCGCCAAAGAAGGGATTAGGGGAGAACTGCCAGGAAGATATATGGCAAAAATGTTATACAGATGGGATGACAAGAGGTTTGATCAGGAATATTGGGGAAGGCTAGAAAGAAATTGGAACAAATGGAAGGGAAAAGAGAAACAACGGTTGAAAAGAATCAATAAGAAAGAGAAAGAAGAAGAAATTGTCAAAGATAAAATAGAAGAATGGAATGAAGAAGACGAGATGGGAGATATTAGAGATCCATATGATGAGTTGTAAGAATTTTTTGGAACAAAAAATCTTAAGAGGGGGGTACTGTCATAAGTCAATGTGACTATGATGATAGATCAGGTGGCAGACAGGATCAGTCAATCAGGTGATGGACAGATGGATAAGAGAGATGATGAAGAATGACAGGCAACGTGGGAGAAATGATCAGGAACAACTGATTAACATGAGAAAGAGATATTATGGTGAAAACAAGGGACTTGTAATAGTAATAAGGACAAATAGTTACAATATGTATAAATAGATAGACAAAATCAAGCGAGAACTCCATCAAGTTCTCTTCTAATCCTGAAGAGAGCAGTTGGCTTAATTCTAGCTCTAGTCAGTTGCTGACATCATGATATCGACTTGATATTCCAACAAAAGTGATCATACTGTCCATTGGATGTCCACAGGCTTTCCATTGTTGCCAGTGTTTTTGATGACTTTGGGGACAACATAGTTGAAAGAGAGGGTGAGAAATGTGAGTTGCTTGTCGAAAGAATAGAGGAGTTTAGCTCTGTGAAAAGATGAGCAAAAAGTGGGTAAAAAGGATAGAGAACTCACATGCCAAAGTAGACAATGACAATGACACTGTCTGGGTCTGTTAAGTAGGTGACGAGAGGAAGGGAAAGAAAGGAAAACATACTTGAGGGCAATGCTGTGGTGGAGGTAGTCAATGGGATCAAGGACAGAGTGCATGATGTTCACAGCATCATGCTCAGTAAACAAGGACAAAGTCAAAGAGCTCTCCACCAGTGGCACATTAGGGTTAGGGTTATTCCCTTTAGTATTGACAAGACAAAAGGTCATTACTGTGCTATCAATATAGAACAGGACAGCACTCTTGGCTGCTGAAAAATTAATTCAGGTCTAAGGCCTAGAGAAGTCATGAGAAAAAAAGAGCCTCATGCCGTGGTGGCTGTGTTGTGTGTAGGCAGGTACTTCAAGGAGGTCTCATCAGAGAAAAAGTGATTATTGCAAATCAATGTTACAACCAAGGTATGCTGTTTCTCTATTGTTCTCAAAGTGATAGCTGAAGCATTTTCAAGTTATTGTTGTTACATTGATGCTATATGATTTTATCTATCATATCCCTCAACAGGTAAGGCTTTCCATTTGTAAGAAACCATTTCACATATCTCTTTCTCCTAGGTTTAGTATCTTTACGGGCATGTTTCCCATTCTACAGTCAACTATTGTCACTCATATATTAAATCTCAGGAGAAAGTGGTCAAAACTATATGTCATCTATTTTTCTATTTTGATAATCAACTGGATAGGCATAATGTAAGTGTGACTCTCTTACTTTATTGAATAAGACAACTCATCCAAATTTTCAGATTGAGTTCATATAGTATAAGGAAATTATCTGACATAAATCAAGTACATATTTATAACAACTTCACCAGGTAACAATAAAGTCTGGGTATTGAAATCAGTAAGACATTACTCTAAATTCAGTTTTGAAATCTTTGCTAACTAGGATGTTTTAGTGGTATAGATCAAATCTATTTGCTGTCTGCTCTGACATACTCCTTTGCTAGGTGTATATTTGGTTTTTCACTAGCTTTCAAGTAAGTTCCATTATGACTTTTAAGGACTAGAGTATCTGATGTCAATAGACTCTACACAACATTGAATACATTAGTAGTGAAGATTTTGCTGGTGCTGTGCCTTTGAGCAATTTGGAATAAGAGTTTTACTGGTGAGAGGGCTAGAAGCATGTGCCCATGGACTTGTTATATTGACTTTTTTGAACCCTAGTCTGTCATGACTTGACAAAATGGCTAAGTCATTATTTATATTTCTTTATTGGACTTATTACTAAGGATGGAGCATGGGAAAGAGATTATGTGACTTTGTCACAATGTCACAAATGATCACATCAATGGTATCACAGTCACAACATATCACATGATGAAAGTAACATGAGGACTATGGGAGTCCAGTGCATAGCCACTATAGTAAAATATATAAGTAGTGTAGAAAATCTAATAGAGACTCTATCGAGTTCTCTTTGTCAATTACTGAACAAAGAGCAGTTGGTTTCATTCTGGCTTGGAGTTAAGCTACCTGACATAGTCACATTAATTCTATATCTTATTACAGCAGGTATGTTCTGAGAATTTGATTTTTGATTGATAGAGATAACTGATAGTTAACGTTAGCTGAGGTCCTGGTAGGCTTCCAAGACAGCAGGATACTTAACCCACCCACTGATCATATTTTTCAGTCTGCAATTTCTGTGGTAATAGTTGATACATATGACAGTGCAGTATCCATAGTGCAACTTCCTCTCCATAGTTGCTGGGGGAGTGCAACACATCTTGATAATATTTATGACAGTATTTCCAGTGCCTTTCAGTATGTGCTCTAGTACATCTCGCTTTGCTAACTTGCATATTTATTCTCACACAAAAAAAAATTACAAGGACAACAGCAACCACAATCAAAGTACTCTTGACCTTTATTAGGTTCACCATGACATACAAAACACAAATGGTTTTTGGTGATAGAATATATGCTCGTTTTTCTCACATGAAAACCTCGACCCATTTATTGTATGTGTTATCGCTAAGTTGTGAAGACTCAAGGACCACCCAAGATAGATGTTTAGGAAGAACTCAATAGAGTTCTTTGTTGGATTTGACTACCTACTTATACTACTTTACAAGTGGCTGTACACTAATAGTCCATGATCACATGTTCTTCTAGAGTATTCTTTGATCACATGCCCTTGTCATGTGATGTAATTACTTAAGTTCCCATACTATTTGACTTCATTGTATGACTTGATATTGTCAATCAAGTTTTCAAATGCATGGGAAACTCTTTCCTTTTTGGGGCTCTCATAACATGGCTCTCTCTTCAAGATTCCATCGATTCCAATTCTCGTCCCATCTCTTCTCTCTCTTTTTTTTTTGTATCTCTTTCTCCCCCATCCATATAGTAATTTTGCCATAAACTCCCTAGGCAATTTTCAGCTAAATTCTTTTTCTTCTTCTTCCAGCTCCTGTTGCCTAAGTTCTTCTACCTCTTCCCCATACTCTCTCTCAAACTCTTCTACCAACTCTTTCGTGTTCTTTAGATTTTCCCTACTTTCCCATGTATCTCCTTCTGCTATATACCCCTTCCATCATACCAAGAACTTCTCCTTTCCTGCACTATTCTTTTATTCAGAATTTTCTCTACTTCAAATTCCTCTTCTCCTTCAATAATGACTGGTTTTGGTGGTATCTTCTTTTGTCCCTCTACCTATGGTTTATAGAGTCATACTCTACTTACATTTACTATAGGATGTATTCTAATAGATGTAGGTAAATCTAATTCTACCACATTACTAGAGACAATTCCCTTGACTTTGTAGGGACCCACAAAACGCTCTGTTAGTTTCTCTGACCTCCTTCTTTTCATCTGCCATTTCAAGTCCTTCATACTTAATAGTACTAAGTCCCCTACTTTGTATTCCTCTCCCTTCTCTCATTTTCTGTCTGCAAACTTCCTCATCTCCTTCTGTGCTTTCCCTAGCACTGCTTTTGCCTCCTCCTGGATTCTCTTTATTTTTTCCACAAACTTTCCTGCTACTTCGTACTTCCCTCTTCTTCTCTCCTCAAATCCCATCCTTGGGTTTTGTCTGTAATTTACTTTAAACAGCAAGTTTTTTGTTACTGTATGAATTTTGTTATTGTAAGCAAATTTCGCTGTTCCTAGCCAATCTGGCCACTGTTCTTGTCTATGGTTAATAAAGACCCTCAGGTACTGCTCCAACTTCTGATTTATCCTCTCCATCTGCCCATCTGTTTGTGGGTAATAGGCCATTGAAAGTTTTGCTTGGATTTCCAGTAAGTTGTTCAACTCCTTCATCATTCCCACTGCAAACTGTACCCCTCTATCTGATATGATACTTTCTGGAAGCCCATACAGCTTTCATACATGATCTTGAAACAATTTGGTGAGTCCTTCTGCCGATGTTTTTTCTGTTGTTGCTATAAAGTGCGCTATTTTACTAAAACAATTGCACACTACTAGGATGATGTCATATCCCTGAGCTAATGGCAGCTTAGTGATGAAGTCTACTGAAATATGACTCCATGGTTTCTCTGGGATCACATTAGGTATTAATTTGCCCACTAGTACCTTGCTTTGATTCTTGTATCTTTGACAAGCATTGCATCCATCTACATATTTCCCCACTTCCATCATTACTCCTGGCCACCAATAGTTTCTAGTAACCAGTTCTGTTGTTTTTCACCTTCCTCCATGCCCTTCTACTGGGGTGTTGTGGTGTAACTGTATTACTTCCTCTCTGAGTTCCCCTTCTGGTACATATATCCTTCCTTCTTTCATTACTACTCTGTCCTCTATTTCCCACTCTTTGTCTCTCAGCATTTTTACTCCTGCCTTTTTTAGTTCTTCCACTGCTTTCACAACTCTTTCATCTTCTTGTGCCTTCTTTATTTTTTCTCTCAAGTTCCCTTCCTCCACTAATGTCTCTACTCCTCTAACCCACTCAGGTTTTATTAATGTCTAATCTTCATTGTCCTTCTCTACTCCTTCCTGCCAATCTGGCCTCCTACTTAACCCATCCACCTTTTCCATACTTTTCCCTGGAACATATTTCAGAGTAAAGTTGAATCGTGAGAGGTATAGTGCTCATCTTGCTTGTCTTCAATTCAGCTTTTGACTCGTCATAAAGTACTGGAGGTTCTTGTGATCCATCCAGATTTTGAATTCCAGCTTTGCTCTCTCCAAATAGTGCCTTCATGCTTCGAGACACCTGATGACTGCCAATATCTCCTTGTCATGAATTTTGTAGTTTTGCTCTGTAGCATTTAACGACTTAGAAATAAAGGCTACTGGCCTCTACTTGCTATCCTTGCACTTTGCCAACAGCACCCCCATTGCATAGTCTGAAGTGTCCACCTCCACTCTCATCTCTCTATCAATGTCTGGGATTGCTAGGACCAGTTCTGTCATGAACACTTCCTTGAGTTTTCTAAATGCCTTCTCTTGCTCCTTTTTCAATTTCCATTTCTGCTCCTTTCTGACTAACATATGGAGTGGTGTGGCTATCTTGGAAAAGTCTTTTATGAACCTTCTGTAGTAGTTAGCTAAGCCTAAGAACTTTTGCACTTCCTTGACATTTTTGGATGTCAGCCAGTTTAGCACTTCCTCTACTTTCTTCTTCTGCATCTTGACTCCTTTTGGTCCAATTACTACTCCCAGAAATTCTACCTCCCTCACTTTCCATTTACACTTTTCTGGTTTTACAAATAGATCATTCTCCTTCAACCTCAATACTTTCTCTACTAACTCATCGTGCCCTTTCTCCATATCTGTAGCTACTAAGATGTCATCAATGAAGGTCACTGTGTCCCCCTGATTTATAAGGTCTTGAAACAGGTCATTCATCATTGTCTGGAAAGTGGTGGAGGAGTTTGTTAATCTAAAATACATTACTGTGGGTTCGTACGCTCTGATGTGTGTTGTAAACGCTGTCTTCCATTCGTCTCCCTCCTTGATCCTGACATTATTGTAACCCTATCTCAAGTCCAACTTCGTAAGCACCTTCCTCTTCCCTACTCTATCCAGTATGTCTGCAATGAGCAGTAAGAGGTACTCATTTTTTATTATCCACTGATTTATGTGTCAATAGTCCTGGACCATTCTTCACATTCCATCTTTCTTTGCTACAAAGTGTATTGGCAAGGTCTGGGGTAATTTAGAGGGTCAAATGTACCCCTTTCTTAACTGATCTTTTACAAATGTCTGCACCTCCTCTCTTTCCTCTCTTGATAACAAATACACCTTTCCTTTCTTTGGTGTAAATCCTTCCTTCAGTTCTATTGCATGATCCCAGGCCCTCCACACTGGCATCCTTTCTGACTCCCTTTTTCCAAACACCTTTTTCCACTTCCAAAACCTCTTGGGTACCAACTTCTTTAGCATTTCTTCATTCTCGTCTTTCTCTACTTTCTTTACTTCCTTCTTTTTTTTTCCTGCTTTCTTTTTCTACATATGGGTAGACACCTGGTCATCTTTACCTCCCTTTTTTCCCAATCTATCTCTGGGTTATGGGCTGCAAGCCACGGCATCCCCAGTCTTCCCTAGGTTACATATGTCCATTCTAACTCTTTCTACATACCCTTTGAAGAACATGTTGCACTCTACCTGGTACGTTATTGCTCCCCCCATGTTCACCATTCCATCCACATTTTTGACTAACAGGAGTTTTTTCATCTTCTCTATTTTAAACCCCTTTTCTCTTGCAAAGATCATGTCCATGAACAGACCTGTTGCACTGCTGTCTAGCAAGGTCTTTACTGCTACCCCTTCATGACTTTCTATCTTCTCTAATCTCACTTTCAACCAAACTTCTCTTAGTGGCCATAGTGTGTGCCACATGTCTCTTACTCTCTCAGTGGTATTGGAAAAATTTAATTTATTGCCCAGTTTTTCTGGGCACAATACACTGTACAGGTTGGAGGAGACTAGCCAAGAGCTTACTGATCTCCATTTTCTTTTGCTGACTCTTGCAGCGTTTCAATCCTCCTTTCTTCCCTCCACTCTCTTCCTCTTTCCCTGCAATTTCTGGCCATATGGCCCCATTTCCCACATGCATAGCAGGTTCTGTGTTAGGGCACTGGTTCACACACAAGGTGAATGACCCTTAAGCTAATGAGTAGATCCTGAAGCTAGAGTGATATTCAACTGAAGTAGATCTACTACAGCCAACTAGTACTTATACTACTAGACCGCCAGGCACCGTTCTCATGGTACCTGACTAGTGTTCTCACATTGTCCAATATTAGATATACAGGATTACACAAGAT
>Ga0153983_1000134_pt1 | contig 17504 bp, 12 predicted proteins | sample TSGA067MetaG_FD_104693 | JGI IMG/M metagenome (GOLD analysis project Ga0153983, IMG submission 104693) | Attine ant fungus gardens microbial communities from Georgia, USA - TSGA067 MetaG | ecosystem: Host-associated > Fungi > Mycelium > Unclassified | place: USA: Georgia, Alexander Wildlife... | reverse complement strand
GATCACCTTGAGACGTGACTGACATCGATTGAAAGGTCTTTTTGATAGCTTTCCGTAGCCTTTAAGACTGTGAGAATTTTTGAAGAATTGATGGAGATATGGCAAAATGAAGTTTGTGACAAATTCTGTATATAAGAACTCCTTGTCTGAGGATTAGACCTTTTTGTCACTTGTCTAACTTTGCATTTTTGAACTTTTTAAAGTATCAAAGCACCCATCACAAATAGTAAGTGACCATTTGTGATAGCCTTGAGTACTTTTAGGTAAAGGTCTCCCAAGCTTGGTATAAATATCTTTCCCTTGAAGCATAGGTGCCCATTGATATCCCATGTCCATTTAGGGTTATCAGTAGGCTCTCCTGCATCAAGGAACTTCCTGCAGTTGGGGTCAGTAGCTGTAGCTGTTCTGATGTCTGCATTTAAGAACTCTATGTCAAGAATAGTTTCTGTCTGGAGTTTCTTTGGAGAGGGACCTGTTTTCAATTGTGAGTTGGCTAATTGCTCTGTGGTAAAGAGAAATTGTTGATTATGATTGTTACTAGCACTGTCCTTATGGTATATATCCTACCATCTAGTTAGTGCATCTGGCTTTGTCCCTAGCCTTTCAGGTCTAAACTGAATGAGAAGGTTGAATTGTAATAGGAATTTTGACCATCTGGCCTAGCACTAGGAAAGTGTTTTCGAGTTTGAGAAGTAAGCCAGGTTCTTGTGATCTGTAAACACTTCTACTGGGATGAGGGTCCTTTCTAGATAGTGTCGCTATTTTTTAAAAGCTTTGAATATTGCTAATAATTTCTTGTCATGCACATCATAATTCAACTCCATATTACTAAAGGTTCTGGAGTGGAAAACAATAGGGTAGACATCTCCATTGAGGTATATTAAGAATAGCTGCCAGGGCTTGGTCAGATGTATCTGTCTCCACTATAATCTTGGAGTCTGGATCCCAATATGCCAGTATAGGTGCAGATGTGAATACCTTCTTCTGTCATGACTTGGCAAAACAGCTAAGTCAATATTTATATTTCTTTTCTTTTAGATTATTACTAAGGTAGAGCATAGAAAATATCACATAACAGTCACAGAGTCATAGAAATGGTCATGTCACATATAGTCACAAGTCACAGTCACAGAATGTGACAAAAAAGTCAGCTGATAGACATAAGGACTGTAAAAGACAAGGTGTATAGCCACGATAGTAATTGTATATATAGTATAGCAAATCTAATGGGAACTCTATTGAGTTCTCTTTGTCAAATACTGATAAAAGAGCAGTTGGCTTAATTCTAGCTTAGGAGTTGGCTCACTGATACCTTTAGTGTTTCAAATGCTTTTTGACAATCCTTAGACTAGTTCTAGGGTATCCTTTTTCTCGTGAGACAAGTCAATGGCAGGACGAGATTGGAGTACCTATAGGTGAATTGGTGGTAGAAGTTGGAAAAGCCTAGGAAGGCCTAAACATTCTTTAGCTAGTGAGGTGTCATGACTTGGCAAAACGGCTAAGTCATTATTTATATTTCTTTTCTTTTCTTTTCTTATTGGACTTACAACTACAAGATGGAGCGCAAAAAAGTATCATGTGACTTGGTCACAATGTCACAATGGTGTGATGGATGGTCACAATGTCACATCACAGTCACAGTATGTCACATGACTAGAGTAACATGAGGATCATAGGAGAGTAAGCACATAGCCACGATAGTAAAGTGTATAAGTAGTAGAGAAATGAGTGAGAACTCCATCGAGTTCTCTTTGTCAAACTCTGAACAAAAAGACAGTTGGCTTAATTCCGGTCATCAGACTTTAGACGCTGACATGAGGAGTAAGCCAGTTTCATATGATATCAATTTTCTGCTCATTCATCTGTACTTTCTCTGGGCTGAGTATAAACCCCAAAAACTCAATGCTATTTTGGTGGAAGGTGCATTTTGCTGGTGACACAAAAAGTTTGTGAGTTTGTAACCTTTTTAACACCTCTTTAACATGTTCCTTATGATTAACCAGGTTATTTGAGTAGATTAATATATCGTCTAGGTAGATGACCACAAATATATCTAGTAGGCCGGTAAAGATCTTGTTCATGAATTGTTGAAATGCAGCTGGGGCATTGAATAGTCCAAATAGCATTACTAGCCATTTAAAAGAGCTATACTAGATTCTGAAATAGGTTTTCTATTCATTGTCCTCTGCGATATACACCAAGTGATAGGCATTCCTTAAGTTGATCTTTGAGTAGACTCTGGCTCTTTTTGGAGCATCAAGTAGATCTGTCATTAATGGGATCAGGTACTTGTCCTTTTAGGTAATGTAGTTTAGCCCTCTGTAATCTACACAGAGTCGTAAGACTCCATTTTTCTTCTTGACAAACAGGACTAGAGCGCTACCAGAGGACTATGAAGGGCATATGATGCTAGTTTTGAGATTCTTGTCCAGGAGTTCCTTCAGGGTCTGTAACTCTAATGCCAATAGTAGATATATAGGTCCTAGGGATAGGGTTACCCCCTCTTTAGTTTGTATTGACAAGTCATAGGGGCAATGCCTTGGAAGGAGTCTTGAGTATTGTTTGTCGAATACATTGGCAAACTCCTGATACTCATCTGGTAAGTTGCTTAAGTCTGGTTCCTCTGGATTAATCTAAACTACCAAAGCTTCAAGTTTTAGGTGATTAGGTATGAGCTGCAGGGCTATCGCTCTGGGTGTTCTAAAGGCTCGTTGATAGGCTATGACATTAACAAGGGAAATACAGGATTTTCTAGGTCCTTAATGCTTTATTTTTTCCTAGTAATATTCTTCTAGGTCCTTATTAGGTGGGTTTGTGACTCTAGGTGTCTCTTTAGGGGGGTCTACTATGCTCTTACTCCAGTTGATTTTAGGATTATGGTCTTTTAGCCAGTTGTGTCCCAATACTACTGAATATAATTTGTTGAGTCTTGTTACATATAGCTTGCACATAAAGGAGTAGCCCAAAGTTAGATATAATGTTATGATACTGGATACACACTGGTTTATAGTACCATCTATTAGGGCAAGGGGAAGGAGGTTGACTTCTTGGAATGACAACTTGTGAGTAGTAATGAAATGAGAGTCCACAAAACAGTCTGTTGAACTAGAATCTACCAACCCTAGGAAACTGCCTAGTACCAAGTCTGAGCACAACGTAAGGGAGAGGGATCTTGGATTTGATATTGTAGCTGCCCCTAGATGCAGGAGAGTTCTTCCAGCATTAATTAGGTGATCGACTCCCTAGAAGGTGAGAGGACCACTAATTTGTTTTTTGCTGGTTCATGTAGGGTCAAGGTAGGATCAATCTGGGCAGCATGGCCACTGGGGGTAATGGAAAGTCTTGTAGATTGCTTAGGACAGAATCAGGCCAGGTGGCCTGCTTGACCACAGCAAAGACATAATCCAAGGCTCATACAATGTTGTTGTTTAACTAGTATAAGTCGGCTATCTGTTCCTAGGATGTTGTTGGTTGGGGGGGTGATATAACTGGTGTTTAGAGATGCTGATAGTAGTTGGGACAGTCTAGTGCCTCACTCTACTAAGTTTCTCTTTTCTTTGCTCCAAGAGGGTTTTGTGCCCTCTTGTTTTAATGGTTTAGATAGATAGTCCTATGATCCTCTCTTAGTGTGTGTTTTACTTCTCTCATCCTGTATCCTCCTCCAATAGTCATTGTCAATCCTTAAGACTGCTTTCTTGAACCCCTTAAAGGATGAGACATCCTCCTGGCTATACCGAAGTTTATTCTTGATTCTACTAGGAATGGCATCTTTGACTATCTTTCACAGGGCCTGATCATCCTAACGGATACGATTCTGATACTTAGTAAACTGTATAAAATAGTTAACAGTCTTTCCTTCATAGAGAAAGGGAATAGAAATAATAGTATCTTTATTATTATTCTCTAGTGAATATAAGCCAAAAATATTTGACAATTTTTGTACAAAGGCCAACCAATCCTCAAGGAAGTCCAAGTTATGATATAGGTCGGGCTCGTTGATAAAGGGTTCAAAGTAGCCCAATGTGATACCTCTAAGGTAGGATATAGCAAAAAAAATCTTCTTAGTATCATTGTTGAACTCTCTATCATAGGCATGAAAATAAATCTGACACTGGAATATAAATGCACGGAGTTCATCTAGGCTATCCCTACTAAAGGGGTCAGGCTCCTTGATAACTCAGAACTTCTTCTGAGGATGGCTATTAGATTGTTAGGTAATAGTGAGTAATACAGTTTGTAATTCCAAGTTCGTTATTTTTGCTTAGGGACTTAGTGTGGTTACTTCAGGGAGTCCTGAGGGCCCTGTTAGTGGTTCAAGTGATTTGTTATGAGCTTTTTCATGAGTGTTTTTGGGTACTTCTTCCAGTGGTTCTTGGATAGTGAGTCATTAGCTTTTTTCTTATGATGCTGTAAAGAGATGTTCAATTGGGGTATTGGCAAATTCTCTCAGAGGTCCAGGACAGAGTCCATTGTGATGAATGCAACATTTGAGATGTGGATCAGGAGTAGGTACTTAAGACATGGAGAAGGTGCATGGTTGGTGTACAGGAGATATGTTAGTTTTGTTCAACTATTATATAGAATTCTCTAGAAGAGTGTCTCGACGTGTCTGACTATCACGAAGAGGCTGGTCACCCTTGCACTGGCCTTCTCCTGAGAATTCTGGAGACTTGGTGACTCTGAGATATGTTTTCTGGATTGAAAGTAGTTTTACTTGGTGAATGAACAAAACTAAGGTGTAAATACAGGGATTTTTCTTAAGTATGAAGGTCTCAGTAAATAAGTGTAAAGTTAGGCACATAATTGTCAATAGATTGTGACTTGGTGTCACAGAGGTCTGTGACAGCAGTAGTCAGTAAGGCAATAGAACTCTAGATAGGTGAAGATTTTGCACCCTATTAGACATAGTCTTAGACAGTAGCCCTGGAAAAAGAAAGATTGACTAAATACAAATTATCATCTGTACTATTACCATCTCTATTACCACTGCCACCCGTTATGTCTCACCAACAACAACAATAACAAGGGGAACCCACTACAGCACCTATCTTCTACTGAAGAAGCTGTATATGCTAGGGGTTTTTCTTTTTTTTTTTAAATGGAAGTTCCCCTACTACTGTCTAAGTAGTGGTGAAGATAAAAGTTTAAATAAGAATGTAATGTGTGGTCTCCTAAGGAAAGTACCCTAGTTGATACTGTATATTAATACAGTGTCCCTCATGTAAATTCATGGGAAAATGAATTCAGAAGTTGAAGATAGAAGAAAGTTGTAAAATTAAAGTTTTGCTGATGTACTGTGGTAGCAGTGATATTTGAAACTCGAAACTTGATTCTAAACTACTGTCTTGGTCTTATGCCTGAGTCTTACCTGTCTGGTATTGCCCTAACACCCTGTTTCAAAGTTGTCCTCATAGTAGCACTCTCTGGCTATGTGATCAGACTATCCTCACAGTAGTACTCTTGACTATGTGATCAGATATGAGACTTTGAATCCTCCCTGTATAACTCAACTCTCTAGCAATGCTAAACTCTGTCTTAGAGCTTCTATGACGTTGCCTCTGCAGCTAAGTTACTTGTTCTATAGTCTCTTTGGTTTGGCTCAGTCTTTGGCTTATCTTAGCAACTCAGGATCTGACTCTTTCCTTTTCTACCTAGGGAGTTTCAGAAGTTATTTCTACTGCTCCCTGTAGCTCCTTGTTACTCCTTTGTTTTTGATCATAGTGGATCAGTTCTTGACATGCTTCTACTCTTAGTCATCACTAATTGAGTAATGTTGCAGCTATTCTTATCTCCTGCTGGGCCATTGGTCCTGTTCCTTGTGATGGGCATCTTTCCAGACTTTTTCACATGAGGCTTCTTTTTTCTGACTAAGCTGTTTTTTCTTAGCAATGATACTATAGGGCCATGGGCTCGACTCTGCTGATTCTTGAGTGATTGGTTTGTTGGTGATAGCGACCTTATGTCCCCAGGTATACTGCTATATAGTTAGGTAGCTAGCTTTTGGTAGTGAAGTCCTTTGTACCTTTCCTGCTATTTAGCAGGTAATTCTATCTTAGTCCTGCTTCTTAGGGTGTAAATTCACAAAATTTGGTTAATTTTAGGCCTGAATATATTTCAGGCTTTATACTGCCAACTACCACCACCTACCAGAGAAGAGCAACTCCTCTCTATGATTACTACCTTGTAACAGCAGGTATCCACTATGCTCCAACAACAGCAAGAGAGCAGAGTAGAGGTTGCAAGACCTCCTATATTTAGTGGGAAGATGGAGGAAGTAAGTGTATTTATCAATGTAGCTTGCTTATACTTGAGGATGAAAATAAACAGGAAGGCAGTAACTACCTAGATTATCTGGGTGTTATCATAGGTATAGGAAGGAGTGGCAGAAGCATAGAAGGATAACTTACTGGACGAACTGGCCAAGAAAGAGTCAGAGATAGAAGCAGTAGAGGTGTTGTTCAAAAAGATAAGAGAGAACATGCAATAAATATATGCAGGAGTTCAGAAAAGTCACCAGGGGAAGCAGCTATGAAGAAAGATCCCTCATTAAAGAATTCAAGAGGGGTTTAAATAGAGTAATAAGAAGAAAGCTAGCTAAGGCAAAAGAACCACCAACCACCATTGGAGAGTGGCAAGAAAGAGTGGTAAGACTAGACAGAAATCAGAGATAAAGCAGGGTAGAGGAGAGAATATTGGGAAGGAATATGGCATGACTAGGGGGAAATGTATAGCCTAGGGCTAGAGAATATAGAAGAGGATCATACAGAGAAAGGGAAAGGCAAATAACATGGAGAGTGGGAATGCCGAGCACAAGGGGAGAATATAGAGGAGAAAATATGTTTAACAGAGGAGGAAGTCAAATAGGTCCAAGGAGAAACCCAAATGCAATGGATGTTGACAGGGGAAGAGGAGGGGATAGAATGTGCTACCTATGTAGAAAGTAGAGCTATATAGCCAGGAATTGTTGGGAAAGGAATAAAGCAAGAGTAATGGAGATGCTACAGGAGTCAGCAAAAGAAAATGGAGGATAGTGAGCTCTCAACTGGCCTTCAACAATCTGTATAGTATATTGTACCCAGAATAAACTAAATTTTAATAATACCACTAAGAGAGTAAGAGATGTGCAGTGTATACTACAACTGCTAAGAGAAGTATGAATGAAAGTAGGGCTAGAGAAATTGGAAAGTTATGAAGGGATAGTAGTGAAAGCTTTACTGGATAGCAGAGCAACAGACTTGTTCATGGATATAGCTTTAAGAAAAAGGGTTTAGAATGAAAAAGTTAAAAAACCCATTACTACTAAGGAATGTGGATGGAACAGTAAACATAGAAGGAGCAATAATGCACTAGATAGAGTACAACATGTTCTACAAGGGGCATATAGAGAGAGTTAGAATGGATGTATGTAACCTAGGGAAAACAGAAGTGATATTAGAGATGCCATAGCTAGCTACCCACAACCCAGAGATAGATTGGAAGATATAAGACTCTAGCTATGATGACTTAAGCCTACTCCAAGTTAGAGTTGACAAGGAGAACTCGATAGAGTTCCCATTTGATTCTATACACTACTTATACATTTTACTATAGTGGCTATGTAATATTCTCCTGTGGTCCTTATGTTATTTCTGTCATGTGTCTACCTTATCGCATGTTGTGACTGTGACATGTGACATTTGTGTGACATGACTAATGTGACTGATATGTGTCAAATGTCACACTTTTGTGACTGTCACATAATACTTTTCCATGCTTTATCTTAGTAATGATCTAATTAAATAAAAAGAAAAACAAAAAGAAAAATAAAAAATGACTTAGCTATTTTGCCAAGTCATGACAGGAGAAGGGAGAGGTGAAAATGACAAGATGCCTATCCATATGTAGGAAAAGAAAGCAAGAAACTAAGAAAAAAATAGTAAAGAGGACAGAGGAGGATAAGGATAAGGAAATACTAAGAAAACTAGTATCTAAGAAAATTTGGAAATGAAGAAAAGTATTTGGAAAGAAAGAGTTAGAAAGAATGCTAGTGTAAAAAGCCTGGGACCATGTGATAGAGCTAAAAGAGGGGTTTACACCCAAGAAGGACAAAGTATATTCACTATTAAGGGAAAAAAAAAAGGAAGTACAAGTATTTGTAGAGGACTAGCTAAGGAAAGAATATATTTAACCTTTTAAATTACCCCAAACCTCACTAGTACACTTTGTGGCCAAGAAGGATAGAAAACAAAGAATAGTATAGGATTATCAATACATAAACCAGTGGACAATAAAAAATGGATATTTCCTCTCTCTCATAGTAGATATATTAGATAGGGTAGAAAAAAGAAAAGTATTTACAAAGCTAGACCTAGATAGGAATACAATAACATCAGGATCAAAGAAGGGAATGAATGGAAGGCAGCATTCACAATGCACATTGAAGCCTACAAACCCACAGTCATATACTTTGGGTTGACCAACTCCTCTACTACTTTCCAAACAATAATAAATGACCTGTTCTGGGATCTCATAAATCAAGGAGATACCACCACCTTTATTAATGACATCTTAGTAGCTACAGATATAGAGATAAGCTAGTAGAAGAGGTATTAAGAAGGTTGAAAGAAAACGACCTATTTGTGAAACTAAAGAAGTGCAGATAGAAAGTAAGAGAGATAGAATTCCTGGGAGTAGTAATTAGCCCAAAAGGGGTAGAGATGCAGAAGGAAAAGGTGGAAGGAGTGATAAACTGGCCAGCACCTAGAAACATCAAAGAGATACAAAAGTTCTTGGGCCTAACTAACTATTACAGAAGATTTATAAAAGACTTCGTCAAAATAGCCACATTGTTATATGTGCTAGTCAGAAAGGAACAGAAATAGAAGTGGGAAAAGGAACAGGAAGAAGCATTTGGAAAACTCAAAGCAATGTTCACTACTGAACCAGTTTTAGCCATCCCAGACATAGATAGGAAGATGAGAGTAAAAGCTGACATCTCAGATTATGCAACTAAGGGAGTGTTGTCAACAAAGTGTGAGAATAGGAAATGAAGACTAGTGGCCTTTATCTCTAAATTATTAAATGCTATAGTGTCATGACTTGGCAAAATGGCTAAGTCATTATTTATTTTTATTTTTATTTTATTTTTCTTTTATCTTGGATTTACTATACAGAAGGGAGTATAGGAGAGTATCATGTCACAAATGTCACAGTCACATGAATAGGAGGTCACAGTGTCACATCACATGACATCACATGATGGGTTACATGATAGGCATGGGAAAGTAGTGCACAGACCATATAGTAGTTGTATAAGTAGTATAAAAAATCTAATGGAGACTCTATTGAGTTCTCTTTGTCAATTACTAAACAAAGAGTAGTTGGCTTAATTCTGGCTTGGAGTTTAGCTTTCTTACATATAGAGCAAAACTACAAAATACATGATAAAGAGATGTTAGTAATTATGAGATACCTAGAAGCATAGAGGTACTACTTGAAAGAAGCAAAACTCAAATTTGAAATCTGGATGGACCACAAAAACCTCTAGTATTTTATGACGAGTTAAAAATTAAATTGAAAACAAGTAAGATGGACCTTATACCTATTGCGATTTAATTTCACATTAAAATATGTTCCAGGAAAAAGTATGGAAAAGGTGAATAAATTAAGTAGAAGACTAGACTAGCAGGAAGGAGTGGAGAAGGATAACAAAAATTAGAAGCTAATAAAGCTAGAATGGGTAAGGGGGGTAAAAACGTTAGTAAAGAAGGGAAATCTGAAAGAAAGAATTAAAAGGACACAAGAAAAGGACAAAAAGATAGGAAAAGTAGTAGAAGGATTGAAAAGAGTAGGAATGAAAACATTGAGGGACGAAGAATAGGAAATAGAGGATGGATTGGTAACAAAGAAAGGAAGAATATACGTACTAGAGGGAGAACTCAGAGGGGAGATAATATGACTGTACTATGATATCCCAGTAGGAGGGCATAAAGGAAGATAGAAAACAACAGAGTTGGTCATCTGGAATTACTAGTGGCCAGGAGTAACCAAGAAAGTAGAAAGATATGTAAATGGGTGTGATGCTTGTTAAAGATACAAAAATCGAAGTGAAGTACCAGCTAGAAAGCTGATTCCTAACATAATCCCAAAAAAACCATAGAGTTACATCTTGGCAGATTTCATCACCAAACTGCCACTGGCCCAGGGATACAATGCTATCCTAGTAATATGCAATTGCTTTAGTAAGATGGCATATTTCATAGCAACAACAGAAAAAACATCAGCAAAGAAACTCATAAGGCTGTTTTGAGATCATATATGGAAGTTGCATGGACTTCTGAAAGACATCATATCAGATAGGGAAGTACAGTTTGCAACAGAAATAATGAGAGAGTTGAATAACTTATTGAAAATCTAGACAAAACTCTCGACAATCTATTACCCCCAAATGAATGGGCAAATAGAAAGAATAAACCAAGAGTTAGAACAATACCTGAGGGTCTTCATTGACCATAGACAAGAACAATGGCTAGATTGGTTAGGAACTGCAGAATTTATGTACAATAACAAGATCTATGCAGCAACAAAAATATCACCATTCAAAGCAAACTATGGTCAGAATCCAAGAATGGGATTTGAGGAGAGAAGAAAAGGGAGTTATAAAGCAGCAGAAAAATTTGTAGAAAGAATAAGGAAAATCCAAGAGGAAGCAAAAGCAGTGCTAGGGAAAGTGCAAGAGGAAATGAAGAAGTTTGCAAATAGAAAGCAAAGAGAAAGGGAAGAATACCAAGTAGGGGACTTGGTACTGCTAAGTATGAAGGACTTGAAATAGTAAATGAAAGAAAGAAGATTGGAAAAATTGACAGAGCATTTCATGGGCCCCTATAAAGTCAAGGGAATTGTCTCTAGTAATATAATAGAGTGTCAGGTTCGACTCCAGGAAGGGAATTCTTCTTGGGGGACTTGGCCTCAACAGTGAGTTGTGCCTGCTCCTACACTTGCCCCTTTTAGGATTCAAAAGATTTATTAAGAGAGAGAGAGAGAGAGGTATATGAGTTGACAAGGATAAGGTCCTCCTGAGGGAGAACGAAACTAAGGTAGTTACAGCAATTGGCAATTATTTAAATAATTCGGAGGATTCTGGAAAGACTGATGGTGAGCTAACAAATCCATGCGCGCGTGACGCGCGCACACAGTACGCATCACGGTGTCACCATCATGATATAGAGTTAGAATTACCTAAGTCTATTAAAATATATCCTATAGTTAACATAAGTAAAGTACAACTCTATAAATCACAGGTAAAGGGACAAAAGAAAATACTGCCAAAACTGGTCATTATTGAAGGAGAAGAGGAATTCGAGATAGAGAAAATTCTAAACAAAAGAACAGTTAGAGGAAAGGAAAAATTCTTAGTAAGATGGAAGGGATATACCATAGAAGAAGATACTTGGGAGAATAGGGAAAATTTAGAGAATGCAAAAGAGTTGGTAGAAGAGTTTGAGAGAGAGTATGGGAAAAAAGTCAAAGAACTAAGACGACAGGAGCAGAAAGAAGAAGAGAAGGAATTTAGTCAAGAACTACCAAGAGAATTTATGGTAAAATTACTATATAGCTAGGGGGAAAGGAAGTACAAAAAGGGAGGAAAAAGAAGTGGGATGAGAATTGGAATCAATGGAAAAATTCCTTGGGACGAGAAAACTTGAAGAGAAGGCCATGTTATAAGAGCCACAAAAAGGAAATAGTTTCCCATGCATTTAAACATCTAGTTTAAAACCTTAAGATATACAATGGGATCAGGATATAAATAGCATGGAAACTTAGGTAATCAGATCATATGACAAGGTTAAGTGATCATAGAACATTCTAGAAGGATATGTAATTGTAGACTAGTAATAGTATAGCCACTGTAAGAATAGTATAAATAGTAGACCAATCCAACAAAGAACTCCATTGAGTTCTTCCTGAACATTCACCTAGGATGATCACTAAGAACTGTCATAGTCTTTTAATAATATATATATAGAATAATAGGTAGTAGTATGTGATGGCCTGTTCTAGTGCATAAACTATTGTTTTTCTGTATATAAGGACTTATAGTCTGAGGATTAGATCTTAGATTTAACAACTTCTTTTATCATTGTCTAAACTTCACATTTTTGAGCTTTTCAAGTATTAAACCAGCAATCACAAATAAGTAAGTGACCTTTTGTGATATTAATACCTGAAAAGCCTTAGATATATATATTAGCAGATTTTATTACAAAGTTGCCTCTAGCTCAAGGATACAATAGTATTCTAGTAGTAATAGATTGGTTAACTAAGATAGTCTACTTTATACTAATTATAGAGAAAATATTAGTAAAAGGATTAGCTAGGTTGTTCAAAGACAATGCATAAAAATTACATAGGTTACCCAAGAGTATTATTTCTAATAGAGAACCTGTTAGAGGCTGAAGGCACTCAGAGGCGTCTTAACCCTAAGCTAAAGTGAATGTCCCGGAAGCTAAGGTGATATTCGAGTGAAGCTAGATCTAACTACACAAGCAGTCTTATATACTAAAACTGATGGTCTGTGCGCACTAGTCACGTGAACACTAACTAATAATACTACTGTCCTATTTATAGATTTACAGGCACATCAAGGCAGACATAGGAGAGAAGGAAAGGAGAGTGTGGGATAGCATCTCACGAATACTTATAATAGCCCTTTAGGTGGGAGCCGTACTCACGATCTAGGCTGGTCCCTAGGGTGTCCCCTTACAGAACCTCAATTCACAGCAGGTTTGATGCAAGAGCTAAATAAGATATTAGAAATCAAAAGTAAGATGTTGACAGCATTCTACCCTTAGATAGATGAACAAATAGAGAAGGTCAATCAGAAGTTAGAATAGTACTTAAAGATGTTTATCAATCATAGGCAAGAATAGTAGCAAAAATAGTTAGGAACAGCAAAGTTTGCATACAACAATAAAGTGTACTCTAGTACTAGAATATTGCCTTTCAAGGCAAATTATGGACAAGATCCAAGAATGGGATTTGAGGGGAGAAAGAAAAGGAAATATGAGGGAGCAAAAAGATTTGTGACAAAAATAAAGAAAATTCAAGAAGAGGTAAAAGTAGTGCTAAAGAAGGTATAGGAAAAGATAAAGAAATATGCTAATAGAAAGAAGGCAGAAGTTAATGAGTATAAAGTAGGAGACTTAGTGATGTTAAGTACTAAGAATCTAAAATATCAGATAGTTAGAAGAAGGACAAAAAAGTTGATAAAGAGGTTCATTGGTCCTTACAAAGTAAAGAAAATAGTATTATCAAACACAGTAAAACTGGAATTGCCTAGTACAGTAAGAATATATCCAGTAGTAAATGTCAGTAGAATATGAAAATACATAGGACAGGTGGAGGGATAAAAAAAGGAGTAACCAGCTCTAGTAATTATAGAGAAAGAAGAAGAATAGGAAGTTAAGAGAATCTTAAATAAGTAACAAGTAAGAGAGAAAGATAAGTACCTAGTGAGACAAAAGGGATTTATAGTGGAGTTAGATACTTGGGAGAGAAGAGAGAATTTAGAAAATGCCAAGGAAACAATAAAAGAATTTGAGAAAGAATATTAGCAGGACATAAAAGATATAAGATAACAAAAAAGAGAAAAAGGAATGTTTAAGAGGAGAACTACCAGAAAGATTTATAGTAAAGAAGTTGTCATGACTTGGCAAAACAGCTAAGTCATTATTTATATTTCTTTTCATTTTATTTTTCTTTTAGACTTACTACATAAGGAAGGAAAGTATCATATGACAAATATCACACATCACAATCACATACCAGAATGTCACAAGGTCACATCACATGATGGGGTCATATGATGAGTGTGGGAAAATAGTGCACAGACCATGTAGTAATTGTATAAGTAATGTATAGAAAATAGATAAGAACTTTATTGAGTTTCCCTTATTAACTTAGACTTGGAGTAAGCTTAAGTTGTCTTGGCTAGAGTTTTACAAAAGTTATTTGGGTGGTCAGATAAACAATATGACAGGGAATACTGGGGAAGACTAGAAAGAAATTGAAGATAATGAAAAGAAGAACAAGTAAGGGAAAAAAAAAACTTTAGAAACAATTTGGGAGAAAAAAAAAAAGCAAGCAAAAAAAGTCAGAAATTAGGGAATAGACAAAGAAAGATAAAAACAAAATAGGTAACATTGTGGACCCATACTATAAGCTATAAATCCTTGGGACAAGGAATCTTGAGAGGGAGATAGTATTATGACTTGGCAAAATAGCTAAGTTATTATTCATATTTTTTTCTTTTGGACTTATTACACAGGAAGGAGTGCAGGAAAGTGTTACATGACAAATGTCATACATCATAGTCACATGAATGGAGTTACATAGTGAGTATATAAAAATAGTACATAGACTATATAGTAGTTGTATAAGTAGTATACAAGAATTAAATGAGGACTTTTATAGTGACTTAGTCTGAGATGACTTAGACACACTCTTTTTTCGAGTTGATAAGGAGAACTTGATGGAGTTCCTGTTATTTTCTATATACTACTTATATAACTACTACATGGTCTATGCATTACTTTCCTATACTTATCATATGACCCATCATGTGATATCATGTGACATGATACTGTGACTATGTGACATAATACTTTCCCACACTTCTTCCTATGTAATAAGTCCAAAAGAAAAAATATGAATAATAACTTAGCTATTTTGCTAAGTTATGACACATTCTATGACTACTATCACACTTTTTTTTTGTGACAAGTGACTATCACATAATACTTTCCCACAATTCACCTTAGTAATGATCTAACTAAATAAAAAGAAAACAAAAAGGAAAATAGAAAATGACTTAGCTATTTTGCCAGATCATAACAACTCTATTAAGTTCTTGTCACAAACTTCATTTGGCAATATCTCCATCAATTCTTCAACAATTCTCATGGTATTAACAACTATAGAAAGCCCTTGAGAAGACCTTTTGATAGATGCTAGTCACATCTTGAGGTGATCAGTATTGGTCAAGATATTAGGCAGATCAACAGGTAACTACTATGGTACTATTTATTAAATTGCTAATATCTCAGAAACTGCCATGATCAATGCTTTGCTTCTAGGCTTAACAGAAGTCCTCTTCATAACACTCATAATGAGCCTAGAGAAACCCCAAGGTGATTAATATTAGTGGAGATATAAAGTCCTCAATGTTTGTACATAGACATTAATTAATTATCCATAGATAGTCATCTGTCTTTAATTAGAACAAAGGACAGCCTCCATATGGTTAAGTTATCACTATTTTGAGTACAAAGGCACTACTATATGTAGAACAATTGGTAGTAGTATGTGATGGCCTGTTCTAGTGCACAGACTATTACTTTTCTATATATAAGGACTCCCTGTCTGAGGATTAGACCTTAGACTTAACAACTTCTTTTGTCACTATCTTAACTTCACATTCTTGAACTTCTCAAAGTATCAAATCACCAATCGCAATAAGTAAGTGACCTTTTGTGATAGTTCTTCTTGTCAACTCAGATTAGGAGTAGGATTAAGTGCTTACTACTAAGTCTTATACCATTGATAGAATAAACTGACATAGGCCCTTCTTATAGAGCTTTGACTTGCTGAGAAGTCACTGGTACTTACCTAAAAAGAGGTCTGACTAGAGTACTTGTTTTAGTGTTTATTCCCAAGTATTATGTACAAGGAGGGTTGGTCTGGTTGTAAGGTATAGGAGACTAGAAGAAGAATTGAGATGTTAGTAAAAGCATACTTTGGATACTGGTATCTGTTAATTTCTTCTCTATCTAGACTACTGACTATAGTTAGGGTTTGGGAGGCATACTTACAATATGTGCTGGGTATCACAAAAGGTCACTTACTAATTTGTGATGGGAGTTTTGATACTTGAATAGTTCAAAAAAGTGAAGTTTAGACAATGACAAAAGATATTGTTAAGTCTGAGGTCTAATTCTCAGACAGGAAGTCCTTATATACAGGATTGTGATGGTTTGTGTACTAGAACAGATCATCACATGCTACTATCTATTGTTCTACATATGGTAGTGCCTTTGTACTTAAAATAGTGATAACTTAACTATATAGAGGCTGTCCTTTGTTCTAAGAAAAGGACAGATGACTATTTATGGGTAATTAATGAAGTCTATGTGCAAAAATTAAGGCCTTCATATCTCCACTAATATTAATTTCCTTGAGGTTGTTCTAGGGTCATTTTGAGCATTATGAAGAAGACTTCTACTAAGCCTAGAACTGAAGTATCGATTATGGTGGTTTCCGAGATATTAGCAATTTAATAAACAGTAACATGGTGGTTACTAGTTGATCTGCTTAATATCTCGGCCAATATTGATTGCCTCAAGATGTGACTGGCATTGATCAAAAGGTCTTTTTGAGAGCTTTTCATAGCCTTTGAGACTATGAGAATCATCAAAGAATTGATGGAGATATGACTGAATGAAGTTTGTGATACTAGAAATGTATAGCTTTACCTTTTATATAGTACTGCCATAGCCTGCCCATGCACTTTGTGTAATAAATTGTTGATTTTTTTTGAAAAAAAAAGATCTAATAGTAATCTCAGTCTAGGCTTACTAATTTGTAATAGGTGAATTGTTACTATCTATGTTAGAATGCTTTGGGTATCATTTGAAAGATCTTCTTGAGAGCTTTTGAGTGCTGTTGAGACTGTAGAAATTGACAAAGAATTGATAGAGATAGGTCTAAATAAAGTTTGTGATACAATAGTTATATAATTGTTACTAGTTAAATATTACATAGTAATATTTAATTAATGCAGGGTTGCTCTGAAATTAGTGCATCAGAAGTGAAGATGGTTGAGTTCTCTTATATTTTAGTATTTTTCTTATAGCTTCTAATTTTTTTAGTGTAAAATTATGTAAATTGTCTAAGGTTAGGCCCGAAAGTATTTCTGGCCTTATAGCATAGTAAAATGTTGTCTGAAAGTAAAGAGGATTTTAGGAATAGGTATATAGGAGTAAAGGAATATGACAGAAGGTGTATAAGTGTTAATCTACAAACTAAGGAACTACAACATAGTACTTATACCAAGGGAATAGGGTAATTAACCTACATTGTGATCCTATAGGAGAAGACAAGACAGGAGCTCAGGAGCAAAATTAATTAGAAAATTAAATATTGGATAATACCATTTTTGGTATATGTCTGAATTTAGCAATCCAATTATATTGGAGTGGAATCATTATGAAATCTCATTGTGGACAACTATGTTAGTTATGAGTCACCTGATATTCATTCAGTGGCGACTTGACATCGGACCGTGTGATTATCTAAATCATGTTGTCGTGGGAAATTAGAGAAAATTTGAAAGTCCTGGTATAAGATGAGTTGTCGACAGCGGCTATGGTTGATTCATCGTCCTTAGATATACCCCTTCCAGCGCAAAAAACGCCTTCACCCCCTTCTGTGCCCTCTTCTCAAATGCGAAGTCTTACTCTGACAGATCT
>Ga0153983_1000133_pt1 | contig 17600 bp, 10 predicted proteins | sample TSGA067MetaG_FD_104693 | JGI IMG/M metagenome (GOLD analysis project Ga0153983, IMG submission 104693) | Attine ant fungus gardens microbial communities from Georgia, USA - TSGA067 MetaG | ecosystem: Host-associated > Fungi > Mycelium > Unclassified | place: USA: Georgia, Alexander Wildlife... | reverse complement strand
TAACCTCCTCTGTCATGACTTGGCAAATTGGCTAAGTCATTATTTATATTTCTTTTCTTTTCTTTTCTTTTCTTATTTACAACTACAAGATGGAGCACAGGAAAGTATCATGTGACTTTGTCACAAATGTCACAATGGTGTGATGGATGGTCACGGATGGTCACAAGTCACAGTCACAGAGTGTCACATGACTAAAGTAACATGAGGACCATAGGAGAGTAAGCACATAGCCACAGTAGTAAAATATATAAGTAGTAGAGAATTAAGCGAGAACTCCATCGAGTTCTCCTTGTCAAACACTGATAAAGGAACAGTTGGCTTAATTCTGGCTTTGGAGTTGGCTACTCTGACATCCTCTAATAGATCTATTCTATCTATTATTATTTCTATTGCCTTTGTTCTTTTTACTTCTAACTATTCTGGTTTTACCAACATCTTATTCTTGTTATCTTTTTCTATTCCTATCTCCTAGTCTGGTCTTCTGCTTAGACTATCTGCCTTTCCCATCTTGCTTTCAGGAACATGTTTTAGTGTAAAGTCAAATCTCAATAGGTATAAAGCCTATCTTACTTGTCTCCAATTTAACTTTTGTACTTTTATAAAGTATTTAAGATTTTTGTGGTTTGTCCAAATCTCAAATCTAATTACTGCCCCTTCTAGGAAGTGTCTCCACTCTTCTAGGTATCTGATTACAGCTAACATCTCTTTATCATGTATCTCATAGTTATGTTCTATATTACTTAGAGATTTTGAAATGAAAGCTACTGGTCTCCACATGTTGTCAGAGCACTTCATAGATAGTACTCCTCCAGTTGCATAGTTTGAGACATCAGCCTCCACTCTAAATTCCTTATCTAAATCTAGGGCTACTAGTACTAGTTTTGTTGTGAAAACTTCTTTCAACTTGTCAAATGCTTTTTGTTACTCCTGCCCCTACTACCACTTCATATCTTTTCTAGTGAGCATATTCATTGGCCTAACCACTCAAGCAAAATCTTTGATAAACCTCTTGTAATAGTTTGTGAGGCCTAAAAATTTCCTAATATCTTTTAGATTTTTTGGCTCTAGTCAACTCAATACTCTATCCACCTTTTCTTTTTCCATTTCTATTCTATTAGGTCCTATAACCACTCCTAAGAACCCTATCTTCCTCACTTTCTATATACATTTCTCTAGTTTGATATACAAATTATTTTCCTCTAATCTCTTCAATACTTCTTCTACTATTTTATCATGTCTTTCCTTGGTTTCTGTTCTTACTAACACATTATCTACAAATGCAGCAACCTTTTCTTTATTGATCAGATCCCTCAGAATTTCATTCATTATTACTTGGAATATGGCTGGCGAGTTTGTCATTCCAAAGAACATTACTGTTGGCTTAAAGGAGCTTACATGTATTGTAAATGCTCCTTTCCACTTATCTCTTTCTTTGATCCTCACATTATTGAACTCCCATCTTAGATCCATTTTTGTGAATACTTTCTTGCTATCCATGTTGTCTATCAAGTCTGTAATTAATAGTAGTGGATAGTTGTTCTTCACTGTCTGGTCATTCAGATTATGATAGTCTATAACTATTCTCTTACTTTTATCCTTTTTTTCTACAAAGAACACTGGTGACGTTTGAGGGGATTTTGATGGTCTAATATACCCCTTCCTCAACTGGTTCTCCACAAAATTCTAAACTTCCTCCCTCTCGTTTTTAGATAGAGGGTAAATTTTTCCTTTTTGTGGTTTGAACATCTCTTTGATATCTATAGCATAATCCCAAACTTTTCTTGTTGGCATTCTTTCCAACTCTACTTTTCCAAATATCTTTCTCTACCTTAGAAACTTTTTTGGGACCATTTCCTCAATTTTCCTATGGTCCTCCTCAATTTTCTGTTCTCTTCCCCAATTCTCTTTATCATTTATCACCCATCTGACAATTTTCTCTTCTTCTACAGTTACTACTCTCTTTCTCTTTTTCTTCCTTTCTTCCTCTTTTATTTTTACTCTTCCATACAGAGGTGGACACCTTGTCATTTTAACTTCTCCAGTCTGCCAATTTATCTCAGGGTTATGTGCTACCAACCATGGCATTCCCAAGATTATTTCTGTCTTTCTTAATTCACATACATTTATCCTTATTCTCTCTACATGTTCTTTATAATAAATGTTCACCTCTACCTGGTGGGTAATTGCTCCTCTACTATTATTTGTACCATTCACATTTCTGACTGCTATTGGTCTTTCTAATTTTTGCAGCTTGAATCCATGACTAGCCACTATCCTTTTGTCCATAAACATCCTTGTGGCACTACTGTCCAAGAGTGCCTTTATAGTTACGTCTTTATGCATATCCAAACTTTTTACTCTGATATTCATTTACACTTGTCTCAGCATTTTGAACATTCTCCTGATGTCTCTTTGGCTATCCTTCTCTTTTGCTGCATGTTCTGGTTCTCCTGACTATGCACCGCTTTGCTGTGCTTTTCCCTCTCTAGGATGCTGATAGGGATCAAAAGGTTTAATCATGAAACAAAGGTGAAAGCAAGGTCAGAGAGGTGAAATCTCCAAACTGCTTCACAATTGTGCACTAAACAAGTAGGCACTAGGGAGATAAATTAAATAATAGAGAGCTTACTGAAGGTGAATGTTATCAAGTAGGGACTCCTGGGGGTAGACTACTGGTGAGTTGACCCTTTTTCCACATGCAGTCCTATCCAGGAGAGATTACACAGCCTGTCTCAGAGTGCAGGGTATGAGAACTGAGATAGATTCTAGGGGAGTCTACTAGGTTGAGAACAAAACTAGAGTTCTAACAGGGTATATTAACTTATAACCAGATCCCTTTGGCAAACTAGTGCAAATAGTATAGAACTTAGTATTGAAGATTAATTGAATAATAATAAAAAAGGAGAATAGGGCAGTTGCATGTCATAGAGGGCTATAACAAATGTCCAAAGAATAACAAAAACATATTAAATAGAAATCTAAGAAGAAGAACTGTTTTTAGTATCTACTCAAGTGAACTCTTACCATAATAGGATCCCTAAGGCACGTGTTCATCTCATACTATGATACTACTGCCCTTACCTAGTCTAGTAGCCTAGCTTGCCATCGATACAGCAGTACTACCTAGAACTCCTATGTTGTCGTACAAGCTCTACTTCAGCTGACTATACAACTGGAAGCCTACTCCAAAAACACATAGCAAGTGGTTAGCTCCTAGCATAAGCAAATGCCCAGGTCTGTTGAGGCTTGAGTCTCCCTTCAAGGGAAGTTTTATAGAGTTTTCATAAAGCAAACACAAAAGAAAACCTCAAATTACTCAAATAGCCTTTTAGCTCTAGAGCAACAGAGAGAGAGATGGTGGAGGGAAGAGTATTTTTTTTCCTTCTGTGCCCTAGAGTATTTTATTAGGATTATAAAGCAATAATACAACAAAAGAAAAAAAGCAAAAAAAACTTCCAAATTCCCAAAAATAGTAAGAGTGAAATAATAAGACAGCACTGATCCTGATCACTTGACTACCACTCCTCACTCCTCTAATTCTACTCCTGGGGTTCTTTTCTACACAATAGATAGCTCTTGAGCCTTTTGATAGGCTATAGAGAAAGGCAATGATCTTGAGTCATCTTACTCTCAAGCATGTTGTCTTCATCAAACATCTCTTTTTGTATCTCTCTATCTAATCTCTCTGTCTGACCTCTCTAGTTCTTCTACTACTCTTCTATACCTCATCACATCTTTGAGCCTCAGTCTTCTTTTATTAGGTTTGTAATGCAGTCCTCAAGAAGACTCATCTTGCTAGTTCTTGCTATAATTAGCTATCAGTAATGATGGCCCTGCTCTGATAGTAACCTTAATGTTATAAATAAGTCACTGCCACCAAGATATAACATCATCCTTATGAAAAACATCTTCTAAGGTCCTTTCTGCTCTCGAGAGCACTCTAGAGGGGAGTTCTGTTATAGATCTGTTATAAAATTCTCTGAACAATGCTTATGAGGTCTTTGTAGTAGTAGTCATAGCCACTACTCTGCTACTCAAGTGGTATGCTTAAGTCCATGACTGGGCATCTAAGAAATATCTCTGGGAGACCAAACTTATCTCTCGAGCTGGTTATTCTTGTTGTTATGGTAAAAAATATCACTTTTATTGCCTAAACAGCTGTTTGGTATGACAGCGCACCATCACCTTCTCTTTTCCTTTTGACCATCTACACCAATTCAATACTTCTAACCTTTTTCTGGAGATCACTTCTTGTCCTCTAACATCTTCTACATGATATCCTTGGCTTCTGCACCTTTCACAAGTTAGGTACAAAACTACCACTTCATTTGTACATTACCCTAATTCTAGTAGGTATGCTTTCTCTAGTACTCCTTTGCCACAATGTTCCTCTGCTCTCTTTCTCAATTCTACTACTAAGCTCCTCTTATACTCTTGCTATGCTTCTTGTGGCTTTGCCATGTGCACTGCTTCTCTTTCCTTAACTCTCCTCAACCTTTGTTGCTGTGCCTTTTGTGGCATTGCCATATGCACTGATGGGAATCAAAGGGAATTGATCACAAAACAAAAATGATAACAAATGAGAATATAAAAGGATCTCTAAGATGTCTTACAATTGTGTACTAAACAAGTAGGCACTGGGGAGATGATCAAATATAAAAGAGAGCTTAAGAACAGGGGAAATAGAGAAGTGCAACTCAAAAGACTGAAAGAAATAATAATAAAGTGTTTATGAATCTACTCGAGATAGATCTCACTGTAATAGGCTCTCTAAGATACATGTTTGTCTCATGTCATGACACTACTGCCCCTATCTAGTCTAGTAGTCTGGCTCACCATCAATATAGCAGAACTACCTAGAACTCCCATGCTGTCATGTGGGCTCTTTTTCAGCTGACTGTACAACTAGAAGCTAACTTTAATAATATGTAATGAGCTATTAACTCCTAGTATAAGCAAATGCCCAAGTCCATTGGGGCTTGAATTCCTGTTGAGGGAGAGTTTTAGTGGGTTTTAGAAGTTAAAAAAGAACACTTCAGAAAGCTAGAGACTCAGTCACTCAAAATAGCTATTAAGCTCTAAAGCAACAAAAAGAGATAATAATGGGGGTATGATGCTTGAGTTCCCTTTTGTGCCCTAGAGTATTTTATTAGGATTACAAAGTAATGCAATAACAAAAAAAGCAAGACAAAGAAAACCTCTAAATTTCCAAACATAGCAAGGCTGAAATGATAAGACAATGCCCTCCCTGAACACTTAGTAGCCACTCCTTACTCTTCTAATCTTACTCCTGGAATTCTCCCTCATACAATAGATAGGTCTTGAGCCTCTTGCTGGGCTATAGACAGAGACAGTGATCTTAAATTGTGTTGTCCTCAAATGTGTTATCTTCATCTGGCCTTCTTGCTGCCTCTCTCCTCAGCTTCACTGTTCCTCTTTCTATCTTTTCTATGCCTTCTCATTCCTCCAGATTCCAATTTCCTTTCCCTGCCATTGCAATGCAATGCTGCAGTGACTCGACTTTCTTGATCTTGCTATAATTAGCCATCAGTGATAGTAGCTCAGATCTGATCATAACTCTTCTACAAATAGCACTACCGGTTGCTGAGGTATGATGTCACTTAGCTAGTACTAGGCTGCCTAAGTTCACTTCTGTCCTCGAGAGTACTTCTAGAAGAGAAATCCATTGGAAATCCAATATGAGACACCTGGGCAAGTATCTATGAGATGTATGCAGTGGTGGTCACAGCCACTACTCTACTACTCAAGCTAGATACTCGAGTCTATAACTAGGTATTTAGGGAATATCCCTGGGGGACTGAGCTCTTCTCTCGAGCTGGTTATTCTGGTTATAAGAGTGCAAATTGTCACTTATTTTGCCTAAACGTTTGTACAACATGACAGTACTGCCTTTTCTTCCTCTACCCCTCTCTTTCTCTTTTACTATAGTAGGTACTCCCTACACTTATGCCCTCTTTCTCTATACTTGAAACATTCTACAACTATTGCCTCCTGTCTCCTAATCATCCTCTCCTCTACTCCACATTACATTACTCTACTCTTTAATACTTTGAATTTATTTTGGGGAACAATGGTCCCCTTTTCTTTTTCCTTCCTACTCTTGCAGTTACAGACCAGGTGCCCAAACCCTTTGCAGTTCCTATACAACTTTTCCTTTCTTCTCTCTAGTTCTTCCCTCACCAAACTGAGGGAGTATTTTTCTCTGAGCAGGTTGCTTATTAATGAATTGTATTAGGTTAGAGACATCATGCTGACATCTCTGGGTACAGAGTGAATGTTGAGTCTTACTATGTACTGCTATGTCTGCTAGGGCACAAGATCTTCACCTAGCCAGATGCCTAATGCCCTACTAACTACTGCCTTAATAGTACTTTGGCTATCACTCCATGGAGGAGATCCCTGCTCTAGATGACCTCTTAGAAGTAACTGTTAATCCTCTGTGTAGACAGGTAATAAGGGTACCTGTAGCACAAAGTTTATACTGAGAAGAATACAAGTATACTACTAGACACTGCTTATTTGTAAGGTCAGGTCTTAGAAATAATATCCAAGTTTAGTATTACTCTTCTACTGTCAATCCCTAACTGATAAGTTTCCTTAAGCCAAGGGCTTGGCTATGTATAGAAGTGGCTAGTGATCATGACAATTACTGGCTAAGGGTTGATAAGATGAGAGTAAGATGAGCAGGGTCCAAGACAGACAATACTTATGATGTAAAATCAAGTTTTAATATCAGAGTAGCTAACTCCTAAGCCAGAATAAAACCAACTGCTCCTTTATCAGTATTTGACAAGGAGAACTTGATAGAATTCTCATTGGATTCTGTACACTATTTATACATAAAGAGTAATCCTAACCCTTCCCTTTTATTCTGGGCTTCCCTATAAGTTACTTTCCTCTCATGCATCTGTTATGACTTGGCAAAATAGCTAAGTCATTATTTATATTTCTTTTCTTTTTTTTCTTTTGGACTTACTATACAAGGAAAAAGTATGGGAAAGTGTCACATGACAATGTCACATGACTGATGTCACAGTGTGATGTTACACAAAATCAAGTCACATGACAACCATAGAAAAGTAGTGCACAGACTATGTAGTAATTGTATAAGTATCACAAACTTCATTCGGCCATATCTCCATCAATTATTTGATTCTCACGATCTCAAGAGCTACGGAAAGCCCTCAAAAAAACCTTTTGATCAATGCCAGTCACATCTTGATGTAATCAATATTAGCTGAGATATTAAGCAGATCAACTGATAACCACTATGTTACTGTTTATTAAATTACTAATATCTCGGAAACCGCCATGATCAATGCTTCAGTTCTAGGCTCAGCAGAAGCCTTCTTCATAATGCTCAGAATGAGCCTAGAACAACTCCAAGGTGATTAATATTAGTGAAGATATGAAGGCCTCAATGTTTGCACATGAACTTTATTAATTATCCATAGATAGTTATCTATCCTTTTCTTAGAACAAAGGACAGCCTCCATATGGTTAAGTTATCACTATTTTGAGTACAAAGGCACTACCATATGTAGAACAATAGGTAGTAGCATGTGATGATATGTCCTAGTGCACAGACCATTACTTTTCTGTATTTAAGGACTCATAGTCTGAGGATTAGACCTCAGACTTAACAACATCTTTGCTGCTTGTCTAAACTTCACTTTTTTGAGCTTTTTGAATATCAAATCAACCAATCACAAATTAGTAAGTGGCCATTTGTGATATAATCTCTTGCCAGACTAAGAGAAGAACTTGAAAAAAGAAAGAAAAAGCTGTGTTTCAGCTGTAAGAAGTTTAGGTACCTGGCCCAAAACTGTAGGAATAGAAAAGGGAAAGAAAAGAGGAAAGCTATTCTCCAAAATAAGTTTGAAGTGTTGAGTAACTAGGTAATGCAATATGGAATAGAGGAAAGAGTGGCATGTGTAGCGAGACCACAAAATGCGCAGCAGCAAAAGAGGCTGGCACACTTCCTATGGAGAAAGGCACAGGAGCATAGCAGCACACAGGGTATGTCTCTGAAAGGTGCAGCATTAGAGGAAAGAGGATGAAAAACCAAAAAGGAAATAGTAATATTTGTGGAGTGTGGGGGGTGTAAATATAAAGGCACCAAGACAGAGGAAAATTGAGAACAAGAATTTATCTCTGGAAAGCAGCTGAGGAATCTATAGTGTGGAAATTGTTTGGAAGCATAAAAATAGAGAAAAGATGGAGAAGGATATAAAGTTGAGTGTGTTAAGTGTGGAAGGAATGACATGATTAGAAGAAGGAAAATAGAAGAGAGAAAGATTTTGTGCCCTGAATATAGGACAGGGAAAAAAAAGCCATGGTAGAACTGGGGAGTAGTGGTGTGGCCTACAATAGCAAAGACACAGCAAAGCAGCACATGGATAAGAGCTCTAAAAGGTGCAGCAAGAAAGGGGGTAGTAAAAGGGAAGTGAGGAGGACATTTAAGATGTTAAGAGAGGTGTGGCTAAACATTAGGCTAGAAAAGATAGATACCCATGAAGGCATAACAGTAAAGGCGCTCCTAAATAGTGGCACAATAGGGATGTTTATGGACAGAAAAACAGCAGTAAGGTATGGGTTTAAGCTGCAAAAGTTAGACAGACCAGTGGCAGTAAGGAATGTTGATGGCATGAATAATAGTGCAGGAGCAATTACACATCAGGTAGAAGTAAATGTGTACTATAAAGGCCATGTAAAAAGGATAAAGATAGAGGTATACAATTTGGGAAAAACAGAAGTAATCTTGGGAATGCCTTGGCTATAAGCCCATAACCCAGAAATTAACTGGGAAACAGAGGAAGTCAAAATGACAAGATACCCACCATTGTGTGAAGGGAACAAAGGAAAGGAAGAAAAAAGGGCAAGGAAAGAAAAAAGAGTAGTAATACTAGGGGAAGAGGAAATTGTCAGATGGGCAGTAGATAATAAAGAAGATTGGGGAAGGGAAAAGGAAGTAGAAGTGGACTATAGGAAAATTGAGAAAATGGTTCCAAAAAAATTCCTGAGATAAAGGAAGGTGTTTAGAAAGGTAGAGTCAGAAAGGATGTATCACAAAAGACTACTTACTAATTGTGATTTGATTTTGAGAGATATTCAAAAAGGCTTAGAAAGTGAGTTTTAGACAGTGACAAGAGATGTTGTTAAGTCTGAGGTCTAATCCTCAGACTATGAGTTCTTATATATATAATTGTAATGGTTTGTGTACTAGAACAGATCATCATATACTACTACCTATTGTTCTACATATGGTAGTGCCTTTGTACTCAAAATAGTGATAACTTAACCATATGGAGGCTGTCCTTTGTTCTAAGAAAAGAATAGATAACTATCTATGGATAATTAATGAAGTCTATGTGCAAACATTGAGGCCTTCATATCTTCACTAATATTAATCACCTTGAAGTTGTTCTAGGCTCATTCTGAGTGTTATGAAGAAGGCTTCTGCTGAGCCTAGAACTGAAGCATTGATCATGGCGGTTTCCAAGATATTAGTAATTTAATAAACAGTAACATGGTGGTTACCAGTTGATCTGCTTAATATCTCAGCCAATTATTGATTGCCTTGAGACATGATTGGCATCGATCAAAAGGTCTTTTTAAGGGCTTTAAGCTGGCTTTAAGGCCATGGGAATCATCGAAGAATTGGTGGAGACATGACCAAATGAAGTTTGTGATAGAAAAGTAGGAGTAGAAAAAAACAATGAAAACCAGATGCTAATAAAGCCTAAGTGGCTAGAAGCAAGAAGAATGGAAATAGTAGAAATTATTATAGAAGGAGTGGATCTACTAAAGAAGGTCAAACAGTCCAAAGTAAAGGACAATAAAGTAGTAAAAGCAGTAGAAGAAATGAAGCGAGCAGAAGTGAAAATGCTAAGAGATGAAAAGTAGAGAGAAATTGACAGCGTAATGTACAAAGAGGAAAAAGTATATATACCTAGAGATGATGAGCTTAGAATGGAAATTGTTAGGCTACATCATAATATACCTGTAGAAGGACATGAAGGATAGTGGAAAACAGTGGAGCTAGTCACTTGGAACTTCTGGTAGCCAAAAGTCACTAAGGAAATGAAGAAATATATGAAGGGATACAATGCCTGCCAATGCAACAAAAACTGCATAGAACAGCCAGCAGGAAAATTAATGCCAAACTCAATTCCAGAAAAACCTTGATCGGCAGATTTTATTACCAAACTGCCCTTAGTACAAGGATATGATTTAATCCTAGTAGTAGTTGATAGACTAACAAAAATGGTCTACTTTATTCCAATTTTAAAAAAGGCAATGGCAGAGAAATTGGCTGGGCTGTTTAGAGACAATGTGTGAAAATTACATGGTTTACCTGAAAGTATCATATTAGACAGGAGACTATAGTTTGTAGCAGAGTTAATGTGAGAGCTGAATAGAATGCTAGGGATTGAAAGTAAAATGTTGATGGCATTCTACCCTCAGACAGACAGACAAACAGAGAGGGTCAACCAAGAGCTAGAACAGTACTTAAGAATATTTATCAATCATAGACAAGAACAATGGCCAGACTAGTTAGGAACAGCAGAGTTTGCATACAATAATAAAGTGTACTCAAGTACTAAAACATTATCTTTCAAGGCAAATTACAGACAAGATCCTAGGATGGGGTTTGAAAGAAAGGGAAATATGAAGAAGCAGAGAAATTTGTTGCAAAAATGAAGAAAATCCAAAAAAAGGCAAAAGCGGCACTAAGGAAAGCACAGGAGGAAATGAAAAAGTATGCAGATAAGAAGAAGGCAGAAGTCAATGAATATAAAGTAGGAGACTTAGTGATGCTAAGTACTAAGAATCTGAAATATCAAATGGTTAGGAAAAGGACAGAGAAGTTGATGGAGAGGTATATAGGGTCCTACAAAATCAAGAAAATCATATTATTGAATGTAGTAGAACTAGAACTACATAGTACAGTAAAAATATACCTGGTAGTCAACGTTAGTAGGATACAAAAATATGTAGGGTAGGTAAAAGGACAAAAGAAGGAACAACCAACTCTAGTCATAATCAAAGAAAAGGAGAAATAGGAGGTAGAGAAAATCCTAAATAAGTAGTAAATAAGGGGGAAGGATAAATACTTAGTGAGGTGGAAAGGTTTTATGGCAGAATCCAACACCTGGGAAGAAAGAGAGAATCTAGAAAATACAAAAGAAGCAGTTGAAGAATTTGAGAAAAAATATTAAAGAGATATAGAAGAAATAAATTAGCAAGAAAGAGAGGAAGGGACATTTAGAAGAGGAGAATTGCCAGGAAGGTTCATGGCAAGAAAACTATTTGGATGGTTAGACAAATGGTATGACCAGGAATACTAGGGAAGGCTAGAAAGAAACTGGAAAAAATGGAAGAGAGAAAAAAGAATATTAGAGGAAGATAAAGATAAAATGGGCAACATGGTAGATCCCTACTATGAACTGTAAATCTTTGGGACAAGGAACCTTGAGAGAGGGGTAGTGTCATGACTTGGCAAAATGGCTAAGTCATTATTTATATTTCTTTTCTTTTCTTTTTCTTTTGGACTTACTACACAAGAAAGGAGTATGGGAAAGTGTCACATGACAATGTCATAGGACTGATGTCACAGTATGATGTCACACAAAATCAAGTCACATAACAACCATGGAAAAGTAATACACAGACTATATAGTAATTGTATAAGTAGTATATAAGAAATGCATAAGGACTCTATCAAGTTCTTCTTGTCAAGTGCTGATAAAGGAGCAGTTGGCTTTATTCTAGCTCAGGAGTTAGCTATTCTAATAGCATCTATCTATCAATAAGAAAATAAAAGAAATGAAAATGAAAAGAAAAATAATAATCAGAAAATAAAATAAAATAAAATAAATATAAATATTGACTTAGCTATTTTTACCAAGTCATGATATTATAGACATTTGCCCAGACCTCCCAGATCAGATTTATAACAGAACTCCCTTCTAGAGTGCTCTCAAGAGCAGAAAGGACCTTAGAGGATTGTTTTCTATAGGAATAATAGTGATAGTTACTTATTTATAATATCTAGGTTACCATCAGATCAGAGCTATCATTGCTGATGGTTAATTATAGCAAAAACTAGCAAGACAAGTTCTCTCAAGAGTTGTATCACAAACCTAACAGAAGACTAAGACTCAATGTGATAAGGTATAGAGGAGTAGTAGAAGAACTAAAGAGGTTAGATAAAGAGATAGAGGAAGAGGTTTGATAAAGACAACATGCTCAAGAGTAAGATAACTCGAGATCACTATCTCTTTCTACTGCCTATTCAAAGGCTTGAGAGTTATCTATTGTTCAGAGAAGAACTCTAGGAGTAGAATGAGAAGAGTAGAGAGTAGTAGCTAAGTGATCAGGAGAGGTGCTATCTTATCATTTCAGTCTTATTATCTTTGGAAATTTAGGGGTTTTCTTTGTCTTATATTCTTTGTTGTCTTGCTGCTTTGTAATCCTAATAAAATACTCTAGAGCATAAAAGGGAAATCAAGCATCATACCCCTATCATCATTCCTCTCTGTTGCTCTAGAGCTTAATAGCTATTTGAGTGATTGAGTCTCTATTTCTCTGAGCTTCTTTGTTTATTTTCTAAAAACCACCAAAACCTTTCTCTCAAAGGGAAATTTGAGTCCCAACAGACTTAGGCATTCACTTATGCTAGGTGTTAACATTAAGTTGTGAAGACTCAGAGTTTACCCTAGGTAAATGTTTAGGAAGAACTTGATAGAGTTCTCCATTATATTTTGTATACTACTTATACTATTTTTACGTGGTCTATGCACTAGAGTCCCATAATCATATGTCCTTTTTCTAGAATATTCTACAATCACCTGATCTAATCATGTGATATGGTTTACTTAAGTTTCCCACACTATTTATAGTTTTATCCTGTTATATGTCTTAAGGTTATAGATTAACTTTTCAAAAGCATAGAAAGTTACTTTCTTTTTGGGGCTCTCATAATACTAGGAGCTAACTGTTAAGACTCTAAACCTTAGTTGAATATGCATTTTAACTTAAAGCCTATATCTAACACTTGATATCTTTACACTCCTTGTCAGAGGATCCAGTTAAGGTTTTCAGTGAAGTTATATCAGAGAAGAGATGTTAACAAGACTTTGAGTAATACCCTTGAGGTTATCCTAAGACAAGTAAGAGTACTGATTCCTCAGAGTAAGATTTTACAGAGAGAATACAAAAAGAGAGAACTTGCTGTTCCTTTCTCTTTCTAGTCTATATTTATCCTAACTAGATATTGTGACTATGTTACAATGTAGTAACACTAGTTGTAAATAAAGATAACTAGTTAAGTGACAATCCAGTGACAGAAGCGATAAAGGTAACAAGTTAAGTCAGTGTCTAATAATGGGTTAGTCCAACATTGTACCATTTAGCACAAGTCCAAAGATAGAAAAGGAAATAGTCTGAGATTTCTCCAAAGAGTCCTATTTGTTCTATAAGTCTATTGTCTCTTAGAGTCCTCAGACATTCAATGTATTTACTACATAGTAATGTCCTCATCTAGTATTGCCAATATCTCATCTACTAACTAATTATTATCAGACCATGGCTGATAATAGTTGTAGTCCTACTCGATGTTCATAATACTCTTAGTACTCTGATTAGACTGTCACAAACTTCATCTTCATCAATTCTTTAGTGATTCTCACAGTCTTAACAACTACAAAAAGCCCTAAAAAGACCTTTTGATTGATACTAGTCATGTCTCGAGGCAATCAATATTGGCCAAGATATTAGGCAGATCAACTGGTAACTACTATAGTACTGTTTATTAAATTGCTGATATCTTGGAAACTGCCATGATTGATACTTTGGTTCTAGGCTCAGCAGAAGCCTTTTTTATAATGCTTAGAATGAATTTAGAACAACCTCAAGGCAATTAATATTAGTGGAAATATGAAGTCTTTAATGTTTGTATATGAATATTAATTAATTATCCATAGATAATCATCTGCCTTTAATTAGAACAAAGGACAGTCTCCATATGGTTAAGTTATTGTATTTTAGAGTACAAAGATACTACCATATATAGAACAATAGGTAGTAGCATGTGATAGTCTGTTCTAGTGCACAGACTATCACTTTTCTATATATAAGGATTCATAGTCTAAGGATTAGGCCTCAGACTTAACAACATCTTTTGTCACTATCTAAACTTTGCTTTTAAGCCCCTTTGAGCTGTAATATCTATAATCACAAATAAGTAAGTAACTATTTGTGATACAGACTCTCTTTTGAGAAGATACCAGTGACTTTTATAATGAGCTAATGCTCTATGTGAAGGGGCTGAGGATAGTTTATGCTATCCCAGTCTCTTCTTATTAGCTTACCTAGAATTGCCTCCCTAACAAGGTATAGGTAGGGAGCAAGGCATTCTACCTATAAGCAAGTACTAGGACTTTTTCTTGTAGGTTATAAAGAGCCAGGTACCCTCAAGTGACTATTAACTATTGGTTATCTTAATATATGACTTCAGAACGACTCTTCCTATGAACTAAGAGGCTCATAACTTAACAAGTCTCCACCAGGTCAAAGGTACTGAATATGTGGCACAATGCTTACATATCTAACATAAGGTGCTGCCTCAAAGAACAGACAGAAATAAACATTGTGTTACAGAAACCTAGTCACATGTTAGTTTGACTTAAAATAAGGGGTATCCTGTTACAAACCAATAAGTGAATATAACAAATTACAAACTTATATAATAGAGAAAAACATTTTAGAAGATTTCTGAAAATTTAGCCAGATTACTATATCAGCTTGATTTTCCAACATATTGGAAGGTAAATAATGATAATATTAGTATAAGAGGTTTGGTAGCATAGTTTCCCCAACAGCCATCATGGTCAGAAGAGAGGAGATAGTGGTAGTTAAAGGAAGAGAAGCAGATGTTAGAGAGATGTTATATAATTATGACAAGAGTTTCTATTAGATTTTGTATACTACTTATACAACTACTATATGGTCTGTGCACTACTTTCCCATGCTCATCATGTGACCTTATCATGTGATATCACACTGACCTGTGACCTGTGACATTGTCATGTGATACTTTTTAGCACTCCTTTCTTATGTAATAAGTCTAAATAAGAAAGAAAAGAAAAGGAAAAGAAAAGAAACATACTTAGCTGTTTTGCCAAGTCATGACAACCTCTGCCTAAACTATTCTTGATGTGCTGGCACATCATTCATTGCATCATCTTTATCAGCTTTATTTATTATTGCTAATATCTTTTTTACTATCTACTTGTTATTAGTCTAAGGCTATTAATAGTCAGAGTCCCAATGTAATTCCATAACACAGACTATCACAATAGTTAGATACAATAGAACATGATTCAAAAATTTGACCTTTATCTCCTATACTCTGCTCCTACTTTTGAAGAATAAAATAGGATATATAGACATCCTGAAAAAAACTAAACTTGGCCCACATTTGCACTTGGCTGTTATACCCTGTGACACCTAGTGACCATCTAGTATACAACAGTGCAAACTATTAGTATAGGAAGAGAGCAGAGTGACCTGACATACAATAAATATTGCTCACTATGTTGCAGACTATTATTGGAAGGAAGCAAAGTGACCTGATCAATGACACTATCTGCAGCTACATAAGCCATTGTTGGAAGGGAGCAAAGCAACCTGATCAACGGCACTATTTACTGTTATACAGACTGTTGTAGGAAGGAAGCATAGTGGACTGACTTCAGCACAAACTTAATAATATAGAATTAGTAGAGGGTTTCAGAAGGACTAGAGGCCCAGATAAAAACCTTGTCTAGTATGTATGCTGCACTGAATGTGGGATGATGGATGACACATATATATACCTAATTATTCCCACTCTCTCTCTTTTTACTTAAAAACCTCTACAAAATTCAAATAAATTCAGAAGAAATCCAAATAAATTAGAATAAATTAGAACAGACAGTGAGCAAAACAAGCTGACTGTGACCTTACTGTTGTAGGAAGGGAGCAGAGCAACCTGATACACAACAGTACAAACTACCAGTAAAGCAAGGAAGCACAGCAACCTAATTGTTATGACTTGGCAAATTGGCTAAGTCATTATTTATATTTCTTTTCTTTTCTTTTCTTTTCTTATTTACAACTACAAGATGGAGCGCGGGAAAGTATCACATGACCTTGTCACAATGTCACAATGGTGTGACGAGTGGTCACAGATGGTCATGTCACAGTCACAGTCACAGTGGGTCACATGACAAGTGTAACATGAAGACCATGGGAGAGTAAGCACATAGCCACAGTAGTAAAGTGTATAAGTAGTAGAGAAATGAGTGAGAACTCCATTGAGTTCTCTTTGTCAAACTCTGAACAAAGAGACAGTTGGCTTAATTCCAGTCATCGGACTTTAGACACTGATACTAATACACAATAGTGCAAATTACCAGTATAGGAAGGGAGCACAGCAACCTAATACACAACAGTGCAAATTACCAGTGAAGGAAGGGAGCATAGCAACCTGACACACAATGTTGCTTACTATGTTGCAGACCATTGTTGAAAGGAAGCATAGCAACCTGACACACAATATTGCTTACTATGTTGCAGACCATTGTTGGAAGGGAGCAAAGCAACCTGATGAACAATACTATCTGCAGCTGCACAGACTATTGTTGAAAGGGAGCAAAGCAACCTGATAAACAATACTATCTGCTACTGCACAGACCATTGTAGGAAGGGACCATAGTGGACTGACTTCAACACAAACTTAATAACACAGAATTAGTAGAGGGTTCAAGAAGGGCCAGAGGCCCAAATTTCACTGTTGAAGGAAGGGAGCACAGTGACCTGACTTACAACAGTGCAAACTATCAGTATAAAAAGGGAGCATAGTGACCTGACACACAATATTGCTTACTATGTTACAGACCATTGTTGGAAGGGAGCAAAGTGACCTGATTAATGACACTATTTATAGCTGTACAGACCATTGTTAAAAGGGAGCAAAGCAACCTGATCAGCAACACTATCTGCAGCTACATAGACCATTGTTGGAAGGGAGCAAAGTGACCTGATAGACAACACTACTTACTGTGATACAGAATGTTGTAGGAAGGGAGCATAGTGGACTGACTTCAGCACAAACTTAATAACACAGAATTAGTAGAAGGTTCTGGATGGGCCAGAGACCCAGATGAAAACCTCATACAGACTTATATACCAATCCAACCCTTCATTACTAGCTTATTAAGAACTATACCACTATGACTAAGCCTACTAGACTACCCAGTTTAGAGCACTACTCTTCTTTAGCTTTGTTATCAATAAAGCCTCCTCTTACCACTTCATCTCCTGGTAATAATCCTCCCTCATCCTTGTGGGCAAGCACAGAGGAAGACACAACCTGATTGGTTGAGGTCAAGCCCAGCAGTCCTGAGGATCAAGGCTTGACATTGGCCCAATGCTAGCATTGAGTCATTAGATTGTCAGCAACAGTTCATGTTGGAATTTCAATGGTCATATTAGGGAGGGTAACAAAACTCCTAGGCAAAGGCATCATTTTG
>Ga0153983_1000132_pt1 | contig 17702 bp, 15 predicted proteins | sample TSGA067MetaG_FD_104693 | JGI IMG/M metagenome (GOLD analysis project Ga0153983, IMG submission 104693) | Attine ant fungus gardens microbial communities from Georgia, USA - TSGA067 MetaG | ecosystem: Host-associated > Fungi > Mycelium > Unclassified | place: USA: Georgia, Alexander Wildlife... | reverse complement strand
TATGGATATTATATGGAAAAAAGGTGATAGCTGTCTTTCCGGGTTATTTGGAGGAACTCTATGGTATAGCAGTAGACATTGGGACTACCACAGTCGCTGCCTACCTGTGTGATCTGAAAACCGGAAGGATGCTCCGATCGGCTTCTATGATAAATCCGCAGATCCGTTTCGGAGATGATGTGTTGTCGCGGATTTCGTACTGTATGATGCAGGAGGATGGATTAAAAGTTCTCCAGCAGGATTTGATACAAGAGTTGAATTCACTGATTCTGTCTATGATAGGGAAAGCAGGGATAGAGACAAATGATATCGGTGAAATGGTATTTGTATGCAATCCCGTTATGCAGCACATCATGCTTCGGATACCGCCGAATGCTATTGGGGTATCTCCTTTTGTGCCGGCTAAAGCAGAAGCACTTGATGTACAGGCGAAGGATCTGGGACTTTGTATATTGCCAGAGGCAAATGTTCATTGCCTGCCATCGGAAGCGGGATTTATCGGAGCAGATCATACAGCTGTCCTGATTGCGGAAGAGCCATGGAAACAGGATAAAACAAAATTAATTTTTGATATCGGAACAAACAGTGAGATATGTCTGATTCATGAAAAAAAGATGTATGCTACCTCCTGTGCAACGGGGCCGGCATTGGAGGGAGCGCAGATCAGCTGCGGTATGCGTGCTTCTAAGGGAGCTGTCGAGGGAATTGTCATTGATCCGGTGACGTTAGAACCGGTATTAAAAATCATTGGCGGCGGACAAATACCCATTGGTATCTGTGGTTCCGGTATTTTAGATGCGGTTACGCAGATGGCTTTAACCGGTATCATCGAGCCGGACGGAAAGTTTTCAAAACAGGCAGTTACCGCCAGAATCAGAGAGGGCGCAGATCATAAAAAGGAATATGTGCTGTATTTTGGGAAAAATAAAAAGGAGCATGATATTGCAGTGACACTAAAGGATGTCAGAGCAGTACAGCTTGCGAAGGCGGCACTCTATGCCGGGGCGAAGATGCTTATGCAATATGCCGGTGTAAAAAAAGTGGATGGTGTAGTTCTGGCCGGTGCTTTTGGAAGTTATCTGAATAAGAGAAATGCACTGCAGCTTGGACTTTTCCCGGATTGTAAGCTTAATCAGGTAGTTGTTTCCGGGAATGCAGCCGGAGAAGGAGCAAAACTTGCTTTACTTAATATTGATAAAAGAGATGAGGCTAAAAATATTGCAGAAAAAGTAAAGGTTCTGGAAACGGCGGCAGACCCACGGTATTATCATTTTTTTTCAGATGCGATGTCCATACCCCATAAAAAAGATCGATTTACAGAAAATCCGGGCTGCAGATTTCCCTGTAGCTGATAACAATTTGAGATAGCCAAATAGCAGAGGTGCAGACATGTTAAAACATATAGTACAGAAAACTAAGCTGCAAAAAGAGCTTACGGAAAAAGAAATTAAGATATTGCTTAGTCAGAAGAAAAAAGAAAATGTAGAAATGATATTTGAGGCAGCAAGGCAAGTAAGAGAGAAAAACTTCGGAAATAAGGTGTTTCTTTACGGATTTGTTTATTTTTCTACATTTTGCAGAAATGATTGTACATTTTGTTATTATAGAAAATCGAATGCAAAACTAAAACGTTACCGAAAAACGCTGCAGGAAATCGTAGAAATATCGGTAGAGTTAAAAGACACAGGAGTGCATCTGATTGATTTAACGACAGGAGAGGATAGGTATTATAATGATCATCCGGAGAAATTAGTTGAGATTGTACAGGAAGTAAAAAGAGCTGCAGATCTTCCGGTTATGATTTCTCCCGGTGTATTAAGTCACAGGGCAATTGATATGCTGGCAGAGGCGGGAGTCGACTGGTATGCACTTTATCAGGAGACACATAATAAAAACCTGTTTCAAACGCTTCGCATTGATCAAAGCTATGAGGGGCGCTATGCAGCAAAAGAGTACGCAAAGAGTAAGGGAATGCTTATCGAAGAAGGGCTTTTGACCGGTGTCGGAAATCAGATAGAAGACACCGTATCCTCTTTTCGGGCAATGAAAGAATTAGCGGCAGCGCAGGTAAGAACCATGACGTTTGTACCTCAGGAAGGAACACCTTTTGAAAATGAAAAGCAACCGGATTTCTTAAGTGAGCTATTACAGATAGCAGTTATGCGGTTATTATTTCCGAATGTATTGATTCCGGCATCCCTGGATGTAGATGGACGCAAAGGGCTGGAAATAAGGTTAAAAGCAGGAGCAAATGTAGTTACTTCTATTATTCCTCCCAAAAAGGGATATGCTGGGGTGGCAAATAGTGAATGTGATATCGATGAAGGTTTTCGTACCGTAGAAGGCATACGGGAAACGTTAAAAGTATGTGGATTGGAGACCGCGGAACCAATAGAATATCAGAATTGGATAAGGATGCAGGATGATAAAAATTTTAATTTTGGGAGCAAAGCTGCAGGGAATAGAAGCTATTTATTTATCCCAAAAGGCGGGATACCTTACAATTGCAGCAGATAAAAATGCCATGGCACCGGGAGCTGCTCTTGCAGATCGATATGTTCAGGCGGATATTTTTGATGAAAGCAGCATAAAGTCTTTATTTCAGGAAGCAGATGTGATACTTCCGGCCATTGAAGATGAAGAAGTGCTGAAGAAAATCATGGATTATGGAAGTCAAATGAACAAACCGGTGATCTTTGATGAACAAGCCTATGAGATTTCTTCTTCCAAGAGATTATCCAATCAGTTATTCCGCAGATTAGCGCTTCCGATGCCGAAGAATTATCCAAACTGTGGATTTCCTATTATGATAAAGCCTGATGGTTTAAGCGGAAGTATCGGTGTATATAAGGTATCTGCAAAAAAACAGGCAGCAAGTCTTTTGCAAAAAATCGGGGGAAATGCGATAGTACAGGAATATCTGGAGGGACGTTCTTTTTCTCTTGAAGTAATCGGAGATGGGAAACAATATTTTTATCCGCAGATTACAGAAGTAGTGACAGATAACGAGTATGACGCAAAACGGATTATTGCACCGGCAGATATTACAAAGGAACAAACCGAACAATTTCTGCATATGGCGCAAAAGCTGGCAAAGCAGTTAAAAATAAAAGGTATCTTTGATATAGAAGTAATCTGCCATAATGGAACATTGAAACTTTTGGAGATTGATGCCAGACTTCCAAGCCAGACACCTGTCAGTGTATATCATTCTACAGGTATTAATATGATAAAGCTGTTGGTGGAATTACAATTAGGAATTTTTCGGGGAATTGAAAAATCCGAGTATTCAAAAGTATGTTTTTATCAGCAGATTCGGGTACAAAAAGGACAGATTGACGTATTAGGAGAACGGATCATGAAAGAATGCAGCAATCTGAAAGAACTAGATGGATTTTACGGTGCGGATAAGGCAATTACAGACTATGCACAGGGAAAAGAGGAATGGAGGGCGATTGTTATTGTGACCGGTGATACTGTCATCGAAGCGCATAGAAAATTCTTTTCCTGTATCCATAGAATAAAGAGGGATGCCAATGACACGTTTAGTAGAAAAAGATATTTATGAAACAGGAACACAAATCAGACAATATGATGAAATATTTCGCAGGCAGACAGGACACAGCATGAAAGAAATTGCGAAAATAGCAGTCAATCTTGTAAATCCCGTCAAGAAACGGAAAACAGCTGTAATACCCGTCACCTGCGGCCTGGGTGTGATCAAAGGATTTTCCGATACCGTATGTGCAATTTTAAAATACTGCAAAGCGGATGCGTATACGACAAGAAATACAGATGTCGCAGGAATGCAGGAAGCCTATGAGTCAAAAGCAGATATTCTATTTATGGCAGATGACCATGTATGCGGAGCCTTTGTGCCGGAAAAAAGGATATGTGCTGATAATGGATACGCAACAGGTATTGGATATGCGGCAGCGCTGGAGCAGGCAATGGAAGGGGGAAAAGGAAGGGAGATTTTAATACTGGGTGCAGGTACTGTCGGACAGTCTGCGGCGAAATATCTGTCTGCAAAAGGCGGTATTCCCGTAATCTGTGATTTACAGGAAGAAAAAGCCGCAATACTTGCAGAACAGATAAAAAATGCAAAATCCGTAAAGGCACCGGCTTTGATCCGGGATTATTCCTATATCCTGGATGCAAGTACAACAGGTTCTTTTATCACTGAGAAAGATGTATCCGGTGATACGATTATTGCAGCACCGGGGATGCCTCGCGGAGTCACTTATGAGGCATGCAAAATAGCAAATGTTATCCACAATCCGCTGGAATTGGGAATCATTACCATGTATTTCCAATGTTTAAAAGCATGGGAGGAGATATAGCATATGAATAATCAGACAGTGAGATATCTTTACAAAAATCAGGGTTTGCTGCAGCTTATATACAAAGTGAAGCTCTGGCCGTCCCGTTCCGGGATCCTGCATGGAGTTAAAGAAATTGAAGACAGGGGGAATTCTATGATTATTACTTGCCATTGCGGAGAACGCTTTATGGTATGGAATTCAAAGAACAGCCGAAGTGCCAGATGGTTAAGAAACAGGTGGCATAAGAAACCCTGTCCCAAATGTCAAATACCGGAATGGAAATTGAAAAAGTATTCGGAAACCGTGTTTACAGATTTTAAGAGGTGAAAGAAATGGATGCCGTATTTACAGAATCACAAAAAAGCAGGCTTATTGAATTAGGAGTACATAAAGAAGAGTTGAAGCAGCAGTTTTTGCATGTAAAAGACAGAGAAAAAATGTTCGCTCAGATGGAAAGAGAAGCAGTCCAAGCAAATAAACAGATGCTGAGAAAGCTGATGGAAGACACACATAAGCCCCAACTTTGTAAGCTGCAGCAGGAATTATCAGACGGTCTTTGCGGTCTGGGATTTACGCAGGTCACTACACCAGTGATGATCTCGCAGAAATTATTGGGGAAGATGTCCATTATCCGGGGACATCCTTTGGAAAAACAAGTCTATTGGGTGGATTCCAAAACCTGTCTGCGGCCTATGCTTGCGCCGAACCTATATGAAATTTCCAGGCAGTTGATGAATGCATCAAAGCTCCCGATCCGGGTATTCGAAATCGGTTCCTGCTTTCGGAAAGAATCAGAAGGGCAGGCACATCTTAAAGAATTTACAATGTTAAACCTGGTGGAATGGGGAACAGAACCGGATAACAGATTGAACCGCCTGAAAGAACTGGCCAATTCTGTATTAGAAATATGTGCTGTTTCCGAGTATCAATTAAAAGAAGAAACATCTGTTGTCTATGGAACCGGGCTGGATGTAGTCGGGAAAAATGGACTGGAATTAGCATCTACTTCCATGGGACCTCATCCGCTGGATGCCGCCTGGAAAATTTCCTGTACCTGGGTGGGTCTTGGGTTTGGGTTAGAGCGGCTTTTGATGTATCGTGAAAATAGTCAGGGAATACACCGCTATTCAAAAAGTACTTCTTTTTTGGATGGAGCGTGTCTGAAGATAAGGTAATAAGAATGTTTCTATAAAAAGGAAATTAAGAGGAGGATTATTATGAATTCATTAGAACGAGTATCTATGGTAATTAATCATCAGGAGCCGGATCGGGTACCTGTGTATCCAATGGTCAATAGTATTTCCATGAAATACACAGGAATTGATTATCGGGAATGGACGCAGGATCCGGTAAAATGTGCAGAAGCAATCTTAAAAGCGACCGATGAACTGGATCTGGATGTTATTTGTACCTTAACCGATCTGTCGGTAGAAGCGGCAGACTGGGGGCTGAAGATCAAATACCCAACGAATCAGGCAGCCGGGCCGGATAATGAGAGATTGATCAAGGAAAAAGAGGATTATAAAAAAATTGCGGTTTTAGATCCTTGTAAGACGCCTCGTATGTCTAAGCACATTGAACTGGCAAAGCTTTTATGCGCTGCCAAAGGAGAGGAAAAGCCCGTGGTTGGATTCGTATTTGGTCCCCTCGGCATATTAAGTATGCTTCGCAGTCTGGATTATCTGATGAAGGATATGATCAAAGATCCCAAAATCGTATATGCCGCACTTGAAAACATTACGGAAACGATTATAAAATTTTCACTGGATTTGATTGATGCCGGATGTCACGCAATTATGTTTGATACTTTATATGCTTCGAAAACCATCATGCGCCCCTCGATGTGGGACGAATTTGAAGGTGTGTATATCGAAAGAGCGGCAAAAGCGGTGCATGATGCAGGAGCTATGGTTATGATCCATAACTGCGGAGGAGGCATTTATTATGACATTCAGATTGAAAGAATGCATCCGGAAGCCATTTCTTTCTTATATCTTCCGCCGGATTGTAAAACAATGGAAGAACTGAAAGAAAAATACGGAAATCAGACAACGTTGATCGGGCATATCGATCCCGGATTTCTGATGGTATGCTCCGAAGAGGAACTCAGGGAACAATGCCGTGAACAAATTGATACGTATAAGAAGGACGGCGGATTTATCCTTGCTACCGGATGCGAATATCCGGCGCCTCTGGATGATCATTTTGCGAAGGTGATGGTAGAAGAGGCGAAAACCTATGGAGTATATGAGAAATAGAGTTCTGGAATTGGATAAAAGCAAAGGAAAAGAAAGAGCAAAGGAATATTTTATAAAAATCTGTGGATTTGACAAAAATAAGAGAATCCCGCAGAAAAGAATTGAAGAAGGTATTCGTACGCTGGAGGATATTTATGAAAGCATCCATATTCAGGCAATTCTTTCAGAATACGGAAAATCCTGTATTGGAAAAGAAGAGATAAATCTTGACGGCACTGTCTTTAAATGCAAGGCATTGTCACAGGTACGGTCAGAGGATTTTATAAAGATATATACATATATGCTTACGGTAGGCGATATACAAAGCAGAAATGCGAAAATACTTTGGCAGGTATATTATGATATATGGCTGAATGCCTTTGTGAATACCGGCAGGGATTTGCTCCGCAGTTATATCAAGGGGATGCAGGAATCTCCCTCATCTTTTATCTCAGGTTCATTTGGTCCGGGATTTTATGGAATGCCGGTTTCAGAATTAGATAAATTTTTTCAGGTTATGAATGCAGAGAAAATAGGAATAAAAAATTTAGATAAGCATTTAATGGTACCGGTAAAAAGTCATGCGGGATTTTATGTGATTACTGCAAATAGAGAAGTGCTGTTCGAAAAAGATTGTGCAAACTGTGTTTCAAGCGGTAAGACCTGCTATTATTGCCAGGAAACAACACGCATAGGGGATGATGAATCATGATATATCTGGATAAAAAAATCAAAAAACCCTTATATGAACAATTATATGAAATACTTCGGAATGAAATCATACAGGGAAAGATGAAAAAGGATACCGTATTATATCCAATCAGAGTGCTTGCATCTGAACTGCAGGTCAGTAACAATACGGTGATTCGTGCCTATCAGCAATTGCAGGCGGAAGGATATATCCGTTCGACTGCAGGATCGGGTTATTACGTAGAAAATATAGAATATCTTTTAAAAACAGATATCCCGGTAAGAAAAGAAGGAGATTTGGAGGAAAAAGAAAAATCAAAAGAGTTAGAGTTGCTATATGATTTCAAATATGTGAGCATATCTGCGGACTCTTTTCCCTGGACAAAGTGGAAGCAATATCTGCAGGATGCTATTTGGCAGGAATCTTATCAGTCAACGGTTACCTATGAGAGCAATAAAGGGAATGAAGAACTGCGTAAAAGCCTGTGTGAGTATTTAAATTCCAGCAGAGGGATCAACTGCAGACCGGAACAAATCGTTATATGTGCAGGTACACAGTATGCTCTGGATATTATTACAAATCTTCTGAATTTGCCGGAATATCGTTTGGGATTTGAAGAGCCCGGCTATGATGGAATGAGAAAATTATTTTTAAATAAAGGATATGAAATTATCCCCCTTCCCTTGATGAGATGTGGTATTAATCTGAAAAATTTGTCAGAGGTAAGTTGTAATCTGCTCTACCTGACACCGTCTCATCAATTTCCGACAGGAATTACTACTTCCTTGTCGGAACGTTTATGGCTGCTGGGATGGGCGCATACACATCATACGTATATCATCGAAAACGATTATGATAATGAATTTTCATATAATAAAAAGAGGCTTCCTTCCCTGCGTTCTCTTGACAAATACGATCATGTAATCTATTTGAGTACCTTATCCAAAGTGCTCTCTCCTTCTCTGCGCTGTGCATATTTTATATTACCGGATTCATTGCTAAGTGTTTATGAAGATAAATATAAGTATTATTATTCCGCGCTTCCTACTTATCATCAAACGGCATTGGCTAATTTTATTAACGATGGGATGTTAGAGAAGCATGCAAGAAAAATGTCTTCATTAAACAAGGCAAAGTATGGAATATTTAGCAGAACCTTAAAAAGATTGCTGCCGGAAAGAGTGAGTATTGTAGGATGTCCTGCGGGTTCCCATGTTTTAGTTCAAATATGCGGATGCACCGATCAAAAGGCATTCATTAGAAGGATGGCGGAACATGGGATTGGTATATATGGAACGAAAGAGTACTGGTATGAAAAAGAAGATGCTCCGGAGGATGTGTTTTTATTCGGATACAGTTCGATGTCTGAGGAGGATATAAAGACAGGATGCAGCGCCTTCGCAGATGCAGTAACAGATTTTTGAAGGGGCAATCGGGTATTACCCGATTGCCCTTTATCTTTTGATCCTATTTATTGTTTGAACTAAACTATTTTAATAACTGCTTTTACAACATCGTCTTTGTGGTGAATCACAAAATCAAAGGCCTTCTCAGTGTCCTCAAAAGCAAATTCATGAGAGGCAATTCCCGATACGTTGATTAACCCTTTCTGGATAGCTTCAATTGCCTTTGGATAAACATTACGATAACGGAATACAGATTTTATAGTGGCCTCTTTGCTCATGATTTTTGCAAAATCATATTCAATGATGCTTTCCGGAGCCATGCCGACTAATACAATTGTTCCGCCGCGTTTTACCAGATAGGAGGACTGAAAAATAGTTGTTTTATTTCCAGCTGTTTCAATGACAATATTCATACCTTTCCCGTTGGTAATTTTATCTACTTCTTCTAATATATCTTTTTCTTTGGCGTTGATTATTCGTGTCGCTCCTAATTTTTCAGCATAATCCAAACGTTTTTCTATTACATCTACCACTGTAATATCGGTAGCGCCGTAAGCTTTGCAGGCCAATAATGTCACGAGACCTATGCATCCGGAACCAAGAATAACAACAGAGTCTCCAAGGCTGATATTTCCTTGGGAAGCGGCATGAATACCAACCGCTAAAGGTTCTATCAGCGCCCCCTCCTTGGTTGAGATTCCGTCAGGGAGAAGGAAACACATATTTTCCGGAAAGGAAATATAAGTTTGCAGACATCCATGATAAGGAGGTGTTGCCAGGAACTTTACATCCGGACATAAATTATATTTGCCTGTTTTGCAAAACTCACATTGCCCGCAGGTACAGCCTGGTTCCAGTGCAACCCGATCTCCGATTTTTAAGGATTTTACTTTTTTACCTGTTTCTACGATAGTGCCGGCACATTCATGACCAAGAATAAAATCCCCTTCTACCAAAAAATCGCCAATAGCGCCGTATTCCAGATAATGTACATCGGATCCGCAAATTCCTACATATTCAAGTTTTATTAAAACCTCGGTTTCTTTGAGCTGAGGCATATCAATCTCACGGATTTCCAGTTGGTTTATTCCGGTCATGTAAACAGCCCTGTTTTTCATGAATTGTCATCCTCCTTTTGATACAGTCTGTTATTCTTCAATGAGTCCTCGTTCTTTATACATTTTCACATACTCAGAAGCATTTTCCTGTGTGATCAAAACCTCATTGATATCTACATTGATTTCCGTTTCTTCACCTGTTAGCAGTTTATGAACGGATTCCATATTCAATTCTGCCAGATCAATAGCAGATTGCAGGCAGGTAGCTGTCATAGTTCCCTCTTCAATGAGTAAGCATGCTTCAGCCGTACCATCCACTCCATAGCACAGAATATCTTCAAATCCTTCTTTTCCTGCGACTACCTCTAAAGCCCCGGCAGCCATATTATCATTCATAGAGATAATGGCATCAATTTGGTCGGTGGAAGAAACCCAATCTTCCATATATTGCACTGCCTCGTCTTTATTCCAGTTTGCAATTTGTTCGCCGACGATTTCCACATCCGATCTTTTTTCAAAGAACTCGGCTTCCCAGGCTTTTCTTCTTTCATCTGCATGGAAATTTCCGGATGGACCGTTAAGCACAACCACTTTTGCATTCTCAGGGACTTGTTCCAAAGCAAGAGTGGCATTGACGGCTGCCTGTTTATATGGATCAGCATCTACGGAGGACGCACCTTCAATTCCGTCAATTCGAGCATTTGTGGTAATTGCAATAATGCCGGCATCTACAATCTGCTCTACATAAGGTCTTTGGGCTTCTCCGTTATTCGGCTGTACAATGATGGCATCATATTTGTTTGTAATAGCATTTTCAATCGCAGCATTTTCTTTTTCATCATCTGCCTGGCCGTCAAATACATCTAGGGCAATGTTATCGTATTGCTCTGCTGCGGTAAGCATTTCATTAGCAAGCCATGCCGCAAAGGAGTCAGACTGGGCTCTTGCAATATATGCAACTCTGTAAGTATCACCGGAAGAAGTCTCATCTGTACTTTCTGTTTTCGCTTCGGCAGCCTCCGAATCAGATTCTGTTTCAGATGCATTTTGTTTGGCAGAATCTGTGCTGTCGGAAGAATTGGAGTTACCACATCCTGCTAAAAGTCCGGTTGCCAGTGTCATGCTGATGAATAAAGCTGTCAATTTTTTCCTCATAAATAAGTTACCTTCCTTTCTTTTTTTTATAGAAATATTTTTCAATATTAACTATCTTGAGCTATTTCTTCCGTTAAAATGATTTTTGTCGTTTTTTTCGACTTTGAATGAATATCCCACATAACTGACAGGGCAATAATAACTCCCTTTATAATCTGCTGGACATAAGAATCCACCCCAATAAGATTCATAATATTGTTCAGACAGCCCACGATGAAAGCACCGGCCAGTGTTCCCATGGTAGTACCCACACCACCGGAAAAACTGGTACCACCTACGATGGCAGCTGTTAATCCCTCCATCTCATAGCCGACTGCGCCGTTGGGAAGACCTGCATTTACACGCGACATAAACAGGACACCTGCAATTCCGACTAAAATACCGTTAATTAAAAAGACAATGTACTTATACTTGCTGACAGGGATGCCGGATGCAACGGAAGCTTCTTCATTTCCTCCGATTGCATATAAGGAACGTCCGAAACGGGTATGACGCAGTATGTACCAGACAATTAGCGTGATTATAATCATGAAAATGATAGATATGGGTACAGGGCCAATGGTCCCCTGACCAAAAACCGTATAATTGCCAAGCTGAAGTATGTTTTGTCCTTGTGTATAAAGTAAAGCAATCCCTCGTGCAACGGTTTGCATCGCAAGCGTTGCGATAAAAGGCGGAGTGTGAAATGTGGTCACCATTACAGCATTGATTAAGTTACATAGAATGCCTATCAAAATAGCGGCCAAAAAAGCAATAATTAAAGAACCTGTGCTTTTGTATACGCTTACGGATAATACTCCTGACAGGGCAAGAACCGCACCGGAAGATAAATCCAGCATGCCGCTGATAATCAAAAGCATCGCTCCATAGGCAAGTATGGTGGCAACTGCAAGCTGCTTCATGATGTTAGAAAGATTATTTGGAGTCAGGAAATTTTCATTTAGTATACTGCACAATATAATCATAACCAGTAATACAATAAAAATTGAGTATTTCTCCATAATTTGATTTCGTTTTTGCGATTTCGTTTTCATAATATCCTCCTACGTTGCAGCTGTCGCATATTTCATAATGATTTCCTGGTCAAATTCTTCTCTTTTTAGTTCACCGGTTATTTTCCCCTGACTCATTACATAAATGCGGTCACACATCCCGATTAGTTCAGGAAGTTCTGAAGAAACCATAATTATTGCTTTCTGTTGTTTCGCCATTTCTGTCATCAATTTATAGATTTCAAATTTTGCCCCAACGTCGATTCCTCTGGTTGGCTCGTCTAATATCAATACATCGGGATTTTTCAACATCCATTTCACAAATACGACTTTTTGTTGATTACCCCCGCTTAAATCCTGGATAGGTGTTTCCAAAGACGGGGTTTTCACATTGATTTTCTGAAAATATTCCTGTATAGTTTTACGCTGCAAAGTCCCATGTAAAAAACCATTATAAATAAATTTTTCAAGACAGGAAATAGCAGCATTTTCCATTACACTTCTAATAGGGATAATACCATAGCGGCGCCTGTCTTCAGAGAGCATGACAATACTGTTCTTAATGCTGTCTTTGGGGCTTTTGATTGACAGAGATTTTTCCTGTACACGAATTTCACCGGAAGCAGCAGGATCAAGACCAAATATGGAACGCATAATCTCTGTGCGTCCGGCACCTACCAATCCGGCAAACCCTATGATTTCCCCCTTTTTTACATCAAAATTAATATCTTTATAAAGGCCGGGGTGATATAGGTTTTTTATTTCCAGAAGCGTTTTCCCTATAGGAATTGCTTCTTTTGGATAGATATTTTCCATCTTCCGCCCTACCATCAGTGAAATCACCTGATCCGCATTTATTTCTGCTTTGGGATGACTTTCCGCTACGGAACCATCCCTTAAAACAGTAATATCATCAGCTATCTGAAAGACTTCCTCAAGCTTATGGGATATATAGATAATACTGACCCCTTTTTCTTTGAGAATTTTGATTTTTTCAAAGAGCATAGCTACCTCTTTTTGCGTAATGGAAGAAGTGGGTTCATCCATTACTACAATTTGAGCTTCATTAGAAATTGCCTTTATGATTTCCAGCATTTGAATATCCGATACAGTCAGAGTTTTTAGTCTTTGCTCCGGATGATAAGGAAGATTTTCTCTCTCCAGGAGTTTCAAGGTATTTTTTCTTAACAATTTCCAATCTACTTTTCTGAAAGTGGTAAGTGGCCATCTGCCTAAAAAAAGATTCTCTTCCACAGACATTTCCGGCACATAATTCAATTCCTGGGCAATCATTGCGATTCCATGCTGCCTGGCTTGTATTGGATTTTGAATTTTTACCGGTTTTTCGTCAATAAAGATTTGTCCTTGATCCGGTTTGTAGATGCCGTTAATAATCTTCATCAAGGTAGATTTACCAGCTCCGTTTTCACCACAAAGCGCATGGACAGTTCCTTTTCTTACAGAAAAATTTATCTTATCTAAGGCTTTTACACCTGGGAAAGATTTTTCTATCTGAGATACTCTTAATTTAATTGTATCACCCACAGGTATCCCCTCCTTTCTTTATAATGAATGATAACAAAAAAATCACTTTTCATATAGAAAAATGATTTTTGAATTTTTGTATTATCTTGCGAAAATCAAGGTAAAGATTTGCAATTTCATACTATTTTAAGAAAGCTTTATAAAATCTTGCTATTATTTCGTTCTATATTCAGTAACTGTCATGCCGGTATATTTTTTGAAAATTTTACTGAAATACTGCTGATTATTAAATCCTACCTGATAAAAAATCTGGCTGACGGTAAAGCCCGGATTTTTTAGTAAATCCTTAGCCTTCTCAATTCTCACTTTATTCAGATAGGATGAAAAATTAATATCGTTCTCTTTTTTAAAAAGATTGGAAAAGTAATATTTGGAGATACCTACATATTTGGCGATGTCCTCCAGCGATATTTTTTCTGCATAATGCTCGTCCACATATTGCAGGGCTTTTCTGATTAACATATCAGAGTTCTTTATTTTAACTGTCAAAAGCTGAGAAATTATGGCAGCTGTAAATGCATAAAAGACAGAAAATGTATCTTCTATATCCTCTGCAATCATAAGTTCTTTTTGAAATTCGTAAAGAGGACTCTCGGATGGAATATAAAGATTAAAATATGTCATAATATCATCAATAAGATGGGTAAGAGCAAGCTTTGCATGTATGGATGGTTCTTTTTGTGAGATTAAATATTCTTTTATTTCACAAAAGACTTTTCTGGCTGATTCGTTATCTCCATTTTCAATATGGTTATAAAGGCGATGCTTACAGTCCTGACTTATATGGATATGGTTTTTCTTTATCTTTACTCTTTCTGATTGCGCAATATGTTCTCCATTGAGCAGATAGAATAAGGTATCCTCTATATCAAAAAAACAATCAGAGTTTTCACGGGCTTTTTCAATGGTATCAGTAATGTAGGAACTTACACTTTTAAATGTGATATTAAAATATTGTTTTATAGATATCCGAAGTCTTGTCAGATCAGTGTGTAGACTTTGCTCATTGAGAAAGCGTTTCATTAAAAATAGAGTGATGGATTTTTCAAATTGCTTAATAAGACATGCGGCATTATTTTCAGAAAAATAATTAAAAATAATTTCGGTACATGCGGACATTATATTCGCAATCTGCATATCACTGTAGCTAGTACTTTTTAAATCTGTCTTAAAATCAAATTGAAGGAAGCAGTATGAATCTTTGTCATTCCATTTCAAACTATTTTTTTCAAACTCTTCTTTAATAATTTCTATGGATTTTCTTTCATCCAGCAGCATACCAAGTAAAATTTCATGTTGCTTATGATATGCCAAAGGAGTGCTGTCCGGCGCATTCCGGTCTTTTCTTAACATATCCAGCTTTTCTTTTTTTGGCTGTCATAATCTGTTGTATTTCCTGTTCTTCCATCTCGGTTTTGAGCAGATAATCAGAGACCTGGAATTTAAGGGCTTTTCTGACGTAATCAAATTCATCATAGCACGTCAAAAGAATAATCTCTGTTTCCGGATTATATTCTTTGATTTTTTGGGTCAGCCATAATCCATCTTTTTTTGGCATCTTAATATCTGAAATGACAATATCCGGCTGCAAAGCGATATATTTTTCGAAAGCTGCTTCACCATTGCCGGCTTCCCCTATGATTTCAAATCCGATCTCCTGCCAGTTAATCATAGATTTCAGACCAATACGCACAATCATTTCATCGTCAACTATCATTACTTTATACATCTTTGTCACCTTCATAATGGTTTTGTATAGGTACACGAATAATTATTTTGGTTCCTTCCCCAATGCGGGAAAAAACATTTAAACCGTAGGAATATCCAAAATACATCTGCAGTCTTTGATTTACGTTATTAAGTCCGACAGTGCTGAATTTATTAATATTTTTTTCATCTGTGAAAAGATTTTCCAATATGTCTTCTTTAATCCCCGGACCGTTATCCTCCACAATGATTTCCAGAGAATCAGCTGTTTTTTGTGTATAGATTCGTATAGTCAAAAGCCTTGCCTGCCCGGCAAAAGTTTCTGCTTCATCAATACCGTAGATAAGGGAATTTTCTACAATGGGCTGCAAAATTAATTTAGGAATATAAATATCCTCGTATTCTTTCTGGATAGTATAAGAAATTTTAAACAGCTGATTGAAACGTAATCTTTGAATGACCAGATAATTCTCTATATAATCAATTTCCTCTTTTATTGTAATCATGCTATTCCCAAGACTGATGCTTACTCTAAGAAGCTTTACAAGAGCTACAAGGGCATTATTGATACTGTCTTCCCCTTTTATTTTGGCCATCCATCGTATTGTATTTAATGTGTTATACAAAAAATGAGGGTTGATTTGCGCATGTAAAACTTCTAATTCCAGCTCATTTTTATTTCGTTCGGTCAATACCACATGCTCCATGAGTTCCTCAATTCTTTGGATCATATGATTAAAGCTTTCTCCAAGACTGTCAAGTTCATAATTTACGTCGTTGTGCACTCTTACACTTAAATTTCCTTCCTCGACCTCCTGCATCTGCGCTATCATTTTTGTGATTGGCTGAGTGATTTTTCCGGCATATAATAAGGAAACAGTGAGCATGGCAATGAAAAATGAGATGCCTGCAAAGGCAGCAAATATCTGAATGTTATTAATATCCGCATACAAAATATTTTCCGGTATGGTTTTTACAATTCTCCAGTGTGCATTGTTGCACGAAGAATAAATAGCAACGAAAGCGGTACCATTATCTGTATATTCCACATTTCCCGAAGAGTCATTCAGTAAAATCTCCTGGATAAGAGCTTGCTCCTGGCTTTTTGCCCATTTCAAATTTTCATCTGAACTGCTTAAAGGATTACCTTGCATATCGAATATGTAGATATTGCCGCCGTCCTCTATTAAATTTTTATAAGTCTCTTGAAGAATCTGTTCATCTGCTTCGATTCTCATATATCCAAGTTCTTCCAGGGAATTGATTTCTAAAATTTTGCGCCCCATTGAGAAATAGTTCTTTTCTATATTGCTGGATAAAATAGAGATATCCTTTTCTTCGGCAGGAAACCATATAATTTCGCCGGAAGTGTTCTCCAGCTGATCTATTGGGAAACTTTCTAATCCATCGGCTATATTCGCACCAACAGATTGATATCCCATTGAAGAGTAGGTATAAATTCCTTCCACTAAAACGCTGGACGCATAATAGCTGTTCAAACTGGTTAGATACGTTTCGGTCTGCTGGTTTTTTAAAGAGTTTATTAACTCTCGGTTTAACAATATGGAATTTGACAATTGTTCCATTTCCTGTAATGAATAATCTATATTATCAGCAACCGCATTTACAGATTGCATAGCAGCTTCACTATATTGTTTTATAATGATTTGCTTTACTAATTGAAATAAGACCAAATAAAAAACAAGAAATATGCTGATAAAAACAAGAATTGCAGATATCAGTTGTGTTCGAAAACTTCTTTTTTTATACATGGTTTTTATCATTTATACCATACCTTATTTTAATGCTTCGTTCCACTGTCTTTGTATCTTTTCTGCGACAACTCCGGAATCCATGTCATAGGTTATATAATCATTCAGGTTCTCAATCATAATGCTCTCAAACGCATACCCATTTCCCAATTTTGGTCTGTAATAAGAAAAACTTTTCTTCTGTACCCGGACGGCTGCCTGGACATGGGGGAGAACAGTCATATATTGGGCGGAAATCAGATGGGTCAGATTGTCTCTGGTAGGCATATTTCCTGCATTTTCTTCCAGAAAGGCAGACATGGAGATTTGAGGAGAAGTTGCCCATACAATAAAAAGCCATGCTGCCAGTTTTTTTTCAGGACTGGCATTGGAGTTAATGCCTATGCCGGAACCACCATATATATTAGCACTTCGTTTACTTCCGTAGGGCAGAACACCGTAACCGGTTTTTCCCGCAACAGCAGAAGTTTTCTCGTTTTCTATTGCAGCCGCATTTTCATCCCAGTTTAACATCATAGCGGCTTCTCCCTTTTTAAAAATCTCACAGGTTTTGGTCCAGTTTAAATTGCCGGTTACAGATTCTGAATTACAAGCGAATGCCACTTCTTTATATATTTCTAAAGCCTGTGTGAAAGATTCCATGTCTGTAATAATGGAATCTCCTGTTTTTATACCCAGAGAACTCACGTTATTTTCCGAAAAATAGTCTCCTCCGTAGGCGCTTAAAATATTAGAAAACTCCGCATAGATAGAATTGTGTTTTGCAGATGCAGAGATACTTCCATATTTTATTTCGCTTTTTGGTACATGCTCG
>Ga0153983_1000130_pt1 | contig 17884 bp, 15 predicted proteins | sample TSGA067MetaG_FD_104693 | JGI IMG/M metagenome (GOLD analysis project Ga0153983, IMG submission 104693) | Attine ant fungus gardens microbial communities from Georgia, USA - TSGA067 MetaG | ecosystem: Host-associated > Fungi > Mycelium > Unclassified | place: USA: Georgia, Alexander Wildlife... | reverse complement strand
ATAGTTGGTTAATTTCTGCATTACTTCCGTGATAGCTGCGGTGGGGAACGCCCTCGTCGTTCCTGCTCTGGATGGGGCATAGGTATCACTTCCTTTCTGATTTTTGGCAAGAAAAAAGACGCTCATTTCTGAACGTCTGGACAAGAGAAAAGGAGTACCATTTTCACAGTACCCCTCATTCACAAACTTTATTCTGTTGTATCTCCACACTCTATATCAACGACCACAGAAACATTGATATAGTTTTTAATCTCTTTATTTCTGAATTTCTCACCATCTCCCGTAAAGACGATATGCTTGTGAAAGTGCCTAAAACAAAGGATTTCTATATATCTTTTCTTTGTATCGAAACTATAGTCTCCACATGTGTAGATCCGTCCGGCATAACAGCCGATACCGAAACCTGGGTGCTGTCCATTGAGGGCATAAAAGACATTCCCCTGGAAAAAGCACCAAGGGTGCAGCCGATCAGCAGCGCAGCCGCCAAAATAAGCACAACCGGCTTGAAGTTCAGGCAAACAACCAGAAGCTTCCGGTATCCTCTTAACATGGCATCAAACCACTTATGTTCTTTTTCTTTTACGTTCTTAAGCGTACCGGAAGCCATCATAGGTACTACCGTAATGGCCACAATCAGGCTGGCCATAAGAGAATACCCTACCGTCAAAGCCATATCCACAAACAATGTCCTCGTCAGTCCTTCAGTAAATACAATCGGCAGGAATACACATACTGTAGTCAGCGTGGACGCCGTAATGGCTCCTACCATCTGGGTGGTTCCTGAAACTGCTGCCTGGATAACCGAAACGCCTTTTCCCCGAAGCCGGTAAATATTCTCAATAACAACTACCGAATTATCCACCAGCATACCAACCCCTATCGCAAGTCCTGCCATAGAGATGATATTGATCGTCACGCCCGAGAAATACATCAGGACAATAGCAAATATGACGCTCACCGGGATAGAGATTGCAATTACCATTGTTGGGCGGATATCCTTTAAGAAAAATAACAGCACAAGAATTGCTAAAATAGCACCTACAAGCAGATTATTTAACACAGAATTTACAACCAGATGAATATAGTCTCCCTGATTCATAAGCTCCGTAAAGGATACTGCACCATTAACATCTGTAATATTCTCAAATTTGTTTTGGATATTTTCCGTAACTTCTGCCGTTGCATAATTTGATTGCTTATTAAAGGATAAAATAGCTGCTTTGTTACCGTTGATTTTAGCATAGATATCAGCTGCGTTATCACTCATATACACATCTGCTACATCCTTCAAATACACCGGTCCAATTCCCTCAATATCCGGATCAAACAGCATCAGACCGGATATTTCATCGATGCTCTCCAGCTCATCACCCACTTTTACGAGGTAGTCAACTCCTTCTTCTGTTATATAACCTGCCGGCATCGAAAAATTCTGTGCTTCCAAAATAGAAGATACCATATCCACTGTGATGACATTGTTCATATCTGACGCATCATAGGCACTGTCTTTGGCCGATTGCATCTCCTCTTTTGCATCCTCCAGGCTATCTAAAGTTGCATTTAAGCTCTGCAGATTGGACTCCAGCATCTGCTGTCCGCTGGTTAAAGAACCCATGGAACTGGCTATTTCAATCGTTCCGGACATACTTTGGGACTCCAGCTCGGCCATGGCATCGGATAATGTAGTCTTTCCCTGCTCCAGTTCCGTCAGCTTTTCCTGAAGCTGGCCGGCTGCCTCGTCAATCTGTATCAGTCCCGCATCAATCTTAGCAATCGCAGAGGGAATTTCCTCCCGGCCAATTCCCATAGCGGAAAGAGCCGTATCCATGGCGGAAAGCCCGGCAGTAATTTCGTCCTGCTGCGTTTTTAATTCTTCCAAATATGTACTGACCGCATCCGTGGTAAGTCCCGGCGAAATCGCTGCCAACTGCTCATTGACCGCAGCAAGGGCAGCTTCCTTTTCCGCATCTGACATGTTTGAATTTTGAATCGTATTTATGTTCGCTTCTATCTCTTCCAGAGATGAGATCATAGAAGATAAAGCTATCAGGTTTTCTTCCAGCTGACCGGTCACACCCTGCGCTTCCTCCAGCTGACTTCTTGTTTCCTGCAGACTGTCTTTCTCTGTCTGAAGGTTCTCTAAAGCATTCACAAGCTGCAGTTTTCCCTCCAAAAGTTCAATCTGCTTTGTATTCATCTGCGCTCTCGCCTGTGCCAGCTGATTAATCATATCGTCCTTTGAAGAAGTCAGGGTATCCAATCCGGACTCCATTTCAGACTGAGCAGATTCTACTTCATCAATCCCCTGCTCCACTTCTTCTCTCGCATCTGCCAGCTCCTGCTCCTTATCTTCAAACTCTCCATCAATGGCATTGCGGATTTTTGCATTTAATTCATCAACTTTTTCCTGGCGAATCATTACATTCACCTGTGTTTCAACAAGTCCGGATGCGGATACGCTGGCGACCCCTGTAACCCCTTCCAGTTGGGGAATTAATTCTTCCGATGCATACTCCGAAATCTCATTGGTATCCATGTTCTCTACATCAACTGCCGCTACCATAACCGGCAGCATATCCGGATTAATATTCATAATGGTTGGATTCCCAACAGAATCACTCCAGTTTCCCGAAATTGCATTTAAATTTTCCCGTATTTCTATCGTTGCCGTATCCATATTGGCATTTTCACTGAATTCCAGTATCACCATAGAGACATTTTCGCTGGATATGGAACTGACTGTTTGAATATCATTTAACGTAGCCATAGACTGTTCAACCGGCCTGGTGATCGTCGACTCCACCTCCTCCGGGCTTGCCCCGGGATAGGTAGTAATTACAACCGAATAAGGCAGGTTAATACTGGGCAACAAATCAGGTGTCATCTCCGTAAAAGAAACGACACCTAAAATAATAATCAATACAACTGCTACTATGACAGTATAGGGCTTTTTCACGCTGAGCTTTGCAAGCATATATCTCTCCTTCTGTTGTTTCCAACCGTTTTGTTGTCAATCGTTAATGTAGATTATACTACCATCTTATATCGGTAAGCAATATAAAATTTGTAAACTACTTTTATATTGGTTACAACTATAAACGTGCGGATCTAGAGGAAGAGAAATCATTTGTTGAAGCGAAATTTGAATTTAACCTAATTCCGGTAAATATAAGGGATATGCTCCATATTTTTTTACTGTTTCGATCATTACTAAAATATTGGAAATCGGAATTCCATCATGCAAGGAATGATCACTCCCAAGTATATAGCCTCCCCCGGATCCTGCTATCTTCATACATTCCACTGTCTGCCTGATAACATCTTCTTTCGTTCCGAATGGCAGTACAGTAGACGAATCTACATTTCCGACAGGGGTAATAATCCTGCCATATGTCTTTTTTACATATTCCAAATCGTTTCCTCCCTTGCGTTCTATAGGCTGCCAGGCATCTATACCACTATAGACAACATCCGGAAGAATTCCTCTTATATTGCCGTCACAGTGCAGCATAATCTTCGCCCCGGTTTTTTTAAATGCACTTGTCATTTCTCTGATATACGGAAGAATAAATATACGCATATTATTTGGGGACAAAAATGTACCGGAATTATATCCCAGATCTTCACTAATAATAATTGCATCCGCTCCCGCATCCAATAGATGTAGTCCTGCAGCTATGTTATAATCAGTCGAAACCCGCATAATTGCATGAAACAAATCCGGTTCTTCCACGGAGCACAGGCACGCATTCTCCAACCCCATTAAAAAGAACAATGTAGTAAAAGGTCCAAGTACCCCTCCCAATACCGCTATTTCATTATCTGCTTTCTTTATGGCTTCTTTTAACGATTTTGTCCGGTGTAAATCATGAGGATTGGGACATGCCCAATTTTTAAAATCTTCCCAGGTGCTAATAGGGTATTGAATGGGTGCATCTATTGGCCATGAGCTTTCTGATTTTTGGTAGATGGTGCCCCATTCATCCTCGTAAGAACGATCCCCTATCATTTTAGGTGTATAACCTGCAAATCCGTCAGAAGGTATCCATACACTGTCCATTCCCAATTTTATGGAGCATGCTACTGCATCTTCGGCATTATATACTTCCGGAGCATGCCCTATCACTTCCTTAAATAAATCCTTTGTAAATAAGAAGTCAAACAAGGGTATCTGGTCCGGCTGTTTGTGATTCATTGCAGTTAAAAATCTTTCCTTGCCTGTCATATTAGCTCCTTTCCAATCTTAAAAGGTACTATTCCACATCTCTTTTGTATATTCTAATATCTCTTTTTTTACCTTATCTGGTAAAAAAATTTGCCTGAGTCCTTTTATATGGGCATCTCTGCTTTCCATGATCATAACAACGCTATTCTCCTCCATAGCAATATTGTGCCACATCATCACAGGAACATTATATGTATGCCCCCATTTTAATGAAGTCAATGCTCTTTCCTTTGTTTTTTCATTATAAGTAATCAACACAGCACGCCCTTGTATCAGGATAAAGGTCTCATCTGTAAAGGTATGCTGATCCAGCATCCTGAGATTTTCAGGCGACTGGCTTGGTGCATAATTCAACTGGGCCACCTGCCAGTCTCTCGTTAGAACCAGCGGCATATATCCTCTTTCATTATGGAATAACTCTTCTAATACTACAATCTTATCACCCAACATAAAGCCTCACTCTCCACTGCTTTCCTGCAACTGCATTAATTGTTCAAAGCTTCCATATTTTTCAGCTGCATGTATCATCGCTGTCATATTTTCCGGTCTCGTATTTGCTCCCAATGCACATCCTGAACTGATAATTACTCCTTTTCCCTTTGTCTTTTCAATGATCTCCTTGACTTTTTCATCCACTTGTTTCGGAGTCCCCAGATAAAGTGGATCACTTGGATTTACATTCCCCATCAATATGGTGGATTCAGGTACCCTTCTTCGAGCAACCCCCATATCCAGCTTCCAGTCAATTTCCAGAATTTTTGCATGGGTTTTTCCCATATCCTCAATAATTTTTGTCGTATCTCCACAGATGTGTATTGAATATGGATGATTCTGCGTCTGAACTATTTCCACCACCTGCTTTTCCATAGGATAAGCAAATTTATGATAAGCAGCGGGCGAAATTAAATTGGGACTTGCATATGCATCTCCCATGCTGGTGACATGTGCTCCCGCTTCTAACTGTGCCTTGGCAAACTTGCTATGTACTTTTGCTGTCCATTCTAAAGCATGCAGTATAACATTTTCTTCTTCAGTTATAAGATCAATCATAAATTGCTGTGCTCCCCGCAGCAGACATAATAAGCTAAAGGGACCCTGATCCGCTCTCCCCATTACCAGAGCTTCTTTTCCTATTCTTTCTGAAACTCTCTGCGTCGTCTCCAGCCATTGGTAAAGGCGGCCATCCTTCAGAGGATCAGGCATTTGCAGGAAGTCAATGTCTCTTAAGTCTTTTAAACAGGGGGTACTTTCTTTTACCACAGCCACACTGTCTTCCCGATATACGACGCTTGCTCCGCATGCTTCTGCTAATGCAGCATCATCCACGTCAATAATACATCCGTCATATCCGAATTTTTCCCAACTCTCCACATGGCACTTCGCCATCATGGCAGGATCTCTGTTAATTTGCCCGATGTTATAGCCGCCTGATTTTGCTGCAAACATAAAGCTCTGCGGGATTACCGGCAAACGATCCGGTATCCTTCCTTCTAATACTGCACGCACCCGGCATAAAGAACTCATCATCAACTCTTATTCTCCTTTTTTGTAGTATCCATATGTTTCTGCCAGCTCATTAACTCTCCTAATCCGTTCAAATGTTGCTCCCGGCACTACCTGGTCGCCTACGGCAAGAACACTTCTTTTGTCCTTCCGCATTTCTTCTATTAAGGGTATGACATATTTGTCAAAAGCTGCATCACTATACTCCGGTGCAAAAAATCCTCCCGGAATACCACCCCATAAAATTGCCTTGCTATCGGCAATCCCGCGCATCTCGGAATATTTCATGTCTCCTACCGGATAAGGCGTAAGTCCTTCCACAACATCAAAGCCTGCCTCACACACTTCTGTCAAAAGCGGATTTACCGTACCATCTAAATGCACAAAAGAATATTTTCCGGCATCATGGATTTTATCCGTCCATTGCCGGGAATAATCAAAAGCATATTCGCGATAAAGCTTTCTGCCGATAGAACCGGAAGAAAGATTGTCCGGAATCATAATGCATTCTGACGAAGCTCTCAGTGTAATCTCACAAGCTTCTGCATGCTTCTTCTCCATTATCTCCATAGTCTCGTCCCACTCATCCGGTGCATCCATTATCATATAGGTCACGGCTTCAATACCGGACCGCAGGGCAATCATTTCCATAACGGGAGATTTGGGCATATATACCAGTGCCACTCCTATATCACCCATTATCTGTTTTCTTTCTTCCGCCATCTGATAGTCCGGCTCATAATACGTATGTTCATATAAATATCGTACTTTTTTTAAGTCTTCTTCATCCTTCACCATATGGATACGCGGCCCCCAGCTATGAGTATTGTATACATATTCCCACACTTCCTGCATATCCCCATAGGGAGTTTTTACCGTGGTAATCCGGGTGGTGCCCTTCAGTTCGGTAATTACGCTTACACCATCATATACAGTCTGAAAAGGAAAATACCCCTGCAGATAAAATCCAACTTGCAAATCCCTATGAAGATCAAGCAATCCCATACCATTAAATGGAGCTGCAAGCCCCTGGCTCAAAAGCTCTTTTTGTTTTGAGGACTGGTCTTTCATATATTTTTCAGGCATCAAATGTTCGTCATTTAGATAATCAATCCAATAAGCCAGATCTGCGCACCAGGGAATCCGGTCAATCGTTTCCCCTTTTAACATTCCTAATATCCGCTCTCTTGAAGTCATAGATAACCTCTCTTTCTATATTGCACTTGAAAGTAATTTCTCAGAAGTTGCCTCCTGTGCAGAATACTCATCTACAATTCTTCCGCTCCGCATTACATAAATCCTGTCACATACCCCCAATATTTCCTGCATTTCTGAAGACATAATCACCACCGCAAGACCTGTTTTTACCAGCTCATCCAGCAATGTATAAATTTCGTGTTTTGCTCCGACGTCAATTCCCCTGGTTGGCTCATCGACAATTAATACCTTCAGATTTTTTTTCGCCAGCCATCGGGCGAGCAATACTTTCTGTTGGTTGCCACCTGATAAATTTACAATCAACCGATTCTGTCCAGCTGCTTTAATATGAAGGCTTTTTATCATCTCATCCGTAAGCTTCCTTTCTTCTGTCCTGGAAATTACACCTCTTTCAGAGCAGGAGGATATTGATGAAATTGTTGTATTTTCTTTTACAGTTAAATTTGGCAGAATTCCCTCATCTTTACGATTCTCGGGTATAAAACCCATTCCCATCTCCACCGCTTTTACCTTAGAATTCTTGTCAAGAACATTTCCACAGATTTCAATTATGCCTTTCTCCCTCTCGTCTTCACCAAAGATTCCCTTGGCAAGCTCTGTCCTGCCGGCTCCCATCAATCCACTAAATCCTACTATTTCTCCTTCTTTTACATAGAAACTGATATCGCAAACTTTATCTGTACTTAAATTGCTAACTTTTAACGCAATTTCATTCCGCGCACAGGATTTCCTCCTGTACATTTCATCCATACTTCTTCCAACCATAAGATTTATCAGTTGAGACTCATTCGTCTCTTTGGTTTGCAGGCATTGTATAAATTCACCGTCGCGAAGAACTGTAATTCTGCTGCTGATTCTCAAAACTTCATCTAATTTATGGGAAATGTATAGTATCCCAACGTCCTGTTCCTTAAGTTTCTCAATTACTTTTAAAATTGTCTCAATTTCTACAGGAGCTAATGCAGAAGTGGGTTCATCCATAACAATCACTTTGGGTTCCATTGAGATGCTTCTGGCAACTTCAATCATTTGTTTTTGTGCAACGCTTAAAAAACCCGCTTTTCTTTTGGGATCTATGTCTAATCCGATTCTATCTAAAATTTTCTGCGTATCCTGATATAATCGTTTCCAAATGACTCTTCCGAAAGACGATTTCGGAAGTCTTCCGAAAAATATATTCTCAGCAACGCTTAAACTGTCTACTATATTCAGTTCTTGATATACTACGGAAATTCCCGCCTTTATCGCATCGTTTGGGTTCTGAATCCGGGCTGATTCTCCTTCTATCAAGTATTCTCCCCGGTCACATGCATGATATCCTGCCATGACCTTTATTAGTGTGGATTTTCCTGCGCCATTCTCGCCTACCAAGGCATGTACTTCCCCTGGATATACAGATAAAGAGACGTCTTTCAGGGCATACACTCCCGGAAATGTCTTATGGATATTTTTTAATTCAATATATGGTTGATTTTCCATCATGCACCTCCCGAGTTCTTATTGCGTATTTGACAGGAATTTTGCCTGTGTCAGTTTTTTCGCAGATTGGGTTCTTCTTCTCTCATCAATATAAACTGCCAAAATAATCAATATGCCACGCATAATATCCTGCCAGAAAGAAGAAATATCCAGTAATACCATTCCATTAGTTAATACATACAAGGTTAAAACACCTATCATAGCTCCACTTAAGCTTCCCTTCCCACCTGATAAGCTAACACCGCCTATAATAACTGCAGCGATGACAGACATTTCAAATCCGGTACCTGCTGTCGGCTGTCCCGATCCCAGTCTGGCGCTGAGAATTATGGCCGCCAATCCTGTTAGCATTCCAGAAATAACATAGGTAATGATAATGATTTTATCCACCGGAATTCCGGCAAGGGCTGCTGCATTTTTATTGCCGCCAATTGCATAAATATATCTTCCATACACAGTGTGTTTCAATATAAAATAGAAAATAGCAATCAATACTGCCAATATGATTACCGGTATCGGAATGATTCCGATTCTTCCGATTCCAAGCTTCATATATGTCTTATTCATCACTTGAAAAGAAACTGCCTCTGTAGACACCAGCGCTATCCCGCTGATAATCGACATCGTGCCCAGAGTGCAGATCAGGGGTGTTATATTCATCTTTGTAATGATAAGGCTATTGATCAGACCTACAAAAGCGCCAACTAAAATTCCCGTCCCGATCGCCAAAAAGATACTGTTTGTTTTATTTAAAACCACAACTGATGCCACTCCTGCCAATGCCTGTACGGATCCTACCGAAAGATCAATTCCTCCAAGTAATATCACCATCACCATCCCGATTGCACAAATTCCATATTGGGATGCCTGGCGAAAGATGTTGATAATATTGCTGCCCGTCAAAAACTTATTGCTTAGAAAAGACATGCCGATACAAAGCAGCAGAAGGGTCAATACTAAAGTAAACTGCTCGTATTCAAATAAACATAACCATTTCTTTTTTTTCATACTGCTTCTCCTCATTTACGTTTGCAGCAAGCTGTTAGGACTCAGTACCCTCTAACAGCTTGCCGCAAGATTATTGTTCAAGCAATGCATCAATCGCATCGAAATTCGTGGTAAAGGTATCATCCCCATTATCTGTGTAAAATTCTGAAAAATTATCTTTCGTGATTACTGTTGTCGGAATAGAATAAATTTCGGGCAATTCTTCACCGTCTGCTGCCATTTTGGCAACATCTATAATAGCTGCACCTACATAATCAGGAAACATCGCAACTGCCGCCTTGTATGGAGAATCTGATAACAGCGCATCTCTTCCTACGCTCCCTTCAAATCCAAAACCGAGAACAGTAAGTGCACTCTGATCCAGACCATGCTCTATATACGCATTCATCGCTCCTGTAGAAGAATTATCGTTAATACCAAAAATCACGTTGATCTCAGGATGAGCTGTCAGAGCATCTGTAGCCACTGTCAGAGAATCTTCTTTCGTTCCATTTCCATCTACTTCCTGTGCAATTGTATATTCGGCGCCTTTCTTATCCAACCCTGATAGGAAACCATCGACACGATCCCGGCAAGCTTCATAGATAGGCTGGCCTACGATTAGGATATCCATATCAATATTATTCTCTGCTACATAATCTGCCATCCATTCTCCTATCTGTTCCGCCGCATCAAAGTCCGTAATCCCTACAAAGCTTGACATCCCTTCAAACTTACTGGATTCTGCTATCAATGGGATGCCTGCTTCTTCCGCCATCATGGTCACTGTGCTTAAAGCAGCCGGATCAACAGGTGTAACAATCAACGCATCCACTCCCTGGGTGATATAATTCTCTGCATAGTCAATTTGTTTGCCGGAATCCATCGCTGCATCTGAAATTGAAAGATTAATATTCTTTTCTTTTGCTCTGCGTTCTGCTCCTGAACAAATATTCTGATACCATTCGTGGCTCATATTACTTACAATATAGCCTACCTCATATGCTTCCGATTCCTTGGCATTTGTTTCATTTTCCGTTTCCGTATCTCCCTGTTTCTCTTTAGTTCCTCCGCATCCGCCTAATATCATAGCTGCCATTGTAATCATTAAGATCCATACTATCAGTTTGCTTTTCATATGCCATCACTCCTCCTACATTTTTCGTTACAATTATCTCTGTTCACATGCTACAATACTAATATTCTTTACCAATTCCTCCTTCCTGTATTCTTTACACTTGGTAAAGCAATTTTCATATTGATTTCTGATCTTTTCATATTTTTCCCAAAATATTCCACTATTTTTTATTTATATCTTAAATTGTATCATCTTTAAGTATTTATTATATTGTTTTTCTGTTATTTCTATTATATAATTATTAAAACCATATTGCATTAATTTTTATATGTCATACAAATTTGAATATAGAGGTGTCTTGAAATGATGATTGATCCGATTAACTGGAAAGATGACTATTTTTGTTCGAATAAGAGAATTGTTTTAACAAGCCGGCAATTACAAATTCCCGGTATACGTACCTTTGGGGTACATACAATGCAGTCTGCAGTACAGCCTTTGAAACCGCATTTCCATGAAGATTCTTTTGAAATAACCTATGTAACAAAAGGTGTTATCTCCTTTCATGTAAACGATGTAGAATACAAAGTAAACGGAGGCGATGCATTTATCGCTTTTCCTAATGAAGTACATAGTACCAATGAAATTCCCTTATCTCTGGGGCAGATTTACTGGCTGCAATTAGATATCAGTAACCCCGCCAATTTTCTTTATCTAAATGAAAATGCGGCTATTCCCTTAATTAACAGCCTTCAAAAAATCAAACACCATAATATCCGAACCGATAATAAAGAAATCCGGAATATATTGGTGAAATCATTTGATTTAGCCTCCTCTTCCGGAAATGAGTATATGGTTGCCAGCTATATTGCTATTTATCTTCACTTACTAATTAAATTTTCCAAAGAAAGCCAGTTTCCTTTAACCCCGGACATCGGAAAAGCTCTGACTTATATTATGGACAATATTACATCTGACCTGTCCTTAGACGATATTGCCGAATCTTGCCTGTTGTCTACTTCTCATTTTAAACAAAAATTCAAAAACCAGATGGGAATCTCACCAAGAAATTTTATCAACCAGCAAAAAGTAGAATATGCAAAAACACTTTTGCCGGATTGTACTTCTATTACAGACATGTCTATGGCATTGGGATTTAGCTCCAGTAGTTATTTCTCCGTTGTTTTTAAAAAATATACTTCTTACTCTCCAACAGAATTCATCCAAAGGAAAGCCAATAAATCTGCTGTCTCTTCAGATGATATCCCATAAATAATTATTTTAAATAAATCAAAAAAAGACGCGGCACAATTGTCCGCGTCTTGAATCAAATATATAAGGACTAACCCCCTTACATAGGATAAAAAAGACAGTTTTCTTTTTTACACTCATTATTCTTATTAAAAAGCATATGAAATCCTATGCGGCATTTGACTCAAAAGTCCGACCGCACATCTCACATTTTACTTTTTTAGCAGAGTTAAAATATTGAAGGGGTTTCCCACAGATCAGACAGCCTGTTGCAAATGTATTCATAGTATTATCTCTTCACCAATACTTTCTCAATTTCTCCAAAATACATAGAGTGATAATCTTTATCCGCATAATGCATCTCATCCAGACTCTTATCCGCAAATTTGGACGGATCCAGCTGCTGATCGCCGAATAGTTTCCTGCATACAAAGATCGTATGCGCCTCTTCAAATGCAACCGTATCGTCTGTAAAGTAAGGTGTTAATCCGCTTTCTGTTATTTTATCTCCATCTCTGCCCGACTTTGAACCGAGAACTCCCAGTGCCTTTTTATATTCCTTCGGATAAAAGCTGACTGTAAATACATCCAGATTGTCAATAAATTCCTTTGTGTATCTCTGCGGACGCAGGAAAATGACTGCCACCGGCTTGTGCCACATAATTCCCATGGCTCCCCAGCTCACCGTCATGGTATTATATTTGTCGGCTGCACCGGCACTTACCAGAGCCCACTCATCCTTTAGCATAGTAAACGGGTTGATTTGCATCGTTTTAACATCAATTTCTTTAAATGACATAAATTTTTACCTCCGTTTTATTATTTTATTACCAAGTAGAATCATTTAGGATTGAATCAGATATTTATCCTGCAATTTCTTTCTCACATCAGGAGTCAACTCCATTTTTTCTTCCAGAAAAGCATTCATTCCGCCATATGTTTTATCAATCGTATCAAATGCCGTCAGAATATAGCTTTCCTCAACACCATTTAAAATACGAACTCCTTTGAGGATCTTCTCATCGTCCGTCTCTTTTTTGATCAGATTCACCAGCTGCTTCGTTTTCGGCTCTACAAATGTATTGGTCAGCAGATAATCCTCTATAATAGTGCTCCTATCTACATCAAGAGCACTTAACAATAAAGCAGTTCCTATCCCTACCCTGTCTTTACCTACCGTACAGTGCCATAATACGGACCCTTCTTCCTGATTCAGTAAAATTGAAAAAAACTTCTTATACTGTGCTACCGGATGAGGATCCGTCACCAGAACCGGATACGTTTCTTCCCCGAACGCCTGAGGATTATCCGCTACCTCCCTGGCAAAATCAATCATCCTTTCGATAAATTTCTTTGGATTTTCTTCCTCTTCATGGGTAATCCCCATCTGCGCATTGGTCAAAATGGCATTGTGTATGCTGGTCACTCCCTGAATGGCCGGATCCGGATGCTCCGCAATTTCACCTTCTGTCCGAAAATCAACAATTGTTCTCAGCCCATAGTCTTTCGTTAAAATCATCATATCATGAGAAGTCAGATCCGCAAGCGTACCGCTTCGGATCAAGCGGCGGGATCGGATCCGCCGTCCATCGCCGGCATAATACCCTCCTAAATCTCTGGTATTTAAAACCCCTTCCAGTTCAATTTTTCCACCGGGTATCCTATTTCCGTTTTTCCCCATATTTCCTCCTTTCATTATTCAAATAAACTCATCTGCGTGACTTCATAGTTTCTCTTATAAAAATGTATGATATCTTTCATATTATACAAGATCCCATAGTTTTGACAAGACTCTTTAAAATATGTCCAGAGCTGCCGAGCCTTCAAGCTCGTACACTGATATCGGTTCCCATATTTTTCCGTATATAGCTGCGCCAGATGTTCCTTCGGAAATAATTCTTCCAGTTGGTTCAGATACCAGATTCGCTGATTTTGCCGAAGAGTCATTCCAAATGCCGGATATATGAATTTCGCCCCGGCTTCATGGGCTTTTTCTACTATCCCCAATACATTTTCTTTGCTGTCTTCTAAAAACGGCAGCACCGGCATCATGAGTATGCCTGCCGGGATTCCCTGTTCCGATAATTCCTGCAGTAATTCAAACCGTTTCGAGGAAGAAGCCACCCGTGGTTCGATTTTCCGGGAAAGAGTATCCTCCACCGTAGTAATCGTGATTTTGCATAGGATCGGGGAATGTTCCTGAATTTCCTTGAGGATATCAATATCTCTTGCCAGTAAAGTACTTTTTGTAGCTATGGTGACGCCGAATTCAAAAGCATTAATCAGTTCCAGGGCATGTCGGGTAAGCTTTAAGTCTTCCTCAAAGGGATTGTACGGGTCGCTCATCGCCCCGGTTCCAATCACCCCGGTTCTGGTTTTCCTGCGAAGTTCATCACGGATAATCTGCAAAGCATCCTTTTTGGCACGAACCCGGTCAAAATCCTCCACACCATAACAGTCGGACCTGCTGTCACAGTAAATACAGCCATGACAACAGCCTTTATAAATATTCATGGTATAGTCATTGCCGAACCATGCTGCATTCTTTGTCTTTGTAATAATCGTTTTTGCCGGAATATATTCCATTAACTGATCTCCGCTCCTGAGGGCATATCTTTTTCCGGAACCAGCAGCGCCAGATTCCCCTTGTCATCCTCCGCACACAGCAGCATCCCTTCCGATACAACGCCTGCTAGCTTGGCAGGCTTTAAATTCACAAGAACCATAACCTTCTTACCTACCATCTCTGCTGCCGTATAGTTCGCTTTAATGCCCGATACAACCTGCTTTACCTGACTTCCTATACGGACTTTGGAACAAAGCAGTTTTTTGGATTTTGGAACTTCCTCACAGGCGATAATCTCTCCCACCTGAAACTGCATTTTCATAAACTCATCATACGTGATCTGTTCTTTTTGTTCTATATCAAGAACCGATCCCTCATCTCCTGCTGTTTTAGCTCCTTCTCCCGCTGCTTTTGATTCCTCCACTTTAGCCAATACCTCTTTTATGTCAAGGCGGGCAAATAATATTTCCGGTTTTTCAGTTACCTTATTTCCCGATGGATACAGACCAAAGGTATCCAGTTCTTCATATGTCCTCTTGCCCGCATGTAACTGTGCATAAATCTTTTCTGCGGTTTCCGGCATAAAGGATTCCAGCAGGTTCGCTCCGATGCAAATGCTTTCTACCAGATTATAAAGGACACAGGCCAGCCTGTCTTTCTTGTCCTCTTCCTTTGCCAGTGCCCAGGGCATCGTTTCATCAATATATTTGTTACAGCGTTTAAAAAGAACAAAAATCTCTGTCAGCGCATCCGCCACCCGCAGTTCTTCCATCTTACCGGCCACTTTCTTCTTAATAGATAATACCACGGATTTCAACTCCTCGTCCACTTCTTCATCCGTGCCGGTATTCGTTACCACCCCATCAAAATATTTGTTAGACATGGAGATGGTACGGTTTACCAGGTTCCCAAGTGTATTGGCCAGCTCCGAATTCATCCTCTCAACCATCAATTCCCAGGTGATGATTCCATCGTTTTCATAAGGCATCTCATGGAGTACAAAATAGCGTACCGCATCCACTCCGAAGAGCTCCACCAGTTCATCGGCATACAGCACATTTCCTTTGGATTTACTCATCTTCCCTTCCCCCTGAAGCAGCCATGGGTGACCAAATATCTGCTTTGGTAAAGGCAAATCAAGAGCCATTAAGAAAATCGGCCAGTAGATGGTGTGGAAACGGATAATATCCTTTCCGATCAAGTGCAAATCAGCCGGCCAGTTTTTCTTAAATAATTCCGAACTTTCTCCATCACAATCGTATCCAATGCCTGTGATATAGTTAGTAAGCGCATCCAGCCACACATAGACCACATGACCCGGATCAAAATCCACGGGAATGCCCCATTTAAAAGAAGTCCGGGACACACACAAATCCTGAAGTCCTGGTAATAAAAAGTTGTTCATCATCTCATTTTTCCGGGACACAGGCTGAATAAATTCCGGATGTGCATTGATATGGGCAATCAAACGATCCGCATATTTGCCCATCTTAAAGAAATAGGCTTCTTCCTTCGCCGGCTTCACTTCCCGACCGCAGTCCGGACATTTCCCATCTATCAGCTGGGATTCGGTAAAAAAAGACTCACAGGGTGTACAATACATCCCTTCATAATGCCCTTTGTAAATATCCCCCTGCTCATATAATTTTTTAAAGATTTCCTGTACCTGCTTTTGATGATAAGGATCTGTTGTACGGATGAATTTATCATACGATGTATTCATCATATCCCAGATATCCTGGATCTGCTTTGCTATCCCATCCACAAATTCTTTGCAGGTAACTCCTGCCTCCTCTGCTTTTTGCTCCACCTTTTGCCCGTGTTCATCGGTACCGGTCTGAAAAAATACATCATACCCCTGCAGCCTTTTAAATCTTGCGATACTGTCCGCCAGGATAATTTCATAGGTATTCCCAATATGCGGTTTTCCTGACGTATATGCAATTGCCGTTGTCATATAAAACTTCTTGTTTTCCATAGTTTCTCCTTTTTTGTCAACCTGAGTCTGCTTATTAGGAAACATCTTTGTACTAGGCTCGAAAAGGCCTCGCCAAGGACAAAGATGTGCGTTCGCACTAAGTTCAGCCTTCCCTCTGGTCGGCTTCACTAAGTGCTCACAGCAAAAGGCCCGCCTTCTCCTATCAGAGAAGACGGGCATTCCACCCGTGTTACCACTTCCATTTATCCATGCTTTACAGCACAGACCTCATTAAGTACTAGTATATCATAATCGTACTCTCTCGCTATAACAGGCGAATCCTGTCGCAGCCTTGCGCATATTCTACGTTCGGTGCGCTGCTTGGAAGCCATATTCAGTCAGTCTTCTCATATCCCCTCTCAGCTCTGCCGGGAAATTCTCTGTAATGCAAAATAACTGATTTACTCTCTTCGTCATTGCGTTTGTTTGTATTTTGTATTGATTATGCTAACATAATTTTTGAATTTTGTAAATGAAAAGCTTAGAATTATTCTCTCTGGTTTAAAATCTAATAACAGTTTGCAAAAATATCATTCATAACGTTATATAGTCAGCACAACCTTATTGCTATAGTTCTTGACAGAATACTCTATTTCATTGCTTTTGTAATTCAGAAATTGATTTATACTTTCCTTGATTTCGCCTATTATTTAAATCATTTCAGTAGCTTTACCAAATCTTCAATAAGATTTATAGCATCTTGTTTATACTTAACATCCCACACTCTATCAAAATCAGATGGCTTTCCATTCACTTCCCAATCATCTAAAGCATATGCATTTAATACTTCCAATTCACTCCACGCCTTATGGTATTGCTGAATTGAGTTGATATTTATAAAAAATTCTTTATTTTGTTCTGACAAGTACTCTAGTTCATCAACCATATTGGAAAATGCAAACAAATTATTACTGCTTAATCTTATTTTAAGCTTTATTTTATTCAAACTATTTTCCACCATACATCACCGTTATTACCTTTCCTTCTTCATTAAGAACAGCTGATACATTGTTGACCGCATCATAATATTTTGTTGCTCCACCATAACTAGAACTTGCAGCTCCTTGAGATATTGTATTTTCAACTACTGAAGGCATTATTCCTCTATCTTGCATTCTATCCAATGCATGGCCTGAAAATTCTCTTCCCCCTACATTTGTTTGAGTATTTCTAACTGGTTGATATGACGGGTTCTTAGGCTGATTTATTTGATTATATTTGCTTCCCATCGGCAAATCAGTTCCACCAGCACCCTGTCCCGGCTTAGCAGTACAGTCATTATGCACCAGCACTCCTGTCTCCGATACATAATAGGTATGCCAGTCTTCCACTTCAAAATTATACACCTGCACCGGTTCTTCAAGAGCTTCCTTCGTTATCTTCGTGACTTCCTGGTTACTGCCGCCGCTTAACCTTAACCGATCCCCGGTTTTAAGTTCACCGGCTTTTACAAATCCGTTTCCTTCCACCCAGAAGGGCAATGTCATCAACTTTAGCAAAAGGAAGTGATTTTATACCGGAATCGCTTCTTTTTGTTTTTTTTGAGATCTGTTTTTATTGTGAAATTGCACAATATCTCCCTCGGAACTTCCTTGTACT
>Ga0153983_1000128_pt1 | contig 17955 bp, 12 predicted proteins | sample TSGA067MetaG_FD_104693 | JGI IMG/M metagenome (GOLD analysis project Ga0153983, IMG submission 104693) | Attine ant fungus gardens microbial communities from Georgia, USA - TSGA067 MetaG | ecosystem: Host-associated > Fungi > Mycelium > Unclassified | place: USA: Georgia, Alexander Wildlife... | reverse complement strand
TCAATAACGACGAGATAAAGAGCAGTGCCTTTGACACTATGAAACAGCAGATCAATGATTATAAAACAATATCGCAGGCAATACGCTGTGCGAATGAATCAGATATTGCGGATTTTGAAACGCTGCAGGGAGCAGTGGGAGATGAGGTGCTAAGAGGGGATAACATCCTTAGTCAAAAACACAGTGCAGAACAATCCCGAGACAATAATGAAAATACAGCACAGTATTATTGGGATATGACCGGTAGTACGGATAATGTCTTTTTTTCCGTTTATTATGGATATATGGCAAACCGCCATACGGAGCTGGCACGTGTTGATCAGGAGATATATGATAAGTGGCTGGAAAAAGAAGAAGCTTATGATCAGATTGAAAGCGCAACAAGCGGACTGTTTGCTGCGGCTGAAGGGATGCGCTCGGCAGTGGAAGCAGGTATTTCCGATATATCCGGGGCGTTTGTAAACGGAGCATATGCACCAAATATGAATGCAGCATGGAGAGCAGACGTTAACAGTCAAATCGAAAAAATTTTCAATGAAATGGTTAATCGAGATGCGGTTACAAATGAGATTATGAATGAAATGATTAGTCGAGTTGCGATTACAGATGAAGATGGAGCTATTAAAGATTATGAATGGGGATTGCTGGAAAGGTATAGTTATAAGGCTATGCTGTTGATTATTGCAGCAGCAGAAGGATGCAATCCGGAGGATATGGGGATTAATGAGAAGGATAAAAATAAAAAGCTGGCATCAGAAAAACTAAAAGACTGGAAAATGAAAGAAGCAATTACGGTCATCAATCAAAAAGAAAAGTATTCCGGAGATACATGGAATGAGGCAACAGTAGAAGAGAGAAAGAAATTATTGGAACAGTATATGAAGGAGGTTACGGATGTTTACGGGATTCGTGTTAAAGAAGAGATACATTTCTTTTATCAGGAACCTGAAGATAATATGATAACTGAAGGATATTATTCTCATGGGGAAAACGAAGTCAGTGTGAATGAATATATTATTGGAGAATATAGATCAAAAGAATCGTATAATAGACTTTTTGATACAATCCGTCATGAACTGAGACATGGATTCCAGTACTCAGCAGTAGAACAGCCAGAAGATTTCATAGTATCACCGGATACGGTACAGTCCTGGAAAGAGAATTTTGCTGATTACAAGAAGCCAGAAGATAATTTTGAGGATTATCAAGAGCAGCCGGTCGAAAAAGATGCAAGAGACTTCGGAGGTGTAAAGTAGGTGATAATGAAAAAGGCGATATGCATTATGATAAGTTTCGCGGTTGTTTTATGTACGGGATGCAGTATGGAAAAAACGGAAGCCAATGAGGAGGAAGCAGACATGAATTTTGATTATGAGAATAGTTTTCAAGTTATTCAAAAAAGTTTAAATTGTGATGATCCGGAAGATGTAGAAATCATTCTGGATACGTTGGAAAGAGCAAAGGTAAAAGGTGCGCTCAGCGGAGAAATAAAAGCAGATGACAGTTTATGGGCACCGGTTGTTTTAGAAATTGAAAGTGAGGATAATAAGATATATCGCATATATATGAACCAAATATATAACGTTGAAGGGATCCAGGATATGGATACCGGAAAATATATCTATCGGGTTATCAAGTAAATGACGAAACGGCGGAGACTAAGATAACAAAAGCACAATGCTTTTTGTTATAGATAAAACACATAAAGGAGGAAGAACCAATGGCTTTACAAATGGATTTTGATGAGGTAATTACACAGGGAAACGGCATTACTGCCCGATCTCAGGATGTTACGGATCTACAGAACTGGCTGAATAATGTCGTAAACGAACAGCTGCCATCGATGTGGCAGGGAAGCGGCTACGAAGGATTTGCAGACAGAGTAGCAGAGATGGCACCTAGTTTTGATGCTATGAGGCAGTTGATTGAAGATATCGGAAATGGTGTCGTACAAAATGCTACGGAATATCGGGAATTCGATCAGGCTGCCGGGAATGCAAACCGCGGTTAGCTGCACCAGGGTGAAAAGAGATGTGGGTTTTGGCATCTCTTTTCTTCTAAAAGAAAGGGTGAGGGTATGCTTACATTGACGCTTAAGATCAATAATCATAGCATGGACATTATGGTTCGGACGGATCAGCGGATGTCCGACGTGCTGCAGGTATTAAAAGATAATCGAAAAATTTTCTTCCGAACGGATAAGATTATTGTATATTCCATGCGTAAGAAGGAATATATTAACCAATTGCTTACTTTCCGGCAGGCAGAGGTCTATAGTGGTGATATTCTGGTACTAAAATAAGAGAAAAAAATCAACGCAGAGGATAAGTGAATGAAATACATAATTGTACAGCAGCAAACAGCATATAAGGAATATCCAATTACAGAGCATTGCCGTATCAGCGGGCAAGAGTATAGTCTGAAGAATAGTCGGTTGTATCAGGGAAATGATGAGATTCCTCCTTACACATGGATAGAAACAAAACAAGGAAGGATTCTCTATCTGGAAAGTGATAAACAATTCTATGAAAGAAAAGATAGGGTGTTTTTGGCCGGAGAAGATGGTGATATCCGGATATCCGGCTGTCAGGTGAAATTATTAGCAGAAGAAGGAAAGTTACTTGTAGAACAGAGTGCAAATACACTTTTATACTTGAATCAGGAGAAAATTGGAGATGGAACATACCCTTTGGAAGAGGGGACCATCCTTTTTATAGAGAATTGTAAAATTATATGGGGAAAAGAACGCCTGACGATATATGGCAGGGACGTAAAAGTCAATCTTCTTCCGGCCAGGGAGGTTAAACATGCGATTGAGCATTTTCCATTATATAAACGTTCTCCCCGTTTGATTAAGCGGATAGAAGAAGAGACAATTCGAATTGAGATGCTGCCGGAAAGTGTAAAAAGAGGAAAAAAGGGTTTGCTGCAGATGATCCTGCCGCCTGTCTGCATGCTGCTGATTACGGTGCTGATAGGAATTTTGATTCGGCGTGGTATCTATATGCTGATGTCAATCAGTGCGACTGCAATGACAGCCATCTTCTCTGTAGTAAAATATATACAGGATAGAAAAGAACAGAAGGAGACGGAGGCAAAGAAGAAAGAACTCTATACTGCGTATTTACTGGAGAAGCGCAAAGAGATCTACGGGCAGTGGAAAAAAGAGGAGGAAGCATACCGTTATAATTATCCGCAGCTTTCAGAAATTGCAGACATGGTAGAAGGCTACCATAACCGTATCTATGAACGGAACAGTATGGATGAAGATTTTCTGACTTTTTCGGTAGGACATTTTGTTGGAAAACCAGCATTTACAATTGAAGATAAGACAAAGGAACTGGAACTGGAAACGAATGCATATCTGGAAGAAGAAAAACGTATCAAGCGGAAATTCGGAAGTATTGATAAACCGCAGATCGTGGATTTGAAAAAGGCTCATTTGGGGCTGGTAGGAGAGAAAAGCGTGATTCACGAACAGTTAAAGTATTATATCAGCCAGATAGCTTTTGCACAGAGTTATCATGATATCCAGTTCGTGATGGTTTTTGATAAGGAATACGAGAAAGATTTTGAATGGATGCGCTGGCTGTCTCATGCAAAGATACAAAATCTGAATGTGCTGGGGTTAATCCGCTCGGAAAAGGCCAGAGATCAGATTCTGGGCAGTATGCAGCAGATATTAAAAGAACGGAAGCAAAGGGTAGAAGAAGAAAAGAAGGAAGCCCGTTTCCTACCGCATTATGTATTTCTAATTGATGAACCGAAAATGGTGATGGATCATTCCATAATGGAATTTTTGGGTAGTGATGAAGGAAATCAGTTGGGATTTTCACTACTTTATACCAGTAATCAGCGGGCAAATCTGCCAGAGAATATCGGCACGGTTTTGCTGCTGGAAAATTCCGGGGAAGGACGGCTGCTGCTGCAAGAGGAAGAGCTTTGTGACCGCAGGCTGCATTTCTATCGTGTAGGTGACATAAACCTGGAAATGATGGCAAGAAATCTGGGTGTACTTGTACATGAGCAGGGCATGGCAAACCATATTCCGGAAAGAATTACCTTTTTTGACATGTACGGTATTCGTAATCCGGAGGAATTGCAGGTACAGGGGCGGTGGGCGGCAAATAATTCTTCAAAGACACTGGCGGTTCCACTGGGGGCGAGAGCGGCAAATGATTATCTGGAATTAAATTTACATGAGAAAGCACACGGGCCTCACGGTTTGATTGCGGGAACAACAGGATCCGGAAAATCTGAGATTTTGCAGTCTTATATCCTGTCACTGGCAGTGAACTTCCATCCGCATGAAGTTGGTTTTCTGCTGATTGATTATAAGGGCGGCGGTATGGCGAATCTGTTTAAGGATTTGCCGCATTTGCTTGGTACGATTACAAATCTGGATGGAAGCGAAAGTATGCGTGCGCTGGCATCGATACAAAGCGAGCTGAGGAGAAGACAGCGCGTGTTTGGAGAATATGATGTAAATCATATTAATGTGTATAATGATTTATTCAAAGAAGGAAAAACAAAAGAACCAATTCCGCATTTATTTATTATCAGCGATGAATTTGCGGAACTGAAAAAGGAACAGCCGGAATTCATGAAGGAACTGGTATCCACGGCACGTATCGGACGGAGCCTGGGAGTACATCTTATTCTGGCAACACAGAAACCAAGCGGTGTAGTGGATGACCAGATATGGACGAACAGTAAGTTTAAATTATGTCTGAAAATGCAGAATGAAGCAGACAGTAAGGAGATTTTGCATACACCGGATGCGGCCAATATCACACAGATCGGTCGGGCTTATCTTCAGGTTGGAAATAATGAAATCTATGAGTTGTTCCAGTCTGCATGGTCCGGTGCTATGTATATTGCGGAAACGGAAAAAGAAGTAACCCAGGACAACCGCATTTATATGGTAAATGAGTTGGGTCAGGGCGAATTGGTGAATCAGGACCTGCGTGGTACAAAAGCCGAGCGAAAGGCAAAGGAAACTCAGTTGGAGGTGGTAGTACGACATATTCATACTGTTTATGAACGACAACGAAGCATAGGAGTGAAACCACCATGGCTTCCTTCACTTGCAGAAAAAATTGTCAACCCACATATGAAAATAGGCAGAAATGATCAAGTGGATTTGCATGTCACATTAGGTATGCTGGATGTTCCGGAAGAACAGGAGCAGGTGGAATATACACTAAATCTGTCACAACAGGGAAATATTGCGTATATTGCTTCCGGTGGATATGGAAAATCTATATTTCTGACGAATGCTGCACTAAATCTGGCATCAAAGAACAAAGTATCGAATCTGAATCTGTATGTGCTGGACTTTGGAAATAATGCATTGATTGCTCTTAGCGGACTGCCTCATATGGCAGACTATATTATGTTGGATGATACGGAGAAATTTGAGAAATTCATGCATTTAACTTTAAAAGAGATGCGAAATCGTAAGAAACAGATGGCGAGTGCCATGGTTCAGAATTTTTCTGTTTACAACGAGACAGCAGAGAGATCTTTAAAAGCAATCGTAGTTTTGCTCGATAACTATGATGCGGTGAAAGAGATGGGTTATGAGACAGAGGAATATTTCACGAAGCTTACCAGAGACGGAGTAGGTCTTGGAATCTATGTTATTATAACAGCAAGCCGAACCAGTGCTATTCGTTATGCAACCTTTAATAATTTCAAAAATAAAATTGCCGGTTATAATTTCGATGTAAATGATGTAAAAGCACTGGTTGGAAAAAGCAAATACATGCTGCCGGAAATACGTGGCCGTTCTATGATCCGGCATGGTGAGAATGCGAATATCATGCAGCTGTATATACCGGTGGAGTTCGAAAGCGATGTCGATTACAGCAAAAATATCCAAAGCTATGTAAAACGAATTGTCAAGATGCATCCGGATGAGGAAGCACCGCATATTCCCATTCTTCCGGAGGGATTATCCGTTGAAAGTCTTTTTGACTACAAGGGTGTGGATACGAAAATTTCTCTGGGGCTGGATAGAGAAACGGTAGTAAGGAAAGGATTTGATAGGTTGTGTAGTCCCTTCCTCATATTGGGGGAAAATGGCTGTGGGAAGACTAACGCTTTAAAGGTCATATTAAATCAGCTAAAAGATGAGGAGAATATCTATATCTTTGATTCCAGAGGCAGGGGGCTTCACCAATATAAAGAACAGGCGCACTATATAACGACAACAGAGCAAATGGAGGACTTTGCCAATGAGTTAAATGAAGAAGTGAAAAGCAGAAAACTTTATATGGATACACAGCTATCGGCTGGGAAAATGCCGCAGGATATATTATGGGGCATGGAAAGCAGATATGTACTTATTGATGATATTGATGATTTCTGTGATTTTGTGGGGAGAGATCTTGCAATTGTTGCAGGACGGATGGAAAAAGCGGCAAGTTATGGTGTCACATTTATCGTATCTGCGAATGTAAATAAGTTTAAAGGTTCCGATAATTTTACAAAATTCATGAAGACGGCAAGAAATGGTCTGTTGCTCAGTGGGCAAGGGTATTTGACTATATTCCCTGTCAAGGTTGGGGAATCTCCGGCAAAGCCGGACGGTTGTCTGATGGTTGAAGGAAAAGGAGAATACATACGGATACCTGGAATTGAATAATGAAAAAGACCGGCCGCTGACGGGACGGCCGGTCTTTAAAATTGCTTTATTTATTGAATAGAATTTACGGCTTTAGTTAAGCGGGATACTTTTCTGGAAGACGTGTTTTTGTGATAAACACCCTTAGAAGTTGCCTTGCCAATCGTCGAAACTGCATTGACCAAAGCGGTACCGGCGGCTTCTTTATCTTGTGCGGCAACCGCAGCCTCTACTTTCTTAACAGAGGTCTTTACCCCTGACTTAATCGCTTTATTTCGTTCAGCCTTTGTTCTGTTTACTAAAATTCGTTTCTTAGCAGATTTGATATTTGCCAAATCATACACCTCCAATATATGCTATTTACTCTTTATGATTTTCTATATCGTAAGATCAGAACAGACACGGGCGCTCTGATACGAACATACTCATACATTTTAGTCGATAAGTAATTGCCTGTCAATACATAAATATTGAAAAATTGTAAAAAATACTAAAAAAGGAATGAATAAGGAGAAGGTTATTATGGGAATGCATCGTATTCGTACAGATTTAGCCTTAGAAGCAAAAGAGCGGTATGAAGAAAACAATGTGGAGATTCGGGGTGTAAAAATTGATGAGGAGTATAATGAGGAAAAAGATATCCGTACGACCACAGTAGTTATCGAAACAGAAAATGGTGCGAAGGCTATGGGCAGACCGCAGGGAACCTATATTACGCTGGAAGCTCCCAATCTGTCTGTGCCGGATGAAGATTATCACCAGGAAATATCAGAGGAGCTGGCTGCGCATATGAGAAGGCTGATTCCAATGAAGGAAGAAATGACGATTCTGGTGGTAGGATTAGGAAACCGGGAGATCACTCCGGATGCTCTGGGTCCGGATGTAATCGGGAATCTGCATATTACCAGACATGTGATCAGAGAATATGGTGTCCAGGGAATCGGTGAAAAAGGAACGCATAGTATCAGTGGATTAGTGCCCGGAGTTATGGCTCAGACGGGGATGGAAACGCTGGAAATTATAAAGGGTGTGGTAGATGAAACAAATCCGGATGTGGTTATTGCCATTGATGCCCTTGCAGCCAGGAGTATGAAACGCCTGACGAGGACGATCCAGATTACCGATACCGGAATTCATCCGGGATCAGGTGTGGGGAATCATCGGAGCGGTCTGACAAAAGAAACGTTAGGTGTGATGGTAATTGGTATCGGAGTGCCAACGGTGGTAGATGCAGCTACAATTGTGCATGATGCAATGGCTCATTTACTGGAGGCGTTAGAGGAAGCAGAGAAAAAAGAATTCTTGGAAGAAATGATTACGCCCCAGCTGCACAGTATGTTTGTAACTCCGAAGGATGTGGACGAAACAGTAAAACGTTTGTCCTATACAATCTCGGAAGGACTGAATCTGGCATTTTGCGGAGAATAAGTACTAGTATAATCTGTCCGATTTTCTCATATATAAATATGGTTAGAGTATTTTTGCACAGCAGCCGAATATGAGGTGACCGGATGTCCCAAAATAAAATGGAAAAAATCATTCCCATCCTTCTGTGGATCATCATCGGAGGATTGGGTATTTACATATTTATAAAGTGCTTTTTTATTATAAAAACAGAGTATGGAGAGGATAAAACTACGATTGTGCAAAGCTTTTTTACGAGCACTCAGGAGAAAGCGATTGAAACCTATCTGCCGGGTCTGGTGTATGAAAAAGAGGAAGAGACAGAAGAAACTCCGGCACAATGGCTGCTGGGGAAAGTGATGGAGCAGCTTCCTTTCTTTCATTATATGAAAAGTGAAGAGGACTATGATCTGGCTGTGGAAAGTGACTCTACATATGAAAAAATAGTGGCGGAGAACTCAGGATTTCTGGAAACCAAGATTTTAGAAGAAAACCAGGAGGCCGGTCCTGCGGATGCCGGAGAAGAAGATGCTACGGACGCAGAGGACACTCAGAAAAATCAGGAAGTAACAAGCAGCGATGATGAAAATGCAGTTGCAGCAGACAGTGCTGCCGGATCCCAGATAACAGATATTCCACTGGAAAAATTTCAGGATTATGATTTTGTAATCAGTAATTTCTTTACGATTGATAAAACTACGACTTTAAGCAGCGAACAGCTAAATGCGCCGACATTGGTGTCAAAAGATATGCGGATGACAACGGGAAATGACCAGCCTCAGATTCTCATTTACCACACCCATTCACAAGAAGATTTTAGGGATTCTACAGACGGGGACGCCAGCACTACCGTTGTAGGAGTGGGAGAGCATCTGGCAACGATTTTGCGGGAAACCTATGGCTACAATGTGATTCATGTAACTAATGAGTTTGATGTCGTAAATGGAAAAATTGACCGCAACAAAGCGTATAGTTATGCCAGGGACTATATCCAGCAGGTGTTAAGTGAAAATCCCAGCGTGGAAGTACTTATCGACCTTCATAGAGACGGGGTGGCGGAGGAAAAACGTTTGATGACTACGATTAACGATAAGCCTACGGCACAAATTATGTTTTTTAACGGTCTAAGCAGAACTACGAAAAATGGAGATATTGATTATCTGGCGAATCCGTACATTGAAGATAATCTGGCTTTTTCTCTGCAGTTAAAATTGGCGGCATTACAATATTATCCGGATTTTACAAGAACTATTTATCTAAAAGCGTATCGGTACAATCTGGATCTGCTTCCAAAATCGCTATTGGTGGAATGCGGCGCTCAAAATAGTACAGTTGAGGAAGAAATGAATGCCATGGAGCCGCTTGCCGATATTTTAAATAAAGTATTAAAAGGTGAATGACAAAGCTGTATAGATTATGCTATAATTACTGGTCAAGACAATGAGTTCGACAGCCAGGAGGAGGAAATATAGTGGCAGAAATTGACCAGAACAATATCCGAAATTTTTGTATTATTGCCCATATTGATCATGGAAAATCAACATTGGCAGACCGCATCATTGAAAAAACCGGTCTGCTTACGAATAGAGAGATGCAATCCCAGGTATTGGATAATATGGATCTGGAAAGAGAACGGGGAATTACCATTAAGGCACAGACCGTACGTATTGTCTATCAGGCTGGGGATGGGAAAGAATATGTTTTTAATCTGATCGATACACCGGGTCATGTGGATTTTAATTATGAGGTATCCAGAAGTCTGGCTGCCTGTGAAGGGGCAGTGTTAGTAGTGGATGCGGCGCAGGGAATTGAGGCACAGACACTGGCGAACGTATATCTGGCGTTAGACCATGACCTGGAGATCTTGCCGGTAATCAATAAGATTGATTTGCCGAGTGCGGATCCGATCCGGGTAATTCAGGAAATTGAAGATGTGATAGGAATTGAAGCACAGGATGCACCGCAGATTTCCGCTAAGACAGGCCTCCATATTGAAGAGGTATTAGAACAAATTGTGGCGAAAATCCCACCTCCGGACGGAGACCCCAATGCTCCTTTACAGGCATTGATTTTTGATTCTGTATATGATGCCTACAAAGGAGTTATCATATTTTGCAGAGTTAAGGAGGGGAGGGTCAGACGGGATACCCAGATCCGCATGATGGCCACAGGAGCCACGGCAGAAGTAGTAGAAGTTGGATACTTCGGAGCAGGGCAATTTATCCCCTGTGAAGAATTAAGTGCCGGTATGGTTGGATATCTGACAGCCAGTATAAAAAATGTAAAAGACACCCGTGTGGGAGATACCGTTACAGATCATAAGCATCCGTGCAAAGAAGCACTGCCGGGCTATAAAAAAGTAAATCCCATGGTCTATTGCGGCATGTATCCTGCAGACGGAGCCAAATATCAGGACTTACGGGATGCTTTGGAGAAGCTGCAGTTAAATGATGCTTCCCTGCAGTTTGAACCGGAAACCTCCGTAGCTTTAGGATTCGGTTTCCGCTGCGGTTTTCTGGGTCTGCTTCACCTGGAAATTATTCAGGAACGTCTGGAAAGAGAATATAACCTGGATCTGGTAACGACAGCTCCGGGAGTTATTTATAAAATCCATAAAACCAGCGGTGACATGATCACGCTGACAAACCCTTCTAATTTTCCGGATCCGTCCGAAATTGACTATATGGAAGAACCCATGGTGTCGGCGGAAATTATGGTAACCACAGAATTCATTGGTACCATTATGGATCTGTGTCAGGAACGGCGCGGGCAGTATCAGGGAATGGAATATATTGAGACAACCAGAGCGTTGCTGAAATATAAGCTGCCGTTAAACGAAATTATCTACGATTTTTTTAATGCTCTAAAATCCCGATCCAAAGGATATGCCTCCCTGGATTATGAGCTTTCCGGTTATGAGCGAAGTGAATTGGTGAAATTGGACATCCTTGTAAACAAAGAAGAAGTAGATGCGCTGACTTTTATCGTCCATAAAGACACAGCCTATGAGCGGGGTCGGAGAATGTGTGAAAAACTAAAAGAAGAAATTCCGCGGCAGCTATTCGAGATACCGATACAAGCTGCAATTGGAAGCAAAATCATTGCCCGGGAAACCGTTAAAGCATTGCGAAAAGATGTGCTGGCAAAATGCTACGGCGGCGATATTACCCGTAAAAAGAAACTCCTGGAGAAACAAAAAGAAGGAAAAAAACGGATGCGTCAGATTGGAAATGTAGAAATACCGCAAAAAGCATTTATGAGCGTATTGAAACTGGATGAATAAGGGGACGTACCCCTTCTAGAAGGGGTACGTCCCAAATAAAAAGGGACCTGTCCCTTTTTTAAAATTGCCAACTGGAGAAAATATGAAACAAGATTTAGGACTTTACCTGCACATCCCGTTTTGCGCAAAGAAGTGTGCATATTGTGATTTTCTTTCCTGGGCTGCAAAAGAGAATGAGCAGGAGAGATATGTACAGGCTTTGCTGCAGGAAATAAATGCATATCAGGAGTTTGCCAAAAAGTATGAAGTTAGTACTATATTTCTGGGAGGCGGAACTCCCTCGATTTTGACCGGACAACAAATCCGCCAGATTATGGAAGCTATCAGAGAAAATTTTGCGATTTGTAAAGATGCAGAAATTACCATTGAGGCAAATCCTGGAACAGTAACCGGGCATAAGCTGGAGGAGTATCGTCTGGTAGAGATCAACCGGATCAGCTTTGGTTTGCAGTCCGTACATGATAAAGAATTGAAAATGCTCGGAAGAATTCATACATTCGAGGATTTTTTGGAAAGTTATGAAATGGCTGAAAAAGCAGGGTTTACGAATATCAATGTAGACATTATGTTTGGGATTCCCAATCAAAAAAAAGAAGACTGGGAAAAAACGCTTATTCAGATAGCAGAACTAACACCCGCACATATTTCCGCATACAGTTTGATTGTAGAAGAAGGGACTCCTTTTTATAATCAGGATTTAGCCTTGCCGCAAGAAGAAGAGGAACGGCTTATGTATCAGGGTACAAAAGAAATCTTGGGGGAATATGGGTATCGGCAATATGAAATTTCTAATTATGCAAGAAGAGGGTTTGCTTGTCGGCATAATATCCGCTATTGGCAGAGAAAAAATTATCTGGGGCTGGGACTTGGGGCTGCTTCTTTGCTTGAAAATGTAAGATTTTCCAATACCAGGCAGTTTCTTCCATATATGAAAAAAAGCCGACAGCCGGAAACTATAAGAGAAAATCAGGAAATATTAGATACAAAATCCAGGATGGAGGAGTTCATGTTCCTTGGTCTGCGTATGAATGCGGGAGTTTCCAAAGAATCGTTTTATCGGCAATTTGGGAAACATATGGATGAAATATATGAACAGCCTCTTCATCAATACAGCCGGCAAGGCTTTTTAAGAAACACTGCCGACAGCGTCAGTCTTACCGAAGCCGGCGTATCAGTGAGCAATTACATTCTGTCAGAGTTTTTATTGGATGATGCATCTGAACACATACAAATTTAAAAACAGGAAGGAATATGAGATGAATATACTATTTTTTTTAACTCCTAAAAAAGATGTTACTTATATCTACAGTGATGATACACTAAGGAGCGTGATGGAGACAATGGAGTATCATCAATACTCATCTATCCCGATGATTGATAAAGATGGAAAATACATAGGTACTGTAACCGAGGGAGATTTGCTGTGGAGTCTGAATCATCAGGTGAATTTTAATCTGAAACGCGCAGAACGCATTTCGATTGGAGAAATCAAGCGCCGACGCGACTATCAGCCGGTATATATAGAAGTCAAAATGGATGATTTGATCGGAAAAGCGATGAGCCAGAACTTTGTTCCTGTAGTAGATGATCAAAAGATGTTTATCGGAATTATTACCAGAAAAGATATTATCCAGTATTGCTATGAAAAATTGAACAAAAAAGAGAAATGAGGGTGCATGTTTTAAAAGTGCGAGGTGATACATGCTGTCCGTCAGGACAGCATGTATCACCTCGCACTTTAAAAATACGAACCCAAAAACGAACAAATGTTTGCAAAATAAAATTAAGTGTGATAAACTAAAAAGCGAACTATAGAAAATATATACTGGCAGTAGATTGCTGCATTGGAAAAAGGTTATGTACAGAGGAGACGTTATGGCAGTAAGAAAGCAGGAAAAACAATTTATAAAAATACGCGGAGCGCATGAAAATAATTTGAAAAATCTGGATGTGGATATACCCCGTAATGAATTTGTGGTTTTTACCGGATTAAGCGGCTCGGGAAAAACATCCCTGGCCTTTGATACGATATATGCGGAAGGACAGAGAAGATATATGGAATCCTTATCTTCTTATGCACGCCAGTTTTTAGGACAAATGGAAAAACCGAATGTGGAAAGCATTGAGGGGTTATCACCGGCGATTTCCATAGATCAGAAGTCGACCAACCGTAATCCGAGATCGACGGTAGGAACGGTTACGGAAATTTATGATTATTTCCGGCTGCTATTTGCCAGGATCGGAATCCCCCACTGTCCGAAATGCGGGAAAGAAATATCCAGACAGACAGTGGATCAGATGGTGGATCATATTATGGAACTGCCGGAAAAAACCAGGATTCAATTACTGGCACCGGTCGTAAGGGGGCGAAAAGGAACGCATGCGAAGCTGTTTGAGCAGGCGAAGAGAAGTGGATATGTCCGTGTTCAGGTGGATGGAAATCTTTACGAACTTTCTGAAGAAATTACGTTAGACAAAAATATCAAGCATAGTATCGAAATTATCGTAGACCGTCTAATCGTAAAACCGGGTATTGAAAAACGTTTGACAGATTCCATTGAAAGTGTCTTAGACTTGGCAGAAGGACGTCTGATCGTGGATCTTATGGATGGTCAGACGATGAACTTCAGTCAGAGCTTTTCCTGTCCCGACTGCGGGATCAACATTGACGAAATCGAACCAAGAGATTTTTCCTTCAATAACCCTTTTGGTGCCTGCCCTGCCTGCTCCGGACTGGGATACAAAATGGAATTCGATCTGGATCTGATAATTCCTGATAAAAGACTGAGCCTTGACAAGGGTGCGATCACTGTCATTGGCTGGCAGTCCTGTACCGATAAGGGCAGTTTCACCAGAGCAATTCTGGAAGCTTTGTCAAAGGAATACAAATTTGATTTAAGTACTCCTTTTGAAAAGCTGACTCCAAGGATACAAAAGATTTTGGTTCAGGGAACTGATGGAAAAGAAGTAAAGGTGCATTATAAGGGGCAGCGGGGTGAAGGTGTTTATGATGTGGCATTTGAAGGAATAATAAGAAATGTCGAACGCCGTTATCGGGAAACATCCTCTGAAACTATTAAGCAGGAATATGAAACGTTTATGCGGATTACGCCTTGTCATGCTTGTCACGGACAGCGTCTGAAAAAAGAAGTCCTTGCGGTAACAATAGCTGATAAGAATATTTATGAAGTGACTTCCATGTCGATCTCAAAATTGGATAGATTCATGAATAATTTGAAATTGACGGAAACACAGCGGATGATTGGAGAGCAAATACTAAAAGAAATCCACGCCAGAGTGGGATTTCTGGTAGATGTGGGGCTGAACTACCTTACTTTGGCAAGAGCCACAGCGACGTTATCCGGAGGGGAGGCCCAGCGGATCCGATTGGCGACTCAGATCGGATCAGGACTGGTCGGTGTCGCATATATACTGGACGAACCCAGCATTGGCCTGCACCAGAGGGATAATGATAAACTGTTAAATACACTGCAGCATTTGAAGGATCTGGGGAATACGTTAATTGTTGTAGAGCATGATGAAGATACAATGCTGGCGGCAGATTGTGTGGTAGATGTCGGACCGGGAGCAGGGGAACACGGAGGGGAACTGGTAGCAGTCGGCACAGCAAACGAAATCATGAAGAACAAAAACTCGATTACCGGAGCATACTTAAGCGGAAAGATAAAAATCCCGGTTCCCAAGAAAAGAAACAAACCAACCGGATTTTTAAACATTATGGGAGCGGCTGAAAATAACTTGAAAAATATTAATGTGCAAGTTCCTTTGGGAATCATGACCTGTGTAACCGGTGTCTCCGGTTCCGGAAAAAGTTCGCTGGTGAATCAGATTTTGTATAAACGTCTGGCCAGAGATTTAAACAGAGCGAGGACGATTCCGGGAAAGCACCGGGATATCACGGGTATAGAGCAACTGGATAAAGTGATTAATATTGATCAGTCACCGATCGGAAGAACACCCCGGTCCAATCCGGCTACCTATACAGGCGTTTTTGACCAGATCCGTGATTTATTTGCATCCACTGCGGACGCAAAGGCAAAAGGATATAAAAAGGGACGTTTCAGCTTCAATGTAAAAGGCGGGCGGTGTGAGGCCTGCAGCGGAGACGGGATCTTAAAAATTGAGATGCATTTTCTGCCGGATGTCTATGTAACGTGTGAAGTGTGTCAGGGGAAAAGGTATAACCGTGAAACCCTTGAGGTGAAATACAAAGGGAAGAGCATCTATGATGTGCTGAATATGACAGTGGAAGAAGCACTGCCATTCTTTGAACATGTACCTTCGATCCGAAGAAAAATCGAAACCCTGTATGACGTGGGATTATCTTATATCCGTCTGGGACAGCCCTCTACTACACTGTCCGGCGGAGAGGCGCAAAGAATTAAACTGGCAACGGAGCTTAGCAAACGAAGTACGGGAAAAACGATTTATATACTGGATGAGCCGACAACGGGACTGCATTTTGCAGATGTGCACAAACTGGTAGATATCCTGAAGCGTCTGACCGAAGGCGGCAATACGGTAATTGTCATTGAACATAACCTGGATGTTATTAAAACTGCGGACTACATTATCGACATCGGTCCCGAGGGGGGCGAGAAAGGTGGAGAAATCATAGCCACCGGAACACCTGAAAAAGTGGCTGTGAATCCTGTCTCTTATACCGGAAAGTATGTGGCAAAATATTTGCATTAATTAGCCCTTCCATTTTTTGCCCAAGTTGGATATAATAAAGCATAACACAAAAGATGGCCGAAACAAAAGAAAACTAGTATAAGAAGTAAGCAGCAGAAAGGGTATCAATATGACATCAACAGATATTGGGATTGATCTGGGAACGGCCAGTATACTGGTATATGCAAAAGGAAAAGGGATTGTTTTAAAAGAACCATCCGTAGTCGCATATGATAAAGATACGAATAAGATAAAGGCGGTCGGGGAAGAAGCCAGACTTATGATAGGAAGAACTCCGGGCAATATAGTAGCTGTAAGACCGCTTCGTCAGGGTGTGATTTCCGATTATGAAGTGACGGAGAAAATGCTGAAGCATTTTGTTTCTAAAGCAATGGGCAAAAGATCGTTTCGCAAGCCGCGGATCAGTATCTGCGTACCCAGCGGGGTAACCGAAGTAGAAAAAAAAGCGGTGGAAGAAGCGACGTATCAAGCCGGTGCACGGGCAGTTTCTATCATCGAGGAGCCAATTGCGGCAGCGATAGGCGCCGGAATTGATATTACCCGTCCTTTTGGGAATATGATCGTAGATATTGGAGGAGGAACTACCGATGTTGCAGTGATTTCATTGGGCGGAACAGTTGTTTCTACTTCTATTAAGGTTGCAGGAGATAATTTTGATGAAGCCATCATGCGGTATGTGCGCAAGAAACACAACCTGATGATAGGAGAGAGAACTGCTGAAGATATCAAGATAAAAATCGGAAGTGTTTTTCCGACACCACAGCCGAATACGATGGAGGTAAAAGGACGCAATATGGTAACCGGACTGCCTAAAACGGTAACCCTTACCTCAGATGAAATCCGGGAAGCGTTAAAGGACGCTGCCGCTCAGATTATGGAGACGATCCACAGTGTGCTGGAGAAAACTCCGCCTGAACTGGCGGCGGATGTTGCCGATAGGGGCATTGTGCTTACCGGAGGCGGAGCATTGTTAAGCGGATTGGAAGAACTGATAGAAGAAGAAACGGGCATTAATACCGTAGTAGCTGAGGAGCCGGCATTGGCAGTAGCCATTGGAACTGGTCAATTCATGGAAATGATGAGTAAAATGAATAAAGGCAAATAATACGCATGAAAGAAGTCGTGGAAGAACTTATAGAAGGTTATGTGGAACATATTATTTTCCGCAATGAAGAAAACGGATATACAGTGCTGTGCATGATAGCAGATGGAGAAGAGATTACCTGTGTAGGGAATTTCCAATATATCGGTGAGGGAGAAACGATCAAAGCCCGGGGCCGATATGTAGACCATCCTGCGTATGGACAGCAATTTACAGTTCAATCCTTTGAAACAGTAATTCCTCAGGATGCGCAGGCCATCGAACGATACCTGGGATCCGGTGCCATCAAAGGCATAGGAGCAGCGCTTGCAAACAGAATTGTAAAAAAATTCGGAGACGAAACCTTGCGGATTGTAGAGCGGGAACCGGAGCGTTTAGCAGAAATAAAAGGAATCAGTGAAAAAAAAGCCCGGGAGATTGCCAGGCAGGTAGAGGAAAAGTCAGAATTGCGGGATGCTATGATCTTCCTTCAGCAATATGGGATTTCACTGGCGCTGGGAGGGAAAATATACCAGCAGTACGGGCAGGATATGTATCAGATACTCAAAGAAAACCCCTATCGTATGGCGGAGGATATTCCGGGAGTCGGCTTTAAAATGGCGGATGAGATTGCCGGCAGAATTGGAATTCATACAGATTCCGAGTATCGAATCTGCAGTGGAATTCTCTATGTTTTACTGCAGGCTGCGACAGAAGGACATGTGTTTTTACCAAAAGAGATATTGCTTGCAAGGGCAGAAGAAATACTGGGGATAGAAAAAACCTATATGGAAAAACATATTATGGATCTGGCAATTCAGCGTAAAGTGTCGGTAAAAGAGC
>Ga0153983_1000123_pt1 | contig 18202 bp, 15 predicted proteins | sample TSGA067MetaG_FD_104693 | JGI IMG/M metagenome (GOLD analysis project Ga0153983, IMG submission 104693) | Attine ant fungus gardens microbial communities from Georgia, USA - TSGA067 MetaG | ecosystem: Host-associated > Fungi > Mycelium > Unclassified | place: USA: Georgia, Alexander Wildlife... | reverse complement strand
TTTTAAAAAAGAGAATGGGATTGTCCGGAGTGTCAAACGAGACATGACAGGGATATCAATGCGGCTAAAAATATATTAAAGAAGGGATTAGAGGATTTAAGGATCGCCTAATCAGAGAAAATACCGTAGGGACTACGGAAATTAACGCCTGTGGAGATAGTAGGTTGCGAGGTCTGGGAAGCAGAAAATTTGTGGAGTGATCCATGAAACACGTGACTTTAGTCGTGTGAGGTTCGCCAGTTATCGATAGATATATAGCATATTTGCGAAGCAATTTTACATATAAAATTGCTTCGCATTATTTTTAATGTATTAAATGTATAAAATTATTTAAAAAGATATTGACAAAATATACAGAATGCAGTATTATAAAAAGACAAATAGTTCACGAGAACGTAATGATAAATGTCGGACTATTTCGGCAAAAAGATTAAAATCGGAGGAGGATTGGATGGTAAGAAGTGTGGGGTTACATGCTATCAATTGTTCACGTGAATGACATTGGCTTTAGAATTAAGATGACGATAAAAGGAGGTTATATTGAATGAAGAAAAAAAGTTTACTAAGTATTTTGTTAATTAGTGTATTGATGATGACATTATTAGCTGGGTGTGGATCATCAGGAGGAAACGAGACGACATCAAATGATGGTGGGAACACCGCAACGACCGGTGCCGCCGATGATGTTGGTACTGGCGGGGGAGAACCGATTACAATAGAATTCTGGAATGTATTTACCGGTTCTGACGGCGATATTTTAAGAGAAATCGTAGATGAGTTCAATGCAACAAACACAGATAACATCACAGTAAATATGGACATTATGCCTAATGATACCCTGCAGCAAAAGCTGCCGGCAAGTATTGCCACTGACACCGCACCGGATTTAGTTTTGTTTGGGGTAGAAAACATTGCCCCTTATGTCAGCAATAACTCTTTAGAGGATGTCAGCGATTTTTGGGATGTCACAGGGTATGATAAAGACAACATTACGAAAAATGTATTGGAACTATCTCAGATAGATGGGAAGCTTTATGGAACGCCAATGCAGTATAATGTATCCTATCTGTATTGGAACAAAGACTTGTTTGAAGCCGCCGGATTAGATCCTGAGAAGCCGCCGACAACCCTGGAAGAATTGGCAGAATATGCCGAGAAATTAACAGATACCTCTAAGAATCAATACGGGCTTGCATTGCCTACAGGTATTACCTATATCCAGTTTTTATGGGCTAATGGCGGTGATTCCAATGATACGCAGACAAATGAAAATCTTTTAAATTCCGCAGAGAATTTAGCTACTTTAGAATGGCTTCAGGATTTAACGGTAAACAAAGGCGTAACGCCGTTAAATATAACCGGTTCAGATGCGGATGCAATGCTTCAGGCGGGACAGATTGCAATGTATATGAGTGGCCCATGGCAGATTAACGGCTTAAATGAGCAAGGGATTAACTTTGGCATCACTTCTGTTCCGGAAGGAAGCGATGGCGCATATTCACCAGCCGGTGGCTGTAGTTATGTTATTCCCAAGGGTACGGGAGACGCAGAAAAAGAAGCGGCTTATAAATTCATGCAATATTGGTTGTCTGATGAAGTATTGAAAACCTGGTCCCAGAAAAATGGTTTTCCGGTTTGGTCCAAAACCCTGATGGAAGATGATGAGATTAAGAATGATGAAGTATTAAGTGCTATTTCTGAAGCTACTCAGATTGGACGTTCCTATAATCTGGGATACTCACTTTACAGTCAAATTGACAACGATGTTATGATTCCTATGTTTGATGAAGTAATCACAGGAGCCTCTACGCCGGAAGATGCATTGCAAAAAGCATCCGATGCTATGGATAAAGTGTTGAGTTCTGAGTAAACATCAAAGACCAAAAGAATCCTGACAGCAGTTTGTTGTCAGGATTCTTTGTAGGAAGGAATGGGATATTATGAAAAAAAATCATCAGTCTTACATACAAAAATGGGCGTATATTTTTATTGCCCCGTCACTTATTATTTTAACAGTATTTGTTTTTGTTCCTTTAATTGCATCATTTGTCATTAGTCTGTTGGACATTAATATATTTATGAATGATATCTCCTTCGCGGGATTGGCTAACTTTCTGAAATTATTTTCCGACAGCAGAATTCCCAATGCGACCTTCAATACTTTATACTTTACGTTATTGTCGGTTCCCTTACAAATTGGCCTGGCGTTAATTCTGGTTATGTTTGTAGCTAAAAATACACGGTTTGCAAAGACATTACGATCTGTTTACTACATACCATTTGTCTGCTCCATGACGGCGATAGGTATCATATGGTCAATGCTTTTAGATCCTAATCTTGGCTTTGTACCGTATATTTTAAAATCACTTGGCTTGGAAACGATTTCTTTTTTAAAGGATCCTAATCTGGCGATGCCAACAGTGATTGTAGTCACCGCGTGGCGTGGCTTTGGGTATACACTGACACTTTTATCGGCAGCAGCTCTTGGTATTCCCCAATCTTTGTATGAAGCGGCAGATATAGATGGTGCGGGAGGTTGGAAGAAATTTACGAAAATTACGATACCAAGTATTTTTCCCACAATCAGCTTTTGTATTGTCACAACGACAATAGGAGCCATGCAGGTTTTCGATCAGGTGTATGTCATGACTCAGGGTGGTCCTTTGTACAAGACAGAAACATTGGTACAATATATTTTCGACAGAGGCTTTCAGACAGCCCCTTACGACTTAGGGTATGCTTCTGCCATATCAGTTTATGTATTTGCAATTGTCGCTATTATCACCTTTGTTTTGCGGAGATTTGTGTTAAGGAAGGGGGAATCATTAGATGAGTAAAAAGATATCTGTCGGTCAGGCGGCCGGTAAGATTTTAACAATTGTCGTTGCCGCTACGATTATACTTCCCATCTTCTGGCTGCTTGTTTCTTCTTTTAAGACGGATGCCGGTGTTATCTCATATCCGCCAACTTTTTTTCCGTCAGAATGGACAATTAGTCAATATTTATATGTAGGCAGAAGTATTCCGATTTTTCAAATGCTAAAAAATACAATTATATTTGCCGGCGGGACAACCATTATTAGTGTTTTCTTTGATTCATTGGCAGGATATGCATTTGCGAGAATGCAGTTTAAAGGAAAGAATCTTTTGTTTAGTATCATCCTGCTGACGATGATGATACCGTTTCAAATCATCATGACACCTCTTTATATAGAAGTATATAAATTGGGTTTATTGGATACTTATGCCGGATTGATTTTGCCAAGAGCAGCCAGTGCATATGGGATTTATATGATGCGCTCATTCTATGTGGGTCTGCCAAAGTCATTGGAAGAGGCCGGTCGGATTGAAGGTATGGGTGAGTTCAGAATTTATTGGTCCTTAATGGTGCCCCTTTGCAAACCGGCATTTGCAAGTCTTGCCATTTTTCACTTTATGAATAACTGGAATGATTTACTCTATCCGCTGATGCTGACCAGTTCATCGAATATGCGTACACTTTCAGCCGGTCTGGCGGTTTTGGTAGGAAATAAGGTTATCAAATATGGCCCCACACTTGCGGCAACTGTGATTTCCATACTTCCGCTGCTGATACTTTATATTTTCTTCCAGAAATATTTTGTTGAGGGCGTTGCGACAGAAGGAACTAAAGAATGATGAGGGAGAATTAAGACGTTTATGAAAAAGGCTAATATCATTATTAATAAAGATTTCAAAAGTGGAGAGATAGACAAAAGGATTTACAGCTCTTTTGTAGAGCATATGGGACGGGTCATTTATTCCGGAATCTATGAGCCTGGGCATCCGAAGGCAGACGAAGATGGCTTTCGGCAAGATGTGATGGAAAAGGTCAAAGCGATGGGAGTGACCGGTATCCGGTATCCGGGCGGGAATTTTGTTTCCTGCTATGACTGGAGGGACGGGGTGGGTCCCGTACAGCGAAGACCCAAAAGATTGGAGCTGGCATGGCGTTCTGTAGAAACGAATGAATTTGGCACGAATGAATTTATGAAATGGGCCGGGAAGGTAAATGTGGAACCTATTTTTGCCCTGAATCTGGGAACAAAAGGTATCGAAAATGCAGTTTCTTTCGTCGAATACTGTAATATAGCGGAAGGAACCTGGTACAGTGACTTAAGAAAAGAACATGGTGTTAAAGACCCCTATGGTATTAAGACATGGTGCCTGGGAAATGAAATGGACGGAGATTGGCAGATTGGACATAAAACAGCAGATGAGTATGGCCGCCTGGCAGAGGAAACGGCAAAAGCAATCAAATTAATAGATCCCGATATTGAATTGATTGCCTGCGGAAGCTCAAAATCTGATATGGACACCTATCCGGAATGGGAGGCCATTACCTTAAAGCATACTTATGACTATGTAGATTATATTGCATTACATCAGTATTATGGCGGACAGGAAAAGGGAACCGGCAGCTTTTTGTCTCAAGCACTGGATATGGAAAAATATATTCGAACAGTGATTAGTGTTTGTGATTATGTAAAAGCGGAACAACGCTCGTCAAAAGAGTTGTATATCAGTCTGGACGAATGGGGCATCTGGGCGACACCTGATAACGAAGTTAGCGAAGAAATTAATCGGGCTCCATGGCGGGTTGCACCAGGCCTAAACGAGCAGATATATACGATGGAAGATACCCTTTTATTTGCCGATATGCTGATGGTTATGTTAAAATATGCAGATAGAATTAAAATTGCCTGTCAGTCCCTTTTGACAAATATCAGTGCAGCCATTATGACTGAAAAAAATGGCGACGTATGGGTACAACCAATCTATTATCCCTTTTCCTATATGTCGAAACATGGGAGAGGGGTTGTGCTGCAGAGCATCGTGGACAGTCCGGCTTATCAATGTGAACTGTTTACAAAAGTTCCTTATATAGATACGGTGGCTGTGTACAATGAAGATGTGAAGGAACTAATCTATTTTCAGATGAACAGAATGGAGGAAAGCATTGAGATAACATGTGAAATTCAGGGATTCAAGCCGGAGCATATTATAGAACACGTTGCTTTGTGGTCTGAGGATAAGAAGATGACTAACTATGTCAATCATAATGCTATCCAACCGGTTCAGATGGAAGATGTAGTGTTGTGTGAGCGTATATTTAGCTACGAAATAAAGCCTTTATCCTGGAATATGATAAGAGTAAAAGTTTAGAGGAGATAAAAAATGTCAACTAAAAAAGCAAAAATGGTAATTGATAAAGCATTTCGGATTGCATCTGTAGATAAGAGAATATATGGTTCCTTTATCGAGCATCTTGGAAGAGCTGTATATGATGGTATCTATCAGCCTGATCATGAAATGGCTGATGAGAATGGATTCCGCACAGATGTAATTAATATGGTAAAGGAACTGAATGTTCCGATTGTCCGTTATCCCGGAGGTAACTTTGTATCTAACTTTTACTGGGAGGACAGCGTTGGTCCGGTGGCTGACAGAGCAAAAAGACTGGAACTGGCATGGCGCAGTATGGAAACCAATGAAATCGGAGTTAATGAATTTGCAAAATGGGCAAAATCCGCTAATTCCAGCTTGATGATGGCAGTCAACCTGGGAACGAGAGGGATTGCCGATGCCTGTAATCTTTTGGAATATTGTAATCATCCCTCCGGGACTAAGTATAGTGATTTACGGATAAAGCACGGGGTAAAAGCGCCTCATGATATTAAACTCTGGTGCCTGGGCAATGAAATGGACGGACCCTGGCAGATTGGTCATAAGACCATGGAAGAATACGGCAGACTTGCAGAAGAAACAGCCAAGGCGATGCGCTTGATTGATTCGGATATTGAACTGGTTTCCTGCGGCAGTTCATCAAAGGACATGGCTACGTTCCCGGAATGGGAGGCAGTTACCCTTTCTCATACTTATGAGTATGTAGACTATGTATCCATGCATCAATATTATGGGAATGCAGGGGATGACAGTAACGACTATCTGGCCGCCTCTGATGATATGGATGCCTTTATCAAATCGGTTATATCCACCTGTGACTATATCAAAGCAAAAAAACGCAGCCTTAAGAATATGTATATCAGCTTTGATGAATGGAATGTATGGTTCCATTCTAATCTGGAGGATAATGATACCATGGAGAAGCATCCATGGCAGAAAGCCCCTTCTTTATTGGAGGATATTTATACTTTTGAAGATGCACTCCTTGTAGGTTTGATGCTGATTACATTAATCAAACATGCAGACAGAGTCAAAATTGCGTGTCTTGCTCAGTTGGTTAATGTCATTGCGCCAATTATGACAGAAGCCGGGGGAGGAACAGCGTGGAAACAAACGATATTCTATCCCTTCATGCATGCCTCTAAATATGGCAGAGGAACGGCATTGTTTTCTATCATTGATACACCAAAACATGAAACAAAGAATCATGGTGAAATCACAGATATTGAATCTGTCGTTGTCCATAATGAAGAGAAAGAAGAACTTACAATATTCGCTGTTAACAGGAACCTGAAAGAAGATGTAAGCTTAGAATCAGAGGTGTCCTCTTTTGACGGGTATCAGCTGCTTGAACATATTGTATTAGAGCATGATGATTTGAAGGCAAAAAATAGTGCCGGTATCCAAAATGTCCGGCCAAAATCCGGCGGGCAGTCAAAGAAAGAAGATGGCGTGGTGATAAGCCTTTTGCATAAAGCATCATGGAATGTTATACGCCTTGGAAAAGACGGAAATCATACACTATAGAATAATGCTCTTTTTAGGCATGAAACCAGTACAACACTTGGGATTTCATGCCTTGGTCTTTGTATGAAATAGTTGTAAACATTGTCTAATTTTTTGCGTTTTAAAATGCTTTTTTTGGGTATTTTACAGGACAAAAACGAAAAAGTATTGTTAAAAATACTAATAAATCGTAAAAAAAGATTGACTATTTGTGAGTATTATCTTATAATAATGTCAACAAAAGATTTCATAATTATATTATTTACTTTAGAAAAGGGGTGATTCCATTGGGAAAGTAAAAATGTCCACATAAAAACGAAGTTAGTGAACTTGCCATTAGGCAGAACGGATTTATGAGAACTTAAGCATATATAATTTTATAAGACAAGAAGTAACAAAAGATTAGATTGAAAGTAGTGTAAAGTAATATATGAAAATCCCGAGTAAAAAAAACAGCTCATAAAGAGCCTTCAGAATCACAGTAATTGCATGTTATAATAGGGGCTTTGCCCCTCTGGCGGTGCCACCGCCATTCACCCCAAGGTTTATGCGCTCTGGGCATTACCGGTAAATGGGAAAAACGGCAGACTTTAATAAAATCTACCGCATTTACCGTATAAAGCCACAGCAAGCGCCCGGGTCGCTCCTCAGCGTTGCCCGACTTATGCTGTATTACAAGTATTGGCAGGATACTTTATGCTTATTCACGAAACGGATGTGCTTTTTCCCTATTGGTAAAGTCCTCCGGAACTCAGAATCTAAGAACAGATAGCGGCTTCGCCTTGCTGCTGTTTCAGGATTGTCTGCTGGCCGAGATAGATGAGAATCTGCCACTTACCGGGCATGTTATCGGCACCTTCCAGGAGCTCCACCTTGTTGAGCGGCTCCCGGCCCTCGTTCTTTTCATGAGGGCGAGGGCGGAGAAAGTTGTAATAGGCGACCCAGAGTGAGACGCTGTGGGTGGCACCATCCTCCGTCCCATATCCGCAGGTAATGCGGTAGGATTCTTTAAAGGTGCGGTTCAGGCGTTCGATGAGTTGCTTGAAGGGTCTGAATTCCTTGGAGACCTCATCGTCATTCGTGAGCCCGATGACCTGGGTGATGAAGATCTCCCAGTCTTTTTCAATTTTGAACTGCTGGGCGGCAAGAGGGTATGCACTATATCCGTCGGCAATGAATTTCAGAGCCTTACCGGGGAATTCCTTGAATTTATCGAACGCCATGCGCATGGTGAGGATACAGGGGCCGACATCCCGGGAGGTGGAGACCTGGTATCCAAGTATGGAGCGTGAGATCTTGTCCATGATGAGCCAGACATAGGCCTTCACGCCATTGATCTTGATGTAGGTCTCATCGGCAGCCATCTCATTTGAGGGATTGTAATCATAGGCATCTACAAACGGGCGGATGATGACAGCCGCGGTTTTGGCATAGTTGTTGACCATGGTATGTGAGATTTCGATGTTATGGATATCCTTTAAGGCCTGGACGGTCTGGCGCAGGGAGAGTTTCAGGTTCACCCGGTAGGTCAGGCAGAGACCCATAATATATGCGCTGTTCTTTTTGTATTTAAAAGAGGTCGCCCACTTTGGAAGCTGGTTTAAGTCCATGTCAAAAAAGTTGACGGAGAATTCCCGGTAAAGATAGCGGAGCTTGTATTTCCAGTGATCGGACTGAGGGAGATCTTTGGGAAGCTTTCTCAGGTTCCGCTTGTAGTAGGTGCAGTTGTCATTGATGCATTTGTGGATGCGGAAGTGCTTCCGGTCTTTGACAGGCTGGAGGGCATGGCCGCAGTAAGGGCACTGGAGCTTCAGGGAGGATGTGACGTTTTCCCCGTTGACAAAGGTCTGCTTGCAGATTTTGCATTTGAATTGTCCACGTCCGCCGCTGTTGTCATAGATATACTCATGCGGTGCACCGCAGAGAGGGCAGACGGTATCCGCGGGAACATTGTGGGGCTTGCCTTTTTGTGGTTTAACTGGCTTTACGGCCTTGCCGTACCGAAGAAGGTAGTATTCGTTCCAGAGCTGCCAGTCCTGTTTGACGAAGGGTTTGATGATGGGCAGCTTATCGGTGAGGAATTTCTGGTATTTGGGGCTGTGGATTTCGTCATGAGCCCATTGTTTAAGAGGGATGTATCTGCAGATAAAAAGTATCAGCCAGCAGATTTGTTGGTGCTGTTGTTGAATGATGATGAGTAAATAGGTGATAATATCCATAAGCAATGAAATCCTTTCGGGTTGTTGTTTACTGGGGTCAGTTACTCACAGTATTCACCAAAAAAAGGGGGGTCATTGCTTTTTTGATTAAAAAAGTGCTGTAACCCTTGAAAATAAAAGGTTTTAAAAAAAATCGGGGTGTAAAACTTTACACTACCAGATTGAAAGAGGGGGGATTAATATGAAATTTAATCAAAAAATATTTGCAACTTTATTAACGGTTATTCTATTCGTGACAATGTCTGGAAGTTTTGTTCAAGCCGCCCCGTTAGAGGTGGAAATCCGTACGCCGAGTACCTGGGGAAATAGTAATATGATGCTTAATTGCTATACTTCCTCAAGACCTGTAAGTGGAACTCAAGTTTCAACGTGGAAAAGATCAGATCACTCTACTCAGTTATGGGGATATTATAAACTTTCTGGGGGAAAGAGAGCACTTAGACCGGTTGATAATCTTGCTTTGGCACTTAATGCTAATAGATCTTATGAAGGAACAGTTTGTAATGTTATTACATCCGCTACAAATTATTTTAATGATTATGCACTTAATTTAGTGGATTATGGCATGGTCGGCGAAGCGAACAAAATTAAAATAGAACTTCCTGCCCGCTCAGGTCATAAGCAGAAAGTATATGTTACAAATTGTGGTAATTATCAATTATGTCGCTGGAAATATGCATCATCTAGCAATCAGTATTGGTATATGGAATGGCATTAAAAATTGTGCCATGATAATTAAGTGGAGAATAATGAAAAAGGGAAAATTAGTTTTAACAATTTTGGTAGGTTTATGCCTGATGGCATCATGTAATAGTGCTAGCAACAGGCATACGGAATCAGCTTTAATTCAAGATAAAACGGGTTCAAAAGATAATAATTTAATAGCAGCGGATATAGTTTATGATTTAAAAATGGTGACCGGTTTTGAGGGTGTTTTGAGTTCTCCATATAGTGGAAACTCAGAAGGGGCTTATCAAATATTGGATAATCTGGATGGTTCTGTTAATATTTTATACACTGATTATGTGACACATCAAAGAATCTTTTTATCCAATAAACCAGATTCAACACATTATGATGAATCAGATACCAGTTGGATAGAGAATGGATATGGCGGATGTATACCAATTGTTGCTGGCGATAAACTATATGTTTTTAAATTTGCTGTACCTTCCGGGATAGAAGACAAGGGGGAAGATGCTTTAGGTTGCATATATCAATCAGATTTAAATGGTGCTAATCGTAAACAATTGCTGCGACTGGAAGCAGATGAGGAAATATATAGTTCATTTGCTTATGACGGAGATTTTCTGTATTGTTTGTTGACGAAGTCTGGCGAAGAGCGGAGCATAAACCTGATTAAGATAGATATAAACAGCGGAAGTAAGACAATTATTAAAACTTTTGAAGATAGCAAGGAGTATTTCATTGTAGGAGCATACCAAGAGATGATTATTATAAAAGAAATCGGTATGCCTGAAGTGAATGAGGAGGTTATCCCCGAAGATTTTTCATGGGAAGACAGTTATTTATCACAAGAGCATACATTATACGCATATACATTGACGAGTGGTGAATATAAGGAATTAAAAACGTGGAAGCAGGATGAATTAATCGATATTGTGCACGATGGTGTTGTATATTTTTTGAATTGTGAAAGTGGAATGATTGATTCCTTTAATCTTGCGACGGGTCAAGAAACATCACTTGCAGAAAAAATAGAACTAAAAGGTCAAGTACCTCAAGTTGGAGATGTTTTTGATAATCATTTGATACTATATGTTTATGATTCTGATGTTACTGATTCAAGAAAACTTGCAGTTGATTTGGAAACCGGAAAAGTTAAGGAGATAACTCTTATGGCAGGTGATGTGAATGCCAATATATTAGCTGAAACAAAGACTCATTTTCTTGTGACAACGGGATTGGAAATCATAGAGTTGGATGATGTTGGACCGGATGGTCAGCCGACAAAAATTCCCTTTCAATGGCAGACCTTTTCACTGATTAGTAAAGAGGATTATTGGAATAATAATCCGAATTATGAGAAGATTGATGATGATATATTTTGATTAATTAACTTCTAAATAATAATTCTGGTATCGAAAGCAGTCTTTGAAGTGAAAATCATTTTAGAGACTGCTTTTGTATGAGAAGCAAAAAGGAAAATATCTATGACTAATACAAATAAGATTCCAAATTTAAATGTAGAGAACTTAACCAAACGCTATTATCAAACACAAAGACTAGAAAAGAATGATATGAAAAAATATAAGATAGCCTTGAATAATGTTTCTTTTTGCCTGAAACCTGGATTATATGGGCTGTTAGGTCCTAACGGTGCAGGTAAATCGACCTTGATTAATATTATTACCGGTGGCTTAAAGCAGAATACTGGTAAGGTATTGTGGAATGGAAAGGAGACGCTGCGGTTGGGAAAACGCTTCCGGCGTATATTAGGATATATGCCTCAGCAACAGAGATTGTATGATAGTTTTACAGGGAGGCGTTTTCTACAGTATCTTTGCACACTAAAAGAGATTTCTAAACAACAAGCCTCCGATGAAGTGGAAAGGGTAGGTGCATCGGTAAATTTAACAAATGAACTCGATAAGAGACTTGTGGCTTACTCAGGTGGAATGAAACAGCGGCTCCTTGCAGCAGGAGCACTTTTGGGAAATCCGAAGCTTTTGATTTTGGATGAACCAACTGCCGGACTGGATCCCAGGGAAAGAGTGCGGCTGCGAGAGATGATGGCAAAACTGGCCAAGGAACGGATTATATTGATAGCCACGCATGTTGTATCTGATGTCGAAAGTGTGGCAGATGAGATTCTCTTATTAAAAGATGGCTGCCTCATAGATAGAGCTTCACCAGAAGATCTGGTTGAAAAATATTCATCGAAAGAGGGATTGGAGGATGTATACCTTAAAGTCTTCGGCCAGGAGGACGGGATATGAGGTTGGTATGTGCAGAGTTGTATAAAGTCTGGACAAAACGAATATTCATTGTATCATGTATCGTTCTGTTTGTTGTAAATTTGTTTCTCCTTTGGACACAAACTTGTCCTGCGCAGGATGCATCACCGGCGGCTGCATATAAATGTTTAGAAGAGGATTTGGCCGGACTGTCCATGGAAGAAAAAAAGACTATGATTGAACAGACCTATAACGATATTGATGCGATTATTAAGATAGATCAGATACTACAACAGGAAGCGGCGGGATCTGATGAATATACACGGGCTTATCGCCGCGAGAATGCGGATTTGTTTCAGGAATATCAAACGCTATATGATGAGGGAACTTATTTAAGATATACAAAGAATCTATATCAAGAGTATCAGTTCCTTGAGGAGATAAAATCAGAATTTGAAGTAGTGGAAGGCTATGGGGAATATCTGGAGAATATTCAAAAGAAGTCGAAACAATTATCTGTAATCTCCATATTCACATCGACAGACGGAGATTCTTTTGATCAACAAAGTATAAAAACAACTGCCAAGGCTTATGAAGATATAAAGAATGTCCTTATCGACTATAGTCCCCAAAAAGGTCTGGTGACGGCTCTAGATTTCCGATTGACGGATTTGGTTCTCATATTTTCTATTCTCTTGTTGGCATTTGTATTGGTTAGGGACGAGAAAGACAGTGGCTTACTTTCGTTGGTTCGCAGTATGCCGGCTGGTCGAAAAAAAAACAGCGTTAGCAAAGCTGTTTGCTCTTGGCTTAAGTCTTTTGGTAATCATTTTGATGCTTTATGGACTGAATCTTATTTACTGCAATTCAGTATTCGGGTTGGGCGAGCTTAAACGAAGTATTCAGTCAGTACCGGCTTTTATACGTTGTACATTACAAATCAATGTTATTCAGTACTTTGGATGCTTCATTATTGTTAAATGGATTGCTGCCTTTGTTGCAGGAACCTGGGTGATGCTAGCAGCGCTTATATTCAGAAGGGCATTTACAGGGTGGTGTGCTGCCTTGGCTTTCATAGGATCTAATTTATTGATACGTTCTGCTGTTTCTGCTGTTGGCAAGTATAATGTTGTAAAATATACCAATTTAGTCAGTATGTTGTTTACCAACGAACTGCTTGGCAGTCATCACAATCTTTTTTGGTTTGGGGTACCGGTATCCCGTATATGGGTGGAGAGCCTTGCCGCTGTCTTGATGTGTACCGCTTTTGTCACTATCTTTATCTATATATTTACATTCGGTCAAATCTTACCACCCGAACATAAAAAACCGTTTTTCCCTTTTTTTAAATTTAAGGCAAAAATTAATGCTTCTACTCTGGTTGGTCAGGAGATACATAAATTATTGATTATAAATGGTGCTGTATGGGTACTTCTATTATTTGTCGGAATCCAAGTTTATGCAAGTGTTATAAGAGAAAGCTATATTGGAATTAATGAAATCTATTACCGAGAATACATGACACGTTTATCAGGCAGGTTCACGCAAGAAAAATTGGATTGGTTAAATACAGAGCAGGAGAAATTTGAACCTATTTTTTTGCTAGATGCAGAGCTTGCTAAAGGAAATATTACAGAGGAACAACATGAAAGTCTGATGGCTCATTATGCTTCTCTACAGACAGAGCTTGAGGTGTTTAAAAGAATCGTATCTAAAAAAATCGGCTATCTTAGTGAAAATCCCGATGCACATCTTGTTTATGATTCTGGTTATTCTTTCCTTTTTGGTATCACAGGAGAAAAGGATATGGAGGATGCGCTGTGGGCAGGGCTTATCTCAGCCGTTTGTTTTGCTAGTTTTTTTGCTATGGAAAAGTCTACCGGCATGCTTCGGGTTATTCAGGCGACGCCTCTTGGCAGGCAGTCTACAGTTTGGGCAAAGTCAAAAATTTGCTGGGGCATTGCTACGTTCATAGCAGTTATGACACTGCTTCCAAGAGCTTGGCAAGTCGGCCATGACTATCAGTATTCTTCAATATTTTCTCCTGCTATGAGTCTGGAATATTTTCAAAGGCTCCCATCCTGCGTACCAATACTAGTCATCATATTGTTGCTGCTGTTCACCAGAATAATTGCATGTTTTTCCACGGCCATGACAGTATTATTTATATCATACAAGCTAGGCAATACACTGGGAGCTATTTTCACCTCTAGTCTGCTATTTTGTGTCGGTCCACTTCTATCATTCTGCGGAGTCATAGATGCTAAATGGATCAGTATATATCCGCTGTTTCACTTTGCAGCATTACAAGCAGAAACGATGACATCTGTTATTTCGTGGATATATTTGCTGTTATATTTTGCGATTGGGGTGATATGTCAAAGCTATCTTTTGGAACACTTTGGAGAGGCATTTTAAATGCAGAAGTTTATTAAGAAAGGGGTTGAAAGAGATAAAGCCGATAGTTTATACACAGAAATTGCGAAAAATCTATAAGCTTGGAAATGAGAAAATAGTTGCACTGTCAGGGATAGACCTAACCATAGAAAAGGGTGAGTTCTGCTGTATCGCAGGACCGTCCGGCAGCGGTAAATCGACTCTGCTGAATCAACTTGCAGGTCTTGAAAAACCCAGCAGGGGAGATATATTCATAGGAAATCATGAAATCTCTGTAATGGATGAGAATCAACTTAGCTTATTCAGACAGAAATATTTAGCTTTTATCTTCCAAAGTTATAATTTGCTTCCGCAACTCACGGCTTGGGAAAATGTGGCATTACCATTGATGTTTAAAGGTATAGATAAAAAAAGAAGAATGAAGTCGGCTAGAAAGGAACTATTGCTAATGGGATTAAGTGACCGTATAAATCACAAACCATCAGAAATGAGTGGTGGACAGCAGCAGAGGGTAGGCATAGCCAGAGCATTTGTTTCCGAGCCTAAGGTAATCTTTGCAGATGAACCGACCGGAAACTTAGATAGCAATACAACACACAATGTACTGTTTACTATACTCAATAGAGCAAAGGAGAGCGATATTACCATAATCATGGTAACACATGAATATGGATTGACAGCCTGTGCAGATCATATTGTCACGATGCAGGATGGTCATATTGTCAATGATATTAAACAGAGTGAAGATACAAAACGACAGAACAGAATAGACTTTTTTGCTGATTATATTGATAGTAATTCCATCATAGGACTCAATAAAGAATATGCGTTCAAAAATGATTAGGGGGAGAAAAAGTGTATAAGGAATCCGCTCTGAATTTAATTTATAAAGTATTGCTATTTATAGCAATTGGCTGTATTCTAGCAGCTATGCCGATAGTCTTGGTGAAGGCAGAGGCAGTTTCGAATTCACGTGTAATCGATAGTGTGGAAATAATAAGCTATGAACTCCGTAATGAGCAAGATGAGCAGCGCATCAGTACGATTAATCCAGATGACATAGTAACTATCCGAGTTACTATAAAAGATAACCGGGGTGGATTGAAGAATAATTCCTGCCCCATTGTATTTCTTAATACGTCTTCCTTTTATCCATTAGATAATGAGCAAAAAAATGGAAATGCCTTCAAAGAGAGTGGAAGTATTCCTGGAATTTATACACTTGTTTTTCCTGTAAAATATACAGGAACGGGAAACAAATTCACCTTTGATTTGTCATATTCAGGAACATTGGAGTCTGTTCCAATGACAGCCTTAGATATTACGTTCAACCAGTGCGTCGAAAGAACTGCCGAAGAAACTGAGGCTGTAATCCAGCCAGATGAAGTTTCTGAAGCTGTAATTCAGCCGGATATAGTTTCTGAACCTGTTACAGAAATCACCGAAATAAGGGGTACAGGCTTTGTTTTGAAAGAGGCGAAATATGGAGAGGGAAGTGTGACAGCCGGCAAAGAATTTATATTGGATACGATTATTCTTGCAACAAGTGGTGATTACAGTGTCAACAATGTTAATGTCACGCTGAATTTACCTAAAGAAATATCGCTCGCAAAGGGATCTAGCGTAGAATATATAGGAGGAATAGAACCCAATGAGTCGATACCGATTTCATTTCAATTACTGTCCAGTACAATTGCAGAAGAAGGAAGCTATGTGGTAACTATAAATATTGCAGGCATTAATTCCAAGAATGGTGAAGAGATAAAAACCAGTATAGATATTTCTATACCAATTATTCAGCCGGAACGATTTGAGATAGGCAATGTACAAATACCTGAATATTTGAATACCGCTTATGATGATGGTGGCGGTTATACTAGCATCGAATTGGTCAATAAAGGAAAAGGTACAGTTTATAATGTGACGTTAAAAATTGAGGGTGATGGATTAAGAACTGATGAAGGCAGCCAATTTATAGGAAATATCGCATCAGGAGTACAGGGAAGTGCAGATTTTAACCTAAAGGCAGATGAAGTCGGCGATTTAAATGGAAAGGTGATTGTCTCATATGAGACTTCAAGAGGCGAAGAGAAGCAATTAGAGTATGAATTCAAAGTAACTGCTGAAAAAAAGCTTGATGAAATGGAAACGGATATATTGATTGACCCGGATTTGGTCAGGGATAGTAACAGTAGCATTCCTTGGTGGGTATGGATATTGACGGTATTAGGTGCGACAATTGTTATAATTGTCAGTAAAAGACTGTTTAGACGCTATAGGGATTTCAAACGGGTGCAACAGGAATTCGATGAAGGTGATGAAGATGAAGATTTTTGACCTGCTTAATTTTTCCCTATATAGCTTGTGCCGAAGAAAAGGGAGAACATTATTGACTGTCATCGGAGTCGTAATTGGAACTTGTGCCGTTGTTGTAATGGTATCTCTTGGTATTGCAGTTAACAATGCCACTGACAAAATGCTTACAGACTGGGGTGACCTTACCAAGATTGAGGTATATAATTACTCTTCCAGATATGACGCATTAGCTTTAGATGATTCGGTCATAGAACAGTTTAAGAATTTGGAAAATGTAGTAGCAGCTACACCCATGATTCAACTGTCGGAATTTGAGGGGAAGTTGGTAGCTGGAAATCGAGATCAATATGAAACCAATGGTCTATGGAATATTGTGGGTATGGATGCTGATGCCGTCGCATCTATGGGTTATAAGTTGAAGAGCGGGAGTCCTTTGTCGGGTTCGATGATTGGAAGTAAAAAGATAGCTGTGCTTGCCTCGGAGCTTGCTGTTTTTGAATTTTTCGACAATACCAAGAGTGAAAAAAGCTCTCAATTTCAGCGTTATCCGTATGATGATATGGGAAATGTGGATTTGGATAATGCTTTTTTTGATATCTCAAACGAAAAGATAAGTCTGCAAATGATTTATGGTTATGATGAACAGGGACAACCTAAAACAGTGGACTACGAATTGGTTATAACTGGAGTTTTTGTATCAGATGATAACGATATGCTGCTCTCCAGAGGATACATTATGGATATGGCAGATATGAAACGTTTGGAAGCTGACTATAAAAAAATGTCTGATTTGAGTGAAGATAGTGGTGGTAACAGTGCGGATAATGCAGGGGTCTCAGGAAATCAGACTGTGGGTTATAATATGGTGTACGTAAAAGTTGATGATATTAATCGTGTTACCGAAGTCGAAGATAAGATTAAAGATATGGGGTATGAATGTTATTCGATGGGGCAGATACGGCAGGAGATGCAGAGTCAGGTTCTTCAGAGCCAAATGATGCTTGGAGGACTTGCGGCAGTCTCATTATTGGTAGCAGCATTAAATATTGCTAATACAATGACGATGTCCATCTATGAACGTACACGTGAAATAGGTATTATGAAAGTACTTGGATGTCGGCTGTGGAATATACGGGCGATGTTCTTGATAGAATCTGGAATGATTGGTTTTATAGGTGGCTTTATGGGGAATTCACTTGGAATATTGGTAGGAATGCTCCTAAATTATCTGCCGGGCTGGCTTTCGAAAAATGGTATAGAAGGAGGATTTGATATATCAACAATTTTTGGTATGGGGAATATTTTAGAGCAAATGCCGGATATGCAGATATCTGTTATTCAACCGTGGTTGATTGTGTTGGCACTATGTTTTTCAACAATGATGGGAGTATTATCAGGAATTGCCCCTGCTAATCGAGCAATGAAAATATCTTCATTAGAGGCAATCAGACATGAGTAATAAGAAAACAACTTTTTATATACCTTGAATTCCCTGAGATCATGAATCGTCATTTTTATCCGCAGACAAATGGAATGGAATAATTTCGTTTGTCCTAGAAACCGCTAATAATAAGGCATAAAAAAATATTTTAAATTGAGAACGCCCCCATTTTTATAGGAAATGGATTGATTTTGCCTCAA